>Ga0179593_1714986_pt1 | contig 36509 bp, 46 predicted proteins | sample CZODoug2_1_08_16_FD_185931 | JGI IMG/M metagenome (GOLD analysis project Ga0179593, IMG submission 185931) | Vadose zone soil fungal communities from Angelo Coast Range Reserve, California, USA - CZODoug2_1_08_16fungal (PacBio error correction) | ecosystem: Environmental > Terrestrial > Soil >... | reverse complement strand
TTTATCCCTGAGCCTGACTTCCCCTTTCATTGAGTTCTTTCCGATCCCCCCACCTTGATAGTAAAGAAGGAAAGTCAATCCCTTTCTCTCCCACCTTTAACCCTCCCTCCCACCTTTTTCTCTCTTAAGGCGCCTTTTTTCCCGCAATTGTTTCCGCCCGAAAGGCCAATAGACGTGGTTTCCCCCCCCATCGCTCAACGATAGGTAAGCGGACTTTCATTCCTTTCCCTCTTTTTTTTTCCTTCCCAACGACCTTCGCCCTCTAGGCGGTGGGGACCTTTTTTCCAGATACGACTGTTTTTTCCCTTTCAATCTCCACCACCTTTTCTCCTTCCGGCAGAACATAATCCCTTTAGCTCTTTTCCTAGGTACCCCTTAGATGTTCCCGGCTTCCCTTCTCCCCTCGGAATTTTCCCCAAAATACCTATGAGTGTCTTTTTTCTCGTTTCTACCCCTAAGTTGTTGTTGTTTGGATCTTTCCCCCACTCCCAGATTTTCCCTCCCTCTCGGAGCCCCCCTCCCCTCTGCCCCCTTTCCCCTGACGACTGGACTGTAGTCTTACGTCATCGTATGCCAGGTCCTTCGTTTTGTCCCCCTGCGCAAAAGAGTCGTCCATTCCCCCCCCTCGACCTAGTTCTCTCCGTTTTCAATGTTTTCCCCCCCCCTCAGAGACTCCTTCTCTATATTTTCGAGCTTTTCTTTTACTTATACTGACGACATTTGTTTCTTCACGCTTCCCCCCTCCCCCACGCGTCCCCCATTGGATTCCCAGGTGAAAGTCCTTTTTGATGTTTCTCCCTTTTTTTTTCCCGACAGTTGGGTACTTTTTTTTTCAAGGACGCATCCTTGTTTTCGTCCCAGCTAGAACTAAAAGTGTCTCCTCTGATCGTTAGTTTATGTCCTTTGAGTTTCCTTACAAGATGCTTCCCACCCAAAGGGCTTTTTCCCCTAGTATGTCCTTTTTTTCGTTGATCTTCTTTGCTCTGCTCGACAAAGACGGCGGTCCTCTTCCCCCCCCTTGAAAGTCGTTTTCCCCCCTTTTTGTCAAATCCCCCCTTTTCCCCCCCCGCGTGTTCACGCAATTCCAGACCTTCACTAAATAGAGCCCCGCCTTCTTCTCCATAGTGCTTGAGGTCTTTCTTCCTCTATCTCCCCTTTTTTTAGTATTCTTTTTCGATCTTCTTTTGGTCTTGGAGACTTTTCCCTCACTTTGGCAGCAATTTTCCCCTCGTCCATGTAGGGGATTTTTTCCTAGCGTAAGGTTCTCCTGGCGTGCCCAGTAGTTTTCCCACACGTTTCCTCTCCCTCCTGACTTGCTTTCGTGAGAGCTGGCCTTTTTTTTTTTCCCTGTTAGGGTTGTCCGGAATTCCCCCTCTTTCATCGAACGTCTTTCTTTTCTTCAGGTTCCCCTTTGTCAAGGCTCTTCCCCAACCGGAGTCCCTTTTAGATGGTTTTAAGATTGAAACGCTTGATCCCGCCCCTTTTGAGGCCGAGCTCGGGCTAATAAGCCCCTCCTTCCCAGGGTCCCTTTTCCCCCCTCATTTCTTGGCTGGGCCGTTTCCCGGCACCAACCAATGCCGGAGCGTCCCCACCTTTTCCCCTGCCTCCAGGTGTTCCTTGCGGCATGATCTTTATGACCCCCCACATTTTTTCCCCTTTTCCCATGAGACTCCTATTCATTCGAGTTTTCCTTCCCCTTTCTTCGGTTGGAACAGTTAGATGTTCCTACCCTTTCCTTCAAGGTCTTCCTTCAAGACGTTCTTTTCTTTCCTTAAATTTGAAAGAGGAGGTTGAAAGTTTTTTTCCTTTCTCCTCCCCTATAACCCCCAGTCCCCCCTCCGGACTCCCCCTCCCCTTCCCCGAATCCCCTTATGAACTACTTTTTTCCTTATTGGATTTGACTTTTTTTTCTTTCACGTGTAAGTGTAGACTCTAGCCAGCTCTCCTTTTCTTTCATTCCCTCCAAACCCCCCCCCCCCTGGTCTTTGCCAAGGCTCCGGTAAGCCCCCCAGTTCTTCCGCGTCGCGTTTATGACAGAGGATCATTTTCCCTTCCCCCCTGGATAATCCTGGCTACAGGCCCCCCTCCGCAGTTTTTTTTCGAATTTTCCTTTTCCCAGCCGCTTCCCCAAGCTATGAGGTCCCCAATCCCTTTCCCCTTTCACGAGATCCGGCTGTCATCACCTCTTTCCTCATTGCCTTTTCTTTCCGGACGAATCGCTTTCCCCCCCCATATATGGAGGTTCACCCTTTTCTTCCTTCTGGCGCCCCCATCGCGATTTTTTTTCCCCAACAAATGCCTTCCTCTCTTTACATTTTAAGAGGACTTTTCCCCCTTTTCCTCCGAGGCAGGCGTACCCCTCCTCTCCTTACAATCATTCCCCTCCGAACCTTTTTCCCACATCAGGTTTTCTTTTTTCCTCCATCTTTTCTCAGGAGCCTACGTCCTGGATTGGGCAGGAAATACCATCGCCCGCAATTCCCCCCTTCCCGTTTCAACCGGTCTCCTTTCTTGGTCTTTCTTTTTCTTTCCTTAACCATACTTCCTTCCCAACATGGCTTTCTTTCCCTTTGGCAGCACCCTTTTCACTTGGATCGCTTCTTTCCCTTCGCCCAAGATCTTCGAGGTTTTTTATAACCCTCCCCCCTTACCGGCGTGACCCGCTTTTTCTCTCTGAAAACAGAAGACTTTTTTCCTTCCCTTTTTCTACTTTTTTTCGCCTCCTCTTAGGTCGACCAGTCGAGCCCAAATTTTCTTTTTTTTTACTTGTTGTTGTTTGTTCTCGATTCTTCCCTTTCTCGCACTGCTTTTTCGGCGACCTCACCCCAACCGTAGTGCTGCGCGCTCTTGTTGAATGTTTCCCGGTATAACCCGTTAACACCCACCACTTGGACTTTCACTTAGTTATGATTTTTTCCCTGGTGCCCCCCCCCTCATGAGAAATAGCTTGCTTTCCCCGATGACGTTGAGTGCGATTTTTTTTTCACAATGAAAGCGGTTCCCTTTTTTTTGGCAATAGGGTTAGGGCCCTCCCCTATTTGGTTCTCCTCCTCGGAAGATTTTTTATTGCTGGGACTCTCCTTTGGATTTCTTCCCGTTTTACGTGTCCCGGGATCGCTTTTTTCTGGACTCACTTGATTCTTAAGAATTTTGGCTGCAGAAGGAATTTCCTCCCCAATAGACGGCTTAACAACTCATCAGGTAATTTTTCCTCCAGATCTCTTTCTTCCTTTGAACCTTTCCCCGTCTCGGGGCCCTTGAAAGTGTTCCCTTTCTCGATTGTGGCCCCCGCGCGTGAACTACCTTTTCCGGATTTTTCCCCTTCACGGTTCTCCCCTTCTTTCCTGATTGCTTCTCCTTTGGATTATGGATGCTCTCGTTCTATTTTTTTCCCCTCCCCTGTTGGCATTTTTTACTTTACTTCGTCGCCTTTGAAATGCATCGGATTTTGTCTCACCTGACGGGTTCCCCCTTTTTTCAGCGGATCTTTTAGTTTCCCTGCCATGACCTTTCCCTTACATGACTTTTTGTCCTGGAATCCGTCCGTACGCGCTCCTTCCGCGAACTTTTCTTTTTTCTTCACTGGTGCACACTCCCTCAAATTACGTCCCCCCTGCATAAGGTCTTCTTGGCGCGGAAGTGTACTTCCCCCCAGGATACTTGACTTCTATTCTCTCCAAAGGCTCACTAAAGACGGCCCCTTTCTTTTCCTACTTACACGGAATTTTCTTCGGCGCTTCATGCCTCTCCCGAAAAACAGTTCCTCCTAGGTGTTCCTTTGCCGGCTTTGGGTAGCTAGAATAACGCTTCCCCTTCCCTCTGTTCGGCTTATGTTTAATTCCCCCTCCTCCTTCTCCTGCCTCAGAACTTTCCTGGGCCTTTTTTCTGCCAAGGTCAGGCATGTTCCCTTTGAGGCCCCGGACCGCCGCTCGCAAATCAGGTTTACCATGCGCTCTTTTGATTTGCCTCGCCCCTGGCAGACACTTCTTGTTCTAATCGTTTCCGGAATCTCTTTCACTCAGGTGGTAAAGATCCTTGACCCCTTTTGTCCCCCCCTTTCTCCTCCCCTCAAACGGCGTACCGTCCCGGAGAGTTCCTCCTTCAAGTGCTCCTCCCCCCTGACATCCCCTTTCCTATCCAGAATCCTCTTGAGATTTAAAGGTTTGGTAAGTCCCGAGAACGGGTCTCGAGACCTTCCCCTAACCCTTTCGCCGCGGTGGAGTTTTCCCCCCTTTCTGGCAAGTGAGATCTTCCCTCCTTCCCCCGACTCCCCTAGCTGTTCCCTTTTTCTGGCGATCATAACGCCCTCCTCTTAATAGCTCTGTTTTCGAACGAGACTTTCTCTCTGTGTCTAAGAGCGGAGAGAGAGTCTTCTTTTCCTTTCCACGTTTTTCGTTCTCACAAGACCGTATGGTGCTCTGGAGTGTCCCTCCTTGTGCTTTTTTCCCATTTCGCGCTGTTCCCTTCCTGAGCAAGAGTCTAAATCTGCAAGTCCCACCCCCCCCCAAAGGTCTTCCCTCCCTTCCTTCCAACTTCCCCCGTTTTGTGCCTTTTCTTTACTTCCCTCCCTCAACGCAACCTCTAATAAAGATCCGCATCTTTCCTTCTTTCTTTTCTTTCTCGGCTGCACCCCTGTCGAGATTTTTCGTAATTGTTTGAAGACCCCTTCGTTAATTCTTTGACACATCCCCTTTCTCTCCACCCCCCTTTTTTAACTTGGACTCATAACCCCCCCTCTCTCGAAGGTTTACCGTTAGTCTCCTTGTGTGCCCTCCCCCCCAAGGACCCCTTTTTCAAAGATACTTTCTTCTTATATGTAGTTCCCCTGAACCTGATAATGAGAGCTCTAGGGTTTCTATTGGACAAGCTCTAATCTGTTGGCGTTCCCTCCCTTTTTCTCTTCTCCCCTTTTTTTTCCCCTCTGGAATCCCCCCAGATGAGGTCGATCTTCTGGAGTAGAATAGGAGATGGCAAGAAGCCGTTTGTTCCTGATCCTGCTTCCATAGGTTTTTTCCTCTTTCTCTTATTTGAAGCATCCCTTTTTTTTTTTCCTTTTTTTCTCGCACACCCTTTTTTTTTTTTTCAGCGGATTTTGCTCCCTTCCCCTCCCCCCATCGAAAGAAGGATAAGCCACTCTCCCAGTAGGATGTCGTCCTCTTTCCTCGGTCAAGGCGCTTTTTTCTCTCCCTAAACACTTTATATGATCACGGTCCATAGCCCCTCTCAATACTTTTCCTTCTTTCCTGTTCAAGTGGTCGTGAACCCCAAGCGACATCCCCTTTCCTTTTCCCCCGATTACCTCTTTTTCCTCCTTTTTCTTTTTGACGGATCCCCAGCAATTTCGTTCCGTATTCAAGTGTTTCTTTCTCCTGGCATTAAGCTTTTGATTAATTGAGACTACAAGTTCCCTGTTGTATTTATTTCCCAGGTCCCCCCCTGAGTTTAGGTATAGTTCAAAAAAGACCGCATTTTCATAGCATTTTTTTTTTCTTTTTCTTCAGCCCTGGTTAGTTTTTTTTAGTAGAGGAGGAGTAGTTGTCCCTTTTCCCCGTGATCTTTTCCACCACCTGAAGTTTTCTTCATTTTTTTCTCTTTGGTGTCCTCAATTTTGTCCTCGTTTACTCTCTCCAGGCTTCCCTAGATTGAACTAAGGTCCAAGAGGGCTTTCCCTTAGTCTCCCCCAAGACGTTTTTTTTTTTAGCATTTACCTCGCGCACCCCACTCCCCCTCCCCGCTTTTAGACCTTAAGCACTTTCCCCCCTTAGATTTCCTTGAGTTGTTCCTTTTTTCCTGATTTCACTCGTGGCCCCCCCTCCCCATTGGTTTTCCTGAGTTTGTTTTTTTTTTGATGAGGTTGGCGGAACTGTTTCGCCCTTTTCGTGAGTCCCCTCTCGACAGTCACTGTACTGGGATGGTCTCTCCCAAGGGAATCTTTGCGTTTCTTACAGCTCTCCACGTTCACTCGAAATCCAGGCAACTTTTTCTTGATACTGTTCCCTTTTGAGGCTTCCCTTTCTTTTATTCCCCTCTCCCCTTTTACTTTTTTTTTACTTCGGTAGTATTTTTTTTTTCCCCCCCCAGTGCCTGCAAACAGAGGTAAGTGTGTCCTCCTTTTTAAAACTTCCCGTCCCCTTGATTTCTCCTCGCTTTTTAAAAATCTCTAAAATGCACTTCTGCTGAGGAAGGGAGAAGTACCCTCCCCCCCCAGAAGGTTCCTTCCCCGACTTTCTCCGGTCTTCCGTGAGCCCTCCGTATAGATGACACAAACCTCCTTTTTTCCCTGCGTTCGTGAGTCTTCCGATACCTTTCCCATCCCCCCCCTCCTTTTTTTTTTCCACCTATGTCCTTTTCTTTTTTTTCGGAACAATCCCCCGCCCTGCATTTAAGCCGAAGTATCCGTGGACTACCACCCCCCCTTTTTTTTCCCTCATTAGAGTGCTTTTTTTTTTTACTGCGTCGACCTTCTTCCTTGGAACCCTTTCCCCCCCCCTTCGGACTCCCCCCCTTAAAGGATGATCCTTTTCAGATATTTTTCCCCTGCTGTAGAAAGGTAGGGCCAAGAATCCTTTTTCCTTTCTGAGATTCCCCGCTATTTTCCCTCTAGGACAACTTTCCTTTTCCGGCACACTTTTTTTTTTGCGGTCGAGGTTCCACTGCCTCCATGGTACCCCCCCGGTTCTTCCCCTGGCCTCCCTCCCTTTTCACCCCTTCGAGAACGGTTTTCCCCTTTTTCTAGCCATTCCCCTTTGATGAGGCCTTTTTTCTTCCAATGCCTTTCCGCCCCAGCGTTCTGATAAAATCCTTATTGGCCCGCTCCCCCTCCCCCTTTTCCTTACGGAGCATTGGGGTGTTCCAACCCTTCTCCTAGCTTGTCGCGTTGCTTTTCACTCCCCCCCCCTGGAAAGTTCGTTCAAATTTGAAAAGAGGACGCCCTCGCGCGGCGGCCCTCTTTGTTTTTTTTTGGAAAAACCCATTCTTCCCTAGGAAGGGGCTCTCGGATTACTCCATTTGGAAGCCCCCTTCTAGACCCCCCCTCAGGAAATAGGTAGGGGGTACCAAACTTCCTCTCACCCAGGTCCCTTACCCTTAAACTTTTCAGGTTTTTTTTTTTTCCCCCCCCTTCCCCCCCCCCAAGCCCCCCATAGCCTGCAAACGGTTTTCCTCGCGAGGGTTTAGGGGGAGTGGACAATCCCCCCCCCTCTTCCGAGGGTGCTCCCCCAATGCTTTTACAAGTTTTTCCCCCCCCTAAACGGTTTTTATCTCAGGGCCCCTTTTTCCTCCCCACCCTTCCCTTTTTTAGATACCCAATAGACAGAATCTAATCGGCCCTCTTGGTCCCCAAGTTGTCTTTTAGTACTAACCTTTTCCTTTTCTATTCAGTTTTTCCCCACCCTTGACCCCTCTTCATGTCCACGGTAGACCCCCACTTCTCTGAGGTAGCCCTAAACTCTCCTTTTCCCCCCCTCCTCTAGGTGTTTTTTCTCTCTCTGTTTTTGTTCTCTTGTCGACCCCTAAAGGTCTTCTCAGGGAATGATAAAAATTTCGCAACCTTTTTCTGAGGCCCTTTTTTCTTTCTTTATTCCCCTCCCACCCAGCTTTTCCCCCTTCCCACTTGGACCCTTTGTCCGCCGAGTAGGATGCGGTCGAATGGCCCCGAAGGAGTAAATGGTTTCGTAACCTCCTTGAGCGATCCTCTCTTCCCGTTGAGGTTTTTTTTCAAACTGAAATCTTTTTCTTGCAACCCTCTGTGAAGTGGGGTTAGGGACCCCCCACTGCCTTTTCTTTCCCCCTCGACACTCCGAGTCCAGATAGAGGAAGAGGGTGTTTGTGCTGGGGGGAGAGGCTTTAGGACCCCCGTGAGTCCCTGTTTTCCCTGTAAGAGAGACTTCTAGACTTGGACCTCCCCCCTTCTTTTTTGAAGCTTTTTTTTTGGGTGATTCCCCCGTGATTCCCTAAATTATTTTCCCCCCTTTTCCGTTTTTCCCGTCCTCGGGCACTTCACCGCAGCTCCCGGGGTGGTTATGAATCGTGCTCCTCAAATCTTTCGTTTTGGTGCCTTCCCCTTCTAAGCATGGCTTTCCGCCGCGGTCTTTTCACTTCTTCTTTTTGGCCCTTCATGATCATCGCTGCCCCTTGATCCTCTTTTCTTCCCTCCCAGGTCTCCTTTCCTTTGAGCGTTTTCCTACTTTCCCCTTTCTTTCTACTTGCTGACATGTGAGGGAGGATACTTCCCCCCGGAGACTCCTCATCTCGAGCCCCTCTCCCTCTCCTTTCTCCTCTTTTCCCTTTTTTTCGCCCCCCCAGTACGGTGAGACCCGAAGCGCCTGATGGCTTCACCTTGTTCATCCTTCCCCCTCTCTTAAAACCCTCCCCCACTCAAATTTTTTTCTGGATTTTTTTACTTAATTTCGGGTTTGAAAAAAAAGAATTTCTCTTTTCCTTTCCAATCCCTAGACTTCGGTAATTTTTCGAACCTCCCCCTGGAGCCGGATTTTAGGCATTGAAGACTTAGGGAAAAAACCAGACCGGTGTCACAATCTTTTTATCGAGCCTCGTTTTTTTTTTCTCCCCCGGATTGTTCAGTAAAAGAGATTTTTTTTTTCCTTCCTCATGCTGGACTGCGACACTTTCCCGGTCCGGGGGAAGATCGCTTTCCTTTCCGCACCATCACTGCATTGGGGTTTTGTACCCTTTTTAAGCTTCTCGCTCTTCCCCTGCGGGCTCTCGTCGTTTTCCTCTATGTCCTTTCAAGCATCTTCGCCATCCTGCACAAACCTAAACGGTCTAAATTTCCACACCCCAGACACCCCCTTTCCATGTCCTCTCCGAATTTCCCGATTTTCCCTTTTTAAAGCGCGCGACCCCCTCGCACGCCTTCTCGCGTCCTTCCCCGGCCCTTCACTGTTTTTTTTTTTTAGGGCCCAGTGTCGAGCGAACCCTCTTTCCCTCCCCCCTCGAGACTTTGCACCAGGAGACACCCTTAATAGATTCTTTTTTCGAAGCCCCCCCCTTCCTGAACGATGATGAGTCTCTCCTCCGAGAGAGTCTTTGGGATTTCCCCTCCCCCCAGGAGCTCCGCCCTTGATTTTTGCCGACAGCTAGGGCACCTATGCGTTCTGTGTTTCTTCCCTTTTTTTCTTTCGATCCCTTCTTCCCCCTCTTTCAAATTTCCACCGGAGACATCCCCTTCATTGCCGTTTCTCGCGTTAATCTTGACACCTCAAACTTTGACGCACCTCCCCCCCGAACGCTCTAACGTCGGCCCTGGAACTTTCCTGCTTTTTTTCTTTCCTTTGAGCGTTTTTTCTTCCCTTCCCCGTTAATCCCCGCAGTCACGAGAAACAGCAACCGGCATACTTTGAGGCCGGGCCGATTCCTTCGTGGACTCCCCGCTTTTTGCTAAGTTCCCCAAGCGCCCCCTTTCTGGACTGCAACCTTTCTGCTGTCGCTTTTTTGCGATCCTTTTCCCCCGATTTTGACATCTTGCCCGTCTCCTTTTCTTTTTTACCGTTTTCCCAAATCCTCGGAACTCTTTTTCCTGTGCTGTTCGAAGTTGACTACATCTTATGGCGTAGCCGATCCTTTCCCTATTGGTTCTTTCTTTCAAAACTTTGTGTGCGTCCCCAGTGGTTTCCGCACACACTGCCATGATAGCCCTTTCCCGTCGCCATCCTCCCCCCCACGTTCCCCTCCCTTACGAGTATGTAGTTCTTTAGGTCTCTTTCCCCTTTTTCACAGTATTCTTCCACAATCTCTCCGTCGACGCGTCCACCGCGGTACACCGCCCTTCCTTCTTTTTTTTGAAGGTCCCCCCCCCCCCCCCCCCCCCAAGCGTCCTCTTTTCCTTGGACCTATTTTTTTTTTCTCCTTTTTTGCCGGTTTCTCTGAAATGGAGGTTCAAGTGTTCCTTCTCCTTATGATCGCAAAGTGGATATGTTGACCCTGGTTTTTGCTCCTTTTTTCTTTTTTCCCATTCCTTCCCTTTTCTCTGTTTGTTAAAGGGCCCCCCCCCCTTCACCGGACGCATTGTTTTCCTCGTCTCTAAAGCCTTCTTTTTTCTGGCCGTTAGTTTGTTGAGGGCGTCTTGGGTCAATCCCTCCCCTTTTTGATCACCCCTTCCCAATTTAATGGTTTCTGTGGTCTGCCTTTTTTTTCTTGCTGCTCGATTTGCGCGAATAGATTGGTTTTTTTTCAAAATTTTCCCTCTTGTAGGTCCCCAATACGAAACAGGTTTTTTCCTTCTTTTCTTTGCGAACGATCCTTTCACTCCCTCTGCGCTCTCCCCTTTCCCGGTCCCTTTTACGAGTCTCCATTAAGACCTTTTAGGATATCGGGAAACATTCAGTAGGCCTTTTTAGTTGGCTTTCCCTTCCTAGGCTTTTTTCCTGACCATTCCTCGACATTCTTCGAGGTTTTCCTAGAGGAAGGTCGCCTTTTTTGCTGGGCCCCCCCCCCCCAAAATCTCGCAAGGACTTCTTTCTTCCTTTTGAGAGCGCTGTTGCTTTTTTTTTAAGTCTTTTTTCCCCGAAGAACCTTTAATCTTTTTTTACTCGTGTTTTTCTTCATCAAAGTGCTTGATTTTCGGACGCTCCCCCCCCCCCGCGATTACCGTCTTCTCAAATTTTCTCTTATACTTCCGCGCAGGTTTCCTGCCCACCCCCTAGCGTCGATTCCCCGGAGATCAAGCTGGCGCCTGTCGAAATTTTTTTCCCTGACTCCTCTGACCCCCTCTTCATGCGTTTTCTCGATTCTAGGATGATAACCGTTCCCCCCTGTTTTCCCCCTCTCTTTTTTAACGGTCTTCCATCCTTTTCCCCTTTAGCGTCTCTCCCTTAAATAGGCGCATAGGTGACTTCTTCGACCTTCCGTGGCTTTCCCCTCTAAGTTTTCCCCCCAGCCCCCAGGTCCCGCAAACCCTACTTCACGAAATGCGGCCCCTTTCTTTTTTGCCCTTTTATTGGCCCCCCCCTTTGCGTTCTGCAGCATTTCGCTTATCGGTCTGCAAACTTCCTTGGCCTGGTTCCAACCCTCCAAACTTTTATGTTAAAACGTTTCCGCTGAGCCTTGCTTTAAAACAGGATACGGATGTTCTCATTTCTCTTTCCCCCCCTCCAATGGCTTCCGAGATCTTTTCTGCCTGTCGACAGTTTTTCCACTTCCCATAGTATCCCCAGTTCATTCTCACATAGGGCTCCCCTTTCTGTCCTCTTCCTGCGAACGTTCTTTCGGAGTTTTCCCCCTGATACGTTTCTTCCATCGCTAGGGCCCCCACCTTTTTTCAATGACGTCCCTCTTCTGAGCTTTTAGTAAATGATTTTCTTGGACCTTTTCTTCAGGAGGCCCCCCCTTCTTCAAAGTTTTTTCCCCCCCCCAATAAGGAAATATTCGGATACTTATTGAGTTTTTCCTGCCCCCCCCCTCCTTTATTGCGGCCCCTCCCCAGCTGCACTGCACCCCCCCTTTTCAATTCCCCCACACTTTTGGGCTTCCCCCCGTTTTGCAACCGTTTTCTTTTCAGTGTTAAAAGCAGCGCACCCTCGTGGCATCCGTTTTTCTTTTACTCACACTCTTCTTTTTGATGACCGGTCCTGCGTGACCCTTTGTCACTGAGCTTTCCCCCCTTTTCCCACATTCCTTTTCCTCCTGTCGCTTTTCCCTATCTTTCCGTTTATAAGGTTCCCCCTAAACTTTCCTGAAGGGACGACCAAAAGTTTTCCCCCCTTCTTTTCTTGTCTTGTGTGAGCGTCCTTTCCCCCCTCACGTGGGATCCCCAGTCTCCCCCCCCCTTAAAACAAAGTGTCAGTTTATGACTGCTTTCTTTGCTTCCCCGGGAACTTTCCCCCCAATCCATCGTTCTGTACGGGTTTTTTTTTTCTTCACCAAAACCTAGGTACCCTCCAGGTTGGCCTTCTGCTTTCTCTGACGTTGTTCCCTTTTTGTGGTTTGAAAGCCTTGTTTCCACATTTGTTAGGTAATACTCCCATCTGTTTTTCCCGTTGCCTAGTTTCGATCTTGGATTTCTTTGAGTTGAACCCGGGATTCGTTTGACTATATCTTCCTTAGGGTGTTACGACCTATTGCCCTACTTAGGTTAGGAGGTTTGAAGCCGTTTCCATCCCCTCCGCGGCTCTTTCTGAATCCTTTTTTCTCCCCTTTTTTATCGAGGAGCCCCGGGACGTCAAGTGGAAAAGTCGACCTTCCGGTTTGGGTAGGCACCTTCCTCGTTCCCCCTGCAACACTTTTCTCCCCTTGTGCTCCCCCCCGATGGCTTTTCCCCGTGTTCCATGGCAGTTCCCCCGAGGGTTTTCGTTGAAATCCTTTGCTGCATGAAAGTTTTTTGAAAGTGGCTTTTCTTTTTCCCATCTTTCTTTTGGCTTCCCTTTTTTTCAGCTTTTTGAGCCGCCGCGTTTGAACTTTTTTCCGAGTGTTATGTTTCAAACTCCTCTTTTTGGCCTTTCCTCCTTCCTCTTCCCCTTGTCCGATTCCCGGTCTGGCTTTCATAAGAAAGTCCCCAAATCCCCCAGGGCCTTTTCAGTTCGTTTCTCTGCCCGGCTTTTGTTTTGCCAGGTCAGTAGCGGCTTGACATTTCGACCTTTCGTTCCCTATGTGAAACCTCTGTCCCCCTTTTCGCAATTTTCGTCTTCCTTTCTCTGAGACGGCTTTCGCTTCCCCCCCCTTATTGGATGTTGGGGAGAGCTCCCATCAATTTCTGCGATGCACTTTTTTCCATCGTCGAGTTTCCCCCCAAATGATCCTGAGTTCGGACATTTTTTTTCTTCAGGACTTGGTTAGGCTCGACCCCCCCTTCCTTACGCGCCTTGGAGTTCGGGGGATTTTTTTGAGAGCTGTCGATCTTCCACCCATGATAGGAGCACCTCGGTTCCTTTTGGTTCACCCCCTGTGGCTTGCATCCTGCCACCTGTCTTCAAATCTACCCCCCCCAGGGGAGCTGGAGTCGTACATGCCGTTTTTCCAAAGATCCGGCCTACTGTCCTGCTTTCTTTTTGGAAGGCGCGAAACAATTTCCTAACGTTTTTTTTGTCCATGAAGCTCCTTCGTCTGTCTTCTTCGCGTGGATTTCCAAACCCTCCTTCCTTCCCGCCCCCGAGGTTTTTTCTGACCTTTCTTTCCCGGTCTACCTGATGACCCTCTAACCCTTTCCCTCGAATGATTTCCTTCTCTTCCCTTCCTTTCGATTCTTTTCCCCCCCACGCCCCTTGAATGTTTCCCCGTGGTCACTTCTTTTTGTTTTTATTGACGCAAGCGATTTGTGCAAGATAGGGCTTTTTCGGGCTTTGCGATCATCCCAGGCAGCCGCCCTTTTTTTTGCAGCAAGCCTTCATGTGTTGTGTTTTTTCTAAATACCCCCCCCCCTTGGCCCGGCCAATGAGACTAAAGAGCCTGCCCCTCTTTCTGATTTCCTCATGTCCCTTTCCCCCCCCCCACCTGTTTCCTTAGTTGGCGTTTTTTCCCAAAACTGATCGTCTTTTTTTGTGTAGAAACCCGCCAACAGGTTTAATTACACCTCTTTTTTTCATGACAATTCGCTTCTCCATTGCTTTTCCTCCCGTTTTTTCTTGGCCACCCTTATACTTCTCAACCCTCTCTCGGTAGCTGAATTCACTCTCTGTTTCCTTTCCACTTCTCCCTCTTTCTTTTTCCTGTGGGGGATTTTTTCTTCCCCCTTGTGCGCCCCCAAATATGCGCAGGGCCCCCCCGCTGATGTCTTTGGAATACACGTCACGGTTTTCCTTGGACGCGTTTCCTCCGTCGTTTTTTGCGTTTTTCCCCTCCTCAGGGTTGGTGTGGAGATCCCGATCACTTTCCCTGATTTCTTGATTTGCCTCTGCGACTTCCGCCTTGCCCCCTGACGCCGCTGAGGTCATGTAGCCCTCCTCGTCTGTTATTTTTGAAGAGGTGAATGCGCCGGTCATTTCCCCCCCTATGCGCATTTCTCTTTCCCCCTTGCTCGCCTTTCCTTCCATTCCGGAGCTGCCCCAAATCTTGTCCTTTTAAAGCCTTCTTCGTGGGGTTAAGGTGGACTAAGTCTCCCGTTCTTTTTCCCTTACTTTTTCCCCCGTTTGTTTCTCGATCGCACCTCCAGTTATATTTCCTTTCTTCGTCCTTTTCCATCAGTTTGTTCTTTTTCCCCCGCTCTCCTTCTTTTTCGTCTTCATACGCTAAAGCGGTTTAGTTTTTTCTTTTGCTGGGGTCACTTTTTAAAGCTGCTCCCAAACGCTCTTTTGTCCCTTTTCCTTGCTCTGTTCCCTTTTCATCGCTTGCTTTTGCTCTCGAATATTTTTTCCAAAAAAGATATCGTAATTCTTCCCCCCGGACTTGGTCTTTTTTCTTTTCGCGACGCCCCCACATACCCTTTTGTGCATCGGTTTTCTGGTATCCTGGATAGATAGTTGTCCTAGTGGGTTTTCCCCCCTTAACCATTCCGTTGAGTTTGCTTGGGTATCGAAATTTTTCCCCCTCAATCGTGAGACCCCCCTCTTTCAGTAAGACTTGGGAGGGGTTTTTTTTTTTTTTTTTGGTGGGGTGGGTTTTCTTCTTTTTCCTCGACTCTCTTTTCTTTTTGTGCGCTTCCACAAACGTAAGCTTTGACGTCGTACCTATTTCCCGTTTTCTTTTCGCGGTCGTTTCTTTCCCCTTTTTTTAAATGGATCAGCTTTTGTCCCTTAGTACAAAAAATTGTAGCCCAAATCCCACCATGGCCCGCGCCAACCTCTTTTTCCCCCCTCTTTCAGAGTTTCCCTCTCTTTCCCCCACGCGCCCTTTTCTGTCAGTCCTCGTCTTTTTATGAGGTCAGGCAGCTTTTTGCCGCGCAGTTCTTTCAGCCCCGCTTCCCGCTGGTTTTTTTTTTTCCAGGCCTGCCGTTTTCGTCGGACTTTCGGTAGTCTTTTTAAATGAGAGAATTCGTCTGATTTTTTCAGCGTTCTTTGCCTCTTCGCTCCCCCCTTGCGGGAAACGGGGTTCCGTTCTTTCTGAGCAGCTCCGTCGCTTTTTCTTTGGACGCCCATTTCTTTTTCTTGTAGAATGTCCCAAAATTTTTGAACCTTGAACCCAGGACTCCGGAAGCTTTCCCCTTGGATGCTAATTTTCTTTTGACCCCCCTTCCGTGATGGTCCCTCCTCACGAAGTCGAGTCCGATACGTTTTCTTTCCATTGACCAAGTGAGGTTTGCTTTGGTCGATTTTTGCCCCCGACCCTATGATTTTTAACAACATTTGGCTACCCTTCTTATCAGTTTTAAAGGAATGTTTCCCCAAACTCTTTTTTATTTGTGCTTTTCTGCTTCTCATAAACCCCCGATCTGACAGCCTTTCCAATCATTTTAGAGAATCAAGCCCCTTGAGACCTCTTCCTTCCTTCCCCCCAGGACGTTCTTGTTTCGCTTCTCAGATAACCATTCAAGTTAGCGAGGTTCGTCCCAAGTTCTGACGGCGGTGATTTTCGGCCCCCCCCGGGGAATTTTGTGCAAAGTTAGGGCTTTTCGCTCCCAGCCGTCTGGTTTCAATTTTTAGCTTCTTAGGAAGGTATTTGCAGTGGCATTGGGATACCTAACCCCGGCCTTCCCCCCCTGGTTTCCCCCCCCCTCGCTCGGTTCTTTGGATATAACCCTTGTGCAAGTTCACCTTTAGTGCCCTCCGGCCCCCCTCATTTCGGTTCGTTCTTGGACGCCCCTTGTTGAGATAACCCAATTACCGTTTTCCGGACGATTTTTCCCTTTACCGCCTGCTGCCGCTCTTTCTAATTTTCCTCCCCCGAACCCCCCCTTTTTTTTGAGCCACTTTCCCACCTTTCCTTTTCGATTGTGTGCGATCCCCTGGTGGGCCCCAGTTGATTTCTTTCAAAAACTCCCCTTTTTTTCTCGGCTGAAGTTGCATTTCTCGTACCCGAAAAGAGAGGTTCAAAGTTCCCTTCATGTTTCCTACAGGGATTTCCCCCCCCCCCCTTTTTTCAATTGCCCCCCCAACTCTGAAAAGTTGGACGGAGTGAACTGATTGCCTTTCTTTGATTTTTTCTTTTTTCCGTGGCCCTTTACCCATTCCCAGTTTTTGCAAAAGCTTTTGATTCAAACCAACCACGGCTTCCACGGTTCCCCAGCGAATCCTTTTCGCCGAGTTTTAGCCTTAGTCAGAAGAACCTCACTCATTCCTTCTTTTTCAGGGATCAGTTCTCCTTTTCTTCTTTTTAAGGACTAGGGACTTTTTCCTCGTTTGGTGCGAAGGAAGGGGCTCGGCGTCCTTAATTTTCTCCTGGACTTTTTCCGAAGTTGCTGTTGGCGGCCATGTAAGTTTTTTTTTAACCGTGTTCTAGTTGGCTTTTTCAAGTTTTTGACCTCACCAGAAGATTACTGTCGCCTTCTCTTTCTGCGCTGCCCGATGTTTTTTTTCCCTCACGTCCGATTCGTTGATTTTCTCCACGCGTCTCTCGCTCGTTCTTTGTCTAGTTCTTTGAGTGGTGACTGAGTAGAGTCAACCCGCGCCCCTTTTACTTTTTTTTTGTTCGGTTTTTTGCGAAGTCGTCAAGAGACTCCGGGCCCTACTTCATTTCCCTGACTATCTTCCCAAACCATAACCCCTCTTCTTTTTGCGAGGAACGGCCGGTCCCCGGATCCCTCTTATTTACTTTCGCCCTTCCCGGTCCCCTGATTTGAAGCTTTTCCGGCAGGATGACAATCTTAGGCCCCTTTTTTTTTTTTCGGGCAAAGGCTTTTGACGGTTCTCGATCCTCAGGTTCCTTCCGATTGAGTTGTAAGAATCGTCCCATTCCTTCTCTTCCCCTGGGCTTTTTCCCGGCAGGGTCTGGGAAGGCCGGATGTTCTCCCAGGTGGAGTGGATGCTTGAACCCCTGATTAGACTTTTCTCAGGTGCGCAGTTTCCCCCCCCATCTATTTCAAGCTACCTTTTCTCCAACTGAAGAACCTTCACCAACACCCCCGCCCTTGGCGCTTTTTTTCCCTAAGCCTCATGACCGGCAAGGGCCCAGGCCATTGCGTTTTGCTTCCTTTTTTCACTTTCGCGCTTTTTTATCAGTTTTTTCTTCACGGTTCTAGAGGGGATTTCTCCTGGCCCCGACCACCCTTTCTTTTTCGTTTTTCCAAAACTCCTCTCAATGTTCCTTAAGCACGATGCCTCTGATATTCGACGTTCCATTGGTTACCGATCTCAGATGCTCCGAGGTAGTGTCGCTTCTTCGAATGCTTTTCCTGATTTTTCCCTTCGGTCTTTATTGACGTCGGGCAATATATGGCGGCATGCGATTTAAATTTCCAAGTCTTCCCCAACCCCCTCCTCCCCTTCACCTTTTAACGAGTTTTAAATCCCCCAACCTCTTACTAACTCCGCTGCTACAGGGTCTATGAGGGAGAGTCTGTCTTTCCGGATTCCTTCGGATCCGCCCTGATCTTTCCCGGAGCACTCCCCAAAACATTACCTTTACCTTGCGAGGCTTTTTTCATGGCCTTTCCTTTCCATGCCTTTGACTCTTTCCCCTTTCCCGAATTACAGTCCCCCCCAAATCAAATAGGTAAGCTTTTTCTTTTTTGAGCACCCAGAAATGGATTCTCTGTGTCCCTTTTTCCTTGTGGCTCTCTACGCTTTTTTTTTGAAGCCGTGCGACTTTTATAAAGAGGTTCGACTTGACTTTCCTCGCCAGACATGTACAGAAGTTTACCTTTGGCATGGTCCCCCCCCGATTCTTGTGAGCTATCACTCCTCGTCCCCTGCAAAAAGCCCCGGTTTCCCGGCGCTTCGCATTTTTTACGCCGCCAAAGTCGCCCTTTTTCTTGCCAGACTTTCACTTTTGTGAGAGTTACCGAGGCATAGGTAGGTGGGTTTTGACTACACTCGCCACTTCTCAGCAACCTTCCCCAAAAACCTTTTCCCCTTTACGAAGTCCTTTTCGCATCTTGACTTTCCCTTTCGGGCCTAGCTTATTACCTTTTCCTACATTAAACTCTCCTTCATTTCGTTTAACTCACCAGTTTTCCCCCCGCCCCAGTTGCCTCTGCAAGTGGGCATTCTCGTCCGGTTTTTTCTCGCTGCGGTTTTAGTATCTTTTTTTTTAGGGTTCGTTCCCCCCCCCCCCACGGATGTCTCCTTTGCGTTTTCCTTGCAGATTGATCATTGAATAGACAGTCCATTTTCGTCAAAACCTTCAGTTCAAATTCTTCCTTTTTGTTTTCCTACCTACGAGCCCTTCATCTAAGTAGGAGGGGAGTCTTCTCCCGTGGCTTTTTAACCTTTTTCGAGTTTTTTTTCCTTAGATGCTTCTAACTGGTTTTTTCATCCCTAAAAATCGCCAATTCCCTTTTTTGGCATGATTCCCGCCTTTTCTGTGAGTTTTTTTTCGCCCGTCAGCTCTTGAGTCTATCCGGCTTCAGATTCATGTTACCCTTTTTTTTTTTCTTTGATTTTTTTGTCAGTCCGTGCAACGTCCCCCCTGAGGGCATAGCTGTCGCTATTAATTTTCTGTTATTGTTTAGTTTGTTTTCACGCGCGCCTTTTTCTTTTTCCCCGTGCAAGTTTTTGGGGGTTCCAATTGCGTCTGTGGCGACGCCTCCCCTTTTCTTTTTTATCTTCGTCGGCTTCCAAAAACCGCGGCATTATGCTTCTCTTAATACCTCATCCTGTTCTGGGTTGACGGCCTAATTTTCTTTTAATTTTCCCTGCAGTTCTCATCAAAGAGGTTTTCCCTGCCGCCGGTTCCTTAAAGGTAGTGAGTGCCCTTTCCCATATCCCCTGTGACCATTTTTTTTCCGTTAACCTGACCGGGTCCTTTTTTTTGAATCATTTTTTCAGTTCTGCTTTTCAACTTTTCTTTCAGTTTTGAACCGTCTGCCCGGGGACACTTCGTTTTTCAAAGTTTGCGTTTTTTTTCCCTACCTTGCTTCCGCCATTGCCTCCCTGGCTGTTCAAGCCCTGCGGACGTCTGTTTTTGTCGCCAGTCTGCTGAGTTCAACGCTTTTCACATCCCCCCCCCGCAGTCTTTCGCAAGGCCAGTCTCTGATTGACGCTTCGAGACTTTCAACTTCAAATTTTTGCCACTTTTTTTTTTTCCGATTTTTGAACAACTTTATTGCCTCTTTCGAGCGAAGTTTCTTCAGTCAAGATAGCTTAAGTTAGGCTGCAACCCTCCCCGTCGAGTTACCTAGTATGCCTTTGATTTTTACTCCTTCCATCACAAATTCATTTGTAGAAAACCGCCGTCTGCTCCCCCTAACTCCAAATTTTTTCCCCCGGTGCGTGTTTACGCCGGCCCGTAAATGATAGTTTTCTGGAAGCAAAAGTTTTTGAATTTTGAGATAACCCTAGTCCCCTATTTAACATTTCCCTGAGAGTCTTTTTTTGTTAAAGCCATCATCAATGAGGAGTCCCCCCATAGCCTGCACCACTTTGCATACCCCGGATTTTGCACCTAGTGCAAGGTTCCCAGACTGTGAGGTTAGGGATGAAAACCCAAAGGTTTTCTTGTCCAAAACTCCCCCCCCAGAAGAAGTTTTCGTTTCTTTTCCTTCTTCTCTTGGGGGTTTTTTGTGGGCTCTCCCCTAACCCAGGAGCGGTTCGAGGGGACCCGGCCTTCCTTTGATTCCCCCAGGAGAAAAATCCCTTCTTTTTTAGAATAGGTTCTAGAAGTCCCTTCTATGTTTTGAGTAATCCGACCCTCCCCCCAGAGTCCCCTTGGATCTCCCCTGAGGAAGTTCTTCCCGTTAAGCCTCCAAATCAACTTCTGTCCAGAAAAGTAGTTGAACTTCCAAGGGCAGCCTTTTCTTGAAGTTCTGGACCCCTGACCCTTTTTTACAGGTCTCGCAGGAGGGGTGGCCCTAGGCCTTTTTGATGATTGTGTGGCGTGTTTGCCGGTTCAATTCTGCCTGGCCAATATAGGCTTGCTGGCTCCTCGAATTGTGGGCCCGCAGGTTCGCGTGATTTCCCATGACTTCTCTCGGTTCACGTTTCCGCTCCCCCCTCCGAGTTTTGACCCCCAGTCCTAGTTTTAAGCGCTTTTTTATGTTTCAGCCCTGATTTCCCCGGGAACAGAGTTGTTGCAGTTTTCCGATGGGCGTTTTTCACTGTGAGGCCTTTTCATCACGTTTCGCGAACAGGGCCTAACCCGCGCCTTTTTTTTTTTCTTGATGCCCTTTCTTTCTTAGAGGTTCAAACGCTTTTTTCCTATTTTAACCCTAGAAACTAACTGTGGACTGGAACCGGACCTGAAATTTTTCAAGCCCTTTTTTGCTGGGCAGACTTCATTTCAAACTTCCAGATTAAAATATCAAAACACTAGAATCTTCTTCCCCAAGCCCTTGATGGATTTTGGCCGGCATGGTTCCGTTTTTGAACCAGGATCTGACCCCCCCCCCATTCTCTCTCTATGGCTTCCTACTTTTGTCCGTCTGAGATATAAGACTGGGTTTTTTCCGGTTCAGCACCCACAGGATTTTGTGTGTAGCGAGCCCCCTCAATCGCGCCTGTTTTTTCCTCGCCCCTGGGATTCTAAATTTCCTCATCTGAAGATGCGTGATGTTCGGCTTTTTCCGGGCCCTCTCTTGCAGGGGGGGCTGGGCTGGAAGCGCGTCCTCTATTTCTGCGCAACGCTTCTTATGGAACCCCTGGGGCCCTGTTTCGACCGCACAAAACGCGTCCCCCCTTTGGATTTCCCTTTAGTCCCCCTCCTGGAATTACAGCCCCTTCTGGAGCGAGAACCTCACGTACGGCGAGTGTTCTCTGTTTAGACTACCCTTTCTTAGTTTGCACCTAGTTTTGGCTGAGGCGTTTTTTTTGGCAGTTTTTTTTCCCCCGGTCCTTTCCTCCGATGTTCGACTCCCGGGATCATTAACCCCCCCCCTCTTCTTGACTCTATGACCGGCGTCGTCTCACGAGTTTCCCCTTTGACCGCCTAATAGTTTTCTTTTTTTTTCAAGTCCCGAGAAGTGGGCCCTTTTTCCGTCCCCTGGAATTGTCAACCTAGTTTTTTCCCTTGCGCTTTTTTTTCTCCGACTTCGCAGAGCCACAATTTTGCCCCTTCCCAACCTTGCTCCACGCGCAGCGGGAACCCCATTCCGACGACCCCTTCCTTTTTATGAGGTTGTCAAACCCGACCTTGGAGTTACTTTTCCTTAACAAGCAGGCCCCCCCATGCAAACCTTTTTTCCCCTTTTTTCCATTTCTTTTCCATGCGAGCTCTGGAAGACTTTCGCGCCCTCCAAGTTTTCACCGCACTCCCGTTTTCTGACATTTTTTTTGCTTGAACGTGCTCTGGCGAGTTTTTCATAGTAGGACCGGGCTTTAGAAGCTTTTGCTCTACCCTTTTTCTGGCCTCCCCTCTTTCGCCTTGACCCGTCTCGGACTTCTCATTAGAACGCATGGTTCTGGAGTTGTTGTGCGTTTTTTCCTTTTTTGATCCCCAACGCGGGGATTTTCGCCCCCCTTCAATTCCCCGGCCCTATACCCGAGGGCTGGTCACTCCCTCCAGAGGGTTAGCTCCCCCCCTTTTTATCTTCCCCCCCACCGATTCGCTCCTTTTACAACCCAAGGCGCCCTGCGTGAATTTTTTTGCTTGTTGCTTCCCGATTGAACGCTTACCGATTTCCCTTTCGACCCTTTCTGCTAAAGTGTAATTGTCTTTCCTCTCTCGATTCCCTTCCTGCTCATTTTCCGCAGTTCTTCCCCCGGCCCTCCTCGCGGATTCTTGTTTTTCTGTTTGCGTGTGTCAAGTGTAGTTGTGTTTATTTTTTTTTTTTTTTTTTTTATTTAACGTTTTTATGTTTTTCGTTGCGCTTGCCCCCCGAGAAGCTCTTCAAATCTTCAGGAGTCATCGATCCCTTTGATCGTGCGTGTTTGCCCTACCTCGTTTCTTAGCCCCCCCCCCCAGACAAGAAGAGGTCATTAGGATGAGTTTTCGGGTCAGTTGATTCTTTTCCATGAGTTGGCTTGATTGTCGGATTTCTTTTTTACGCGCCCTCCACCACCTCTACATTGACTATGGAGTTTTTTTTTTTTTTTTTTTTTTTTCAGGCTTTTTTTTCTTCGGCCCTGTCCTTTTTGGCCGGTTTCCGGGTCATTCATGGGCTTTCCGGACTGTTAAGATAACGCCTTTTAGAGTTTTCGTACCCTTGTAGTCCACTCTTTTTCCGGACCCGAGTTTGGCACAGTCTGAGACTTCTTGATTGCGGGTAGTTTTCCCTTGCCGCTTCCTCAGAGCAACTGCAGTTCTCCCCCTGGGTGGCTTCCGGGTTTTTCTGGACTCGTCCAACTCAGGGGGCGTTTTAGGCTCCGGGTCTTTTAGCTTCCCTGAGAGGGAACTCCATAGGTTTTAAAATCCAGGGGGATCTCATTTTTTTCCCCCTCAATCCTTTTTTTCCCCCTGTTGAGGTGGTCTACCACATGAAGGTCTGTATTTCCACTTTCCTTTTTTTCCTTTCGGTGAAGTTTTAAAGTTTTTGCGTCCCGTACGGAAGATGTTGGAATTCAAATTTTTCAGAGCCTTCCAAAGGGGGTTTTTTTATATTGAGTCGTGCTGCGAGACCGCGCCGCAACGCATTAGCATTAGTTAACCACCTTTCTTTTCCATTCCCCCTTCCTGAACCTTTTGGCGCGTTTTTGTTGCAAATCCGATTTTTCTCCAAGTCCTCCTTTGTCACGTCGACAGCATGTCGTGCCCCGGAGGGCGAAGGGGCGAAATAACCTGTTGGATTTCTTTCCCCCCCCGGACATTCTGCTCTCCTTTTGCCGGCCTTTTTGAGCGCACCTCATGCTTGCGAGGTTTTTTTTTTTGCTTGGATGTTCCCTGTCCTTTTTGACTTCGATGGACTTGACCCTCCCACACGTTCCCCTTTGGCTCCTGTGTTACGATTCAGTTATTTCCCAGCTTTGCGGATTTTGTGAACCATATGTGGGCAAGCCACTTCTCTTTTTTTATTCGCCATTTATTGCATCCCCTTTCCCCCGCAACGTCCCTGCAAGTCCACAGGTGTCCCCTCGCTTTTTTTTAACCTTGTGCCTCCACTTTTTTTCCAACTCTTAACTTCCCTTGGATAGAGCATGGCATGCTCTTTAGGTTTGTTCCCCATTCGCCCGACGTGACTTTTTTTTCCCCGTTGCTTCGTTTCCGTTCCGAAAAATCCTGCCTCAGTCCCAACCTCTACTCCCGGGCAATTGAGGCAGGGAGAAACCAACTTTTTCTTTTTTGTTTTTTGTGTGGGCTCTTCTGCAAGGTGGCCGAAAGTTTTATACACCCCTTCCAAAGGTTTTGATTTTTCCCTCTGGATGATCCCACCCCCCAAAAGACTCTTTTTCCCCTGGATGAGGTTTTATCTGGTAAAACCCTTTCCCGTGGGCTTTCTTTTTCCCCGGATGCTATTCCAGTCCATTTTGAGTGGAACACCCCCCCCCCCACCACCCCTTCGTTTGCACCGCAGGAGTTTCTTTCCCCTCACTCGCGGTTTTTTTTAACTTTGCAGTCTGTGTGATTGAGTGGAGCTTTGTCCCCAGTTCCAATACTTTGACGGTTTTTGACTGTCTCGACGTGCTTCCCCATACCCCTTGTGACCGAGCCCCCCCCTACCATCCCCCCTGACATAGCCTGACTTATTGCTTTCTTCATAAACATCTTCATTCCTCTTTCAAACGGCTTTTTTTTTAGGTCTTCGAGAGCCAAAGTCCATTTGCAATCCTTGAGATGCTTCTTTGGTAAAGGGCCTCGGGGGCTTTCGGATGGATTCTTGTGCCTTCCCTCATTTCACTCGCCCACCGGCTGCGCGGGGCTGGCAGCTCGGTTTAGTCTTTTTAATTCCTCTTAGCGCCCTGGAATTCTTTTTTCACGATTTTTCATCTCCCCCCCTCTTTTTTTGGCAGGGGAATGCAGCTTTCGGTCAGGACCTGAAAGAGACCGCCAGCAAGTTCTGGACTCTTTTTCATTCTGGGCTGGCAAAACCAGCGCCCGGTGTCTGCTGCGTTGGGACGTGTTTTCCGCTCCCTTCCTTGCGACCCCTTGCAGAAAATTGGTCAACGAGGGCACGAGAAGTGCTGATCCACTGAGCGGGAGTTTTCAACCGTTCGGTTGTCACAGGATGGTTGTTTTTTCCCCCCCTCATCGCGTCTCTTCTGGATGTTTTTTCATCCGGCCGACTGCTTTTTCTTTCTCCCCCCTTTTTCTTGCGCTCTTTTCCGTGCCGTGACAAGCCGATCTGCTACCGGGGAGTTTTCCTGTTTCGCGTTTTTTTTTCCTTTTTTTTTTTTAGCCTATGCCAAGCTTCGAATGGGGATCATGAGTTTTTTTCGGATTTTTATTCCCCTTTTACCGCCAATGCTCCCACAACTTTTGTACCCCTCCCTTTAGTCGTACGACAAAATCCATTCCCGGTCCAGTCCTTTGTCGTAGGAAATTGTTGCCTTTTCCCAAGCCGGAGGCAGGCCCACTTTCTATGGCTTTTTTCCCCCAGCTCTGGCGCTTCCAGCGAGCGCCCTTTCGGCCCCTCTGAATGACCCGGTTTTTCTTGCGAAGTTCTTCTCTCGGTCTTTCGTCCTTCCTCTCCCTTCCGCCCGTGTGACTCTCCCTCCAGAGATTTATGCTTTCTTCCCTGAGCCAAGCGTCTTCCCTGTTTTTACCCCACGTTCTTTTTCAAGAGCAGCCCCCCCCTCCCGCTCACTTCCCCCCCTTTCCGAGCTAGGATTTTAGCGGCTTTTTTGAGATTTTTTTCTGAGATTTTTGTGGATCCCCCCCCTGATAGTACCCTGAATCCCCCCCCCCTTCCCTCCGATCCCCTTCCCCAGCAATCCAATGGTGACCCCCCCTTTTTTTGGCAAGTTGGATTCCGTACATCCCCAGCTCCTCGACTCTCACGAAATGAGAAAGTTTCTTGTATTTTTTTCCTTCGTCTGCCTATTCGAAGGACTTTTCCTCTTCCACCTACGTTTAGCCCATCTTCTCACTACCTCTCTGAACGGTTTCTCTCCGATTGGCGAAGTCTTGTCCCCAGGAATTTTTCAGGCGTGTTTTCTAATTCTTTTTTTCTTTTCGATCGCCCCTCTCGAGGATTCCACCTTCTGACATTCTCCCTCCTTCTCCCCGAGGGTAGTAAAAGTTCCCGAATTCGTTATTTTTTTTCTCACGTATTTTTTCCTCAAAGTTCCCCTCATCGAGTCCTTTTCCCTAGCTGTCGAGTCTGTAGCACCCCCCTTTTTTTTTTACTTAGACCGATAGTTTTCGAGTTTGGTTTTGGTTTCCCTTTCCGGAAACTTTCCTATCAAGTGCGTCCCCCCCCCCTCCTTTTACCTAATTTTTCAGTTTAAAGGTTCAAAGGTTTCCCATGCGGTTAAAGCTCCCCTTTTAACTTTTCATCCTCCTCCCCAAGGACTTCCTTTCTCCAGGCTAGACCCTTTTTCCGGATTTCTCTTCTTTGTTGTTCAAGCTTTCCCAAAGGGCCTTTTTCCCTTCTCCCTGTGGTTGGTGTTCGCCCCTCTTTTTTTTTTTTTTTTTGATTGATCTTCCGAAGGAAAAGAGACCTTAGATTTACCCGCGTACCCCCTTCCTCCGAATTCCCTCTTTTCCTTCTTGATTGCCCCTCTCTTCGTAGAACCCCTTTTTTGCCATTAGGCTTACTGAGAAGGGTCTCTCAAACTTAAACCCTTCCTTTCAATCTTTTTTTGCTCGGGGTCCCGGTCCTTTCAGCACCACCATAGCTTATGGCCTATCGCATATCTGTCAGCGGGGACTTTTTCCCCACTTCAGCCCCCTCTTCCTTGTTTTCTCTAGTTCCCCTGGACTTTTCAGGTAAGCCTCCCCCCCCCTGAAGCCCTTTTAGAGTTGTCTTCTTCCCAACGTTCCCCTTCCAAAATCTTTCTCCGTTTCGCCCTAACCCTTCACTTCCTTGAGTGTTAGGGTGCGTTTTTTCCCTTTTTTCCATTTTTACTCCTGACCCTCCCCTTCATTTCCTTCTGGTCTTTAGACCCCCCCTCCGTAAAAGCCCTTGTGTCTTTTCCCATGGTACGTCTGCTCTCTTAGGATCGTAAACTTTTTCCAGATCTGATACCAAGGGAACCCAAATATGTTCCCCTTACTGGGTCTTTTTTTATACTTATCAATACCCCCCCCTTACTCCTTTTTCGGCGCGCCGGCGGCCTTTTTTCTTTTGATGCGCGACATACAGCTCCTGGGGAACCCCCCCCCCTTTTCAGTTTTTTCCCTCCCTATGCTAAGGTTTTTTTTTCTTTCTTTGGACTTTTCAGGGTAAGTCCTTCTTTCCTGCGCCCTTTCCTCTCAACGCTACGGGTTTCGGCCCATTTTCCCCCCCTTCAGGCCCCCCCCCCGCTGTTCTTTTTTTTAAACTCCCTTCCTGCGTAATAAGTGGCTTTACAGGTATGTCAAGCCAACAGTTTGAGACGTCTTTTTTTGGGCGTTTTTTCTTGAGGTCTTCTTTCCAATCGATGTCGCCGTATCTCTCGAAGCTCTCTCACGGCCATCCGGCGAGGTTTCCCTTTTTTTGTTCAATGCGAGTCTCTTGCCCTTCCCAACCCTTTTTCCGCTTGTTGCTACGCCTCGAGCGGCTCCGGGCTTGTCCGCGGCGTACAGCTTTGCGTTCTCAGTTAAGTGAACCTCCCTGCGGCCCCCGAAGGCCTCGGCTTTTTGTTTGCGCAACCTCTTTCCCTTTTCCTCAGCCCCAAGGCTCTTCCCGAAGGTAATTGACATCCTGCAACCGTCCCCCCCGGCCTCTTTTTCCCGCCCCACTTTCCGCTTGGTTTTCAGGCTGCGCGTGTGCAAAACGGCACCCTTTTTTTTTGTGGTCTTTTGGGTCCCCGGCAGAGTCTCGCGTGTAACTTAAGATTTTTTTTAGATGGTTTGGTTCCCCCAACTTCTTCGAGGCTCTTCCATTCGCTTGTCCAGTTCCGTAGGTTAGGTCCCCCCCCTCCCCCCCAATTTTTCTGCGGCTCTGATCCTTTTCATTTCCCCCTTTTCAAGATTTTCCGGTCCTTTCCCCCTTCGAACTTCATGAATCAGTTTTTTTGTTTCCTTTTGTTTTTTGTAGATCCCGTGCTCCAGTGCCTCAAAAAACCTTTTCCCTGTCTGTCCCGAATTGATGATTTCTTACCTTTTTTCCCCCCCTAAACCTTTTTCCCCCTTCCGAGTTCGCATTTTTCCCTCGACGAGAAACTTTGGCGTCGCCTCACGCACATTGCCCTCTTTCTTGCATGCGAAAACCCCCCTTTGTCTTTGAACTCCCAGTTTCGTTTGGTCAACCTCCCCCTCGTTTGTTTTTCCCCCCCGGTTGGCCCCTTATGTGGTCTTTCTGTTTATTTAATCCCTTTCGGCATTTGAAGGGTCCCCGCGAGGCGCTAGGTTTTGTTTACCGCCCGCGGCTTTTGCCCTCGAGATTTGCGTCCCTTGACATTTGAAACGTCCTTCTTTCCGGTGCCCTCTTGCCCCCTCTTCCCTTCCTCAAGAGCGGAATTATGGGTTTCTCCCTCTCTGGCACCCCCTTCCTCTTAGAGGTGTTCCTTTATTTTTCCAAGTTTTCAATTGATGCTTCCGCGGTCGGTTCCCTTTTGAACTCTCTGCCTCGTTTTTTCATTCTTTGAAAATCTCCCGCTCTTCAGGTTTTTGGCCAGTGTTTTACCATCGGATCCTTTTTCGAAATCCCTGTTCGGATTTTCTTCCCCGACCTAGTCCTCCCGATCCCCTTTTGTCCTTTTACAAGTCACTTTTTATCTTTTCCACTCGAACCCCTTTATGCTGGCTTGTACCAGCGTAATCTTGATCCCGGTTTCAAATTCCCCAGTAGAATTGCTTTTGAGCGGAAGGTTTGTGGTAGTTCCTTTGCCCCCTTTCTTCTTAGACGTCGAGCACTCCTCAAGACCCGCCGCCGTAAAGATTCTCCCCGGCCCCGGTTCTTTCAGAGCTTATCAGGCTTTAAGGCAGAGAACTTTTTTGTTAGACTTGTTGGAAATCACGGCTTTTTTTTCGGTCTATCCTCCTGATCGCTTCTCTGTACTTGTTACTATAGTAAGAATTCTAGCATGGATCCCACTGTTCTCCTATTTTCCCCAAGGCTGCTGCAAGGTTAGTCTTCTTCCATTCCTTCCCCTGGTGGGATTTTTTTCACATGCAGAGTTGGGACGTCGGATTCCTCTCCCCTCGGAATTCCCTTTTTTCCTTCCGAAGACTGTTTATCTCGTTTCTTTTCTCTTCCAATCCTTTTTCTAATTAAAACCTTCCTTAACGACCCCCCTTCACGTTCGTTTCCTTTAGGCCTTATTCTCAGTAACTTGCCCAAGACATTTTCCTGAACTGACTTCCTTTGGAAAGTTTGCTTTTGCGGAATCTCCCCGTCCCCATTCCTTTTTTTTTTTTGAGCGAGCTAGCTTAAGTCCCCATTTTTTTTGGTTTCTTTGAGGAACCCTTTTTTTCTTTTTCCCACCGCTGTCCGACACCCCCTCCCCTCGACCTCCTCTCCCAAGGTGACGTCCCCACTTCCTTTGTAACCGGCTCGTCCCCCTAGACTACTTCCTTCTTTTCTACGAAGCGGCCCTGCTCTTTGATTTTTTTCCCTCAGAATGCGAAAACTCGTCCCTGAAATCTTTTCATTTCCCACTTAGTCCGGCGGCTTTCGTCCAGTACAATCGCCCCCCCCCTCAACCCCCCCCTTCTTTTTCCGGAATTCCTACTGGACTTTTTTTTCAATCCCGAACTCCCTTCTTTCTTTCGGGCCGAGCTGAAGCGAGAACACTTCCCTGCGGTCCTTTTTTTGACGATCCGTTCACCACTTCACCTCCTTTTCCCACAGTCTTTTTCTTAAACTGTTTCTCTTTGAATGTCTTCCGGGTCCTCCTTTCGCTGATCTCCGAGAAGTTCCCTCCAAGCGCGAACTCGTGCGGAAAGTTCCGACTTTTTCTTGCGATCTTTATGGACCTTTCATTAGGGTTGAAGCTCAAAACTTCTTTCGGCCTTGGAAAGACCTTCGTTTTTAGAACCTGTTCTAGGCTTTTCTTTTCCTCGCAGCGTCGGCTTTGAGGAATTCATAGGTTTTTAGTTGGTCCTCTTGTTGTTCCTTCTCCTATGAGAGCCTCCCCCGGCTTTCCCTCCCTTCCTCTTTCCCTTCCCTTTGAGGGATGTAGTCCCCAAACCTCAGAGTGAGTTTTGCCAGATTTTCGAAAACGCCCTGCACAGCTTTTTTCCAATAGCCATATTTTGAAGTTCACTTCCCTAGCCCCCTCTCCTCTCTTCCCAGCCGTACCCCCTTTGAGCGCTTTGGCTTTTTGACTCCTACATTTTTTATTTCCCCCCACGAGTCCCGAGACGCCCATTTTGTTTCGGGACCCATTTTTTGCCTTCGGTCCCCTTTCTTTTCTTTTCCCTCGAGGTAACGATCAGGTCCAGACTTCTCTCATTTCCATAGTTTTCCAGGCTCATCCTTTAGCGCTTTTCTCTTTTTTTTTTGTAGGAGGATGTTTAACGTTTCCCCAACTTCCCTAGTTATTTGGAGTCTCTGCCTTGTTGTTCCTCCTGACCCCCTCTCTCCTTGCCCTACCCTCCCCTTAAAGGAGGTAAAAGCCGACCCTTTTTCTGACGTTCATTCGTCTATTTTTTCGTTTGCAATCACTAACTGCGAAGCCTTTTTTTTTTATCTTCTGTTCCTAGCCTTTCTTTTTCAATCGTGGCTTTAGCCTGGTCCCCCCTCCGTGACTAGTTGTCCTTAATGTTGTGTGTCTTTTTTTCTTTTGTCTAATTTCTTCTACCCCTTTTTACGTCAGTTCTCTTGATTTTTACGGTGCGTGCGCGGACTGTAGATTCGCTCCCCCCCCTTCCTCTGTGCCTTCCCTGCTTTTTCTTGGGGGGGGGGGCCCCAGATTTCGGCTATTTTTTTTTCCGAAGCGCTTTCGACGACTCCTCTTTTTTTCAGTTTGGCCCGGACCCCCCGTTCAGTCTCCCCTTTTTCCCCCTTCCCCAATAGATGTCGATTTTCCCCATTTCCCTATTCCTTTTGTAGATGCCTACCGACGCTCAGGTCCAAACTTTCCCCTGAGTCGCGGCTGGGGGCTGACATCGATTGAAGTTTCCTTCTTATTTTTTTTGAAAATTGATGGTCCCGGGCCTCCTCTCTCAGAATGGAACACCCCCCCTTTTTTAGAGTTTAACTTGAGATCCCTTGATTCTTAAAGCACACCTCTGGGGGGACCCCCCCCCCACCGGGAGTTTTTGACCATTTTTAGTCCTTTTTGGCCCTCAAGCCCCTCCCACTTTACCGAAATAGGTTGGAGCCGGTTTTTCTCCTTTCACGGGAGGGAAGAGAAACAAGGATTAATTTGGTGTGTTTTGTCTCTTTCTTTTTTTTTGTGTGCGGGTGTTTTTTCTTAGTTTTGGGTTTTCGGGGTTTTTTTGGGGTGGTTGTTTGTGGGTTTGGTTTGTGTTTTGTTGTCTTTTGTTTTTTTGGGGTGGTATGTGGTTTTTTTGTTTTGTTTTTTTTTTTTTTTCTTTTTTTTTTTTTTTTTTTTGTTCTTTTGTTTTCCTTTTTCGTGTGCTTTTTTTTTTTTTTTTTCTTGGTTTTTTTTTTTTTTTTTTTTGTTTTTTTGTTTTTTTTTTTTTTTTTTTTTTTTTTTTTTTTTTTTTTTTTTTTTTTTTTTTTTTTTTTTTTTTTTTTTTTTTTTTTTTTTTTGTTTCTTTTTTTTTATGCCCAAGTCCCCCCCTTCCGAGCAAGAACTCCCGCTGGACCTTATTTTTTACAGTGTTTTTTGTATTTTTGGAATCTTTTTCCCTTCCCCCCCCCTTGGGAATTAGTAGGGTCTCCCTCCCTGGGATTTTCAAACAGGCAGGGCGTTATTGACCCCCAGGAAGTCCCCACCTCTGGTAGATTTATTTGTTTTAATATACTAGCTGAGGCCCCTCAACCCTGCTTTTTTCATTGGCTAAAGGGCCTTTTCTAACATCAATCCCTAGATACTATTTCGTTTGGAAGCACGTTTATTTTTAGTCAATCATCCAAAAGATGACTCGTATCCATGACGCTCAGCTTGAACCTTCCTTGCACTTCCTTATGAGGTCACCGAGAGCTAGATTTTCTCTCCTTCATATTTTCCTTACACCCCCCACAGGGAATCCTTTTTCCGAAGGAAGTCTCCTTGTGAACTGATCCTTAGCGCCCCAGGTTTTTCTTCTGTACACATCCCCGTTCCCTCCCTGAGAAAAAAACCCCGTACATAGGCTTAACTTTTTTCCTCGAGCTTCCCTTCACTTCACATTTGAAACGTTGATGCCTTCCGTTCCCCAGCAACCTTTTTGCCCCCTTTTTTAATCTTGTGAGACCCCAGCGCAGTTTTTTTGGGCCCACCCCTCGGGTTACCCCTTGTACCCCTTTCTAAACCCTGTAAGGTCTTTTTGTGGACGCCCCCAGTTTCTCGATGTTTTGATCCCCCCCCCCCCAACTGCGACCCCTTAATCGGGCGGTCTATTTTCCCCTTGTGTGTTCTTTTTTTCTCCACAAATTTAGCGCTTATGAACCCCCCCCCTTCCTGGTATCTTCCCTTATAAATCCTTTGTTTTTTTCCCTAGAGTTTGCCCCCCCCCTCTCGGGGTCCCCCCCTCCCCCCTTTGAGAGTTTTTGCTTCCTTGACCCTCCTTTCCAAGGCGGGTAGCCCCCTCTTGAGGGTTGCACAGGTTAAAAACCGTCCTCTTGTCCTTAGACTCCCCAGCATTGATTCTTCCCCTTCCCCCCATCCCCCTACGTTTCCCCCCCCATTTGGTTTAACGGCTTATTTCCGGTCCGCATTTTAGACCCTTGAGAAGAAATGGTTTCAAGTTTTCGCTCCCAGATGCGTTCTTTTTTTCTCGTGGAACCCCCCCTTCCCCAAGGTGTTTTTGTTGCACAGCTGGTTTTTATTTGTCACATCGATGTTTACACAGGTTCTTTCGGCCTAGGTTGATTTTTTTCGATTCTCAACCCCTTATGTCCGGGGCCTTTCCATACGCGCCGGATAAAAGGTGTTGGCGCCCAGAGCTTTCTTGCCTCCCTTAAGTCTTTTCCCCTCCATTTTTTTTTCCCCTGGCTTGTTTTTGAACACCCCCTTAAATTAATACTTCTTTTTTTTAGTTCTTCTTTTTGTCCAAGTTCACCGATGATTCATGGTGTTCTCCCCTTGGGGCAACCTTAGAAACCTTTTTTCTTGTGTTTTTTGAATTCTTCCCTTTCAACGGTCGCCTTCTTTTTTTTTCAAGGCCGCCGTGGTGGGTTAGATGGTTTTTCCGGCGTCTGGATTTTTTTTTATTTCTAAGAATTTTTACGGAGGGTTTGAGCGTTTTTTGAAATCCCTTTTTTTTGGGGTTGCCGGCACCCTTAGTTTTTCCCGCCGGCAAGTTGCCGGTTTACCCCTGGATTCCTCCAAAACTCTTCCGCCCAGCGGTGGCATTTCACTGATTTCCTGGCCTGCGGGTGGTTTACTCCTTGAACCTCAGTTTTTCCTTTCTAAATGATTTATCCCTTTTTTCCCTTAAGCCTCCTTAAACCACTTAGCCTTTCTGTTTTTTGGAGCTTTTTGGTTTGTTTTTCACCTCTTTTCAGCAATCCACTGCCCCTTTTCTTTCAAATCCCTCTTTTTGGAGAATTTGAAACTTTTTTTTTTTTCGTTCCCTTCCCCCTATCTTTTTTTTAGGTCTCTTGCCGGCGGTTTTACGCCCCAGTCGAACTACCCCGTCTCATTTTTTCCTGAAACGAGGTTCTTAATTTTCCTTCCTTTTTCGACTCAATGCGTGTTTGGCAGCTTTCCGCCAACGTCTTTTGAATTGGTCGGCAGTTTTTTCCTTCCCAGAGCGCGCCCCCGGGGTTTTTTGTTTTAACCCCTTTCCTTTTGGAAGCTGTCCTCACTTACCAGGACAATTGACTTTCCAGACGGCGAGTCCCCCTGGACACCTATGTGGTGGTCTCTCTTTTTCTCCCGACAACCCAATAAAGGTCCTTTAAACCTGTTTCTTTTCCTAAAGGTCCACCCCCAAGACCCCTCCCCTTCTTTCCCCTATTCCGTTCCTTTCCTTCCCCAGAAGTCTTTCCGTTTCTTTTTCCCTCGTGAATTTCCCAGGAGTGCCCCGGATCTCTCTCCCGATCTTCCCCATAGTCCCTTCTTTGGAGTTCTCTTTTGTGAAGGGATTCCTCCCTACCCCACGATACGCAGAGCTTCCAGACCTCATTTTCGTTCGATTCCCCCCTTGTTAGACCCCGATTCAGCCTGACCCGGGCTCTTAACGAGTCCATCTGCCGCTCTCGATTCCCTCTGAAGAGAGGCTCTGATATCTTGCACCTACACGCTCGAATCCCCCCCCCTCTCCCCCCCCTTTTTCCCTCTTTTGCCCCCCCCCCTCTTTTATTTCGATAGGGCCGATGCTGCTTCTTTTTACGAGCCACAAACTGACAAAATGTTCACGACCAACCCCCCCCCCAGCCCCTGAATTGCACTTTTTGTGTCCTGGTTAATCCTTTGCGGCAAAAGAATCCCAATAACTTACAACGCTCGCCCCCTTCTATTTCGCGCCCCCCTTTTCTCCCTTCAAACCGGCGAGCCTTTTTTGCTGACGCTCCCCACCTTCGTGATAGTCCTGGTTAAAGCCCCGGTGCTCACTTCCATTTTGAAACTTTTTTTCTTCCATGCGATCCCCTCTTTGCCCCCTTTTTACGGTTCTTTCCTTTCCCTCCCCCCCGGTTTTCCCCCCCCTGGACCCCCCTCGGGACTTCCCTTTCTCTGTTGATCCTCCCTTTCCCTGAGTCTCTTCTGTTCGATCATTCGCCCCATAAGTTGTTTGAAGCGCTCCCCCCCAAACGTGCTTGCCCTCATTTTTTCTACCCCCCCTTTTTGTGACCCCCTTTTTCTCCTCCTCGGTTTTTTTCTCCCTTGATTCCTTCGGTCCTCGGAGCCGAGACTTGCATAAGCTCCTGTGTGTGCGCTTCTCTCCGTAACGCACGTGTTTTTGAGAGATCGTTCACCTTTCTCGGATTTTCCCCCTCCTTTCACTTTCTTAATGCCTATCTTCCCGCCGCTCCGTCTTATTTCGGAAAGGCGTCTTTTTTGGTCCCTGTTGTGAGAAGCTTCAACAAGAATTTCGCGTCTCTGCGCTTTTTCCTTCCCCCCCCCGCCTTCCAGCTTTCTCGAGGGAGAAGTTTTCTTTAAAAAATCGAGACGTGCTCTGTCCCTCTTCATTTGGTTTTCTCCTTTTACTGGAACGACATTCCCTTTTTCGAACGCCCCCCTTGACGGCTCTAATTCAGATCGCCTTTTCTCATGAGCCTACCTTACCTTCTTTTGGTATGTTTCTCCCCTCCATGGGTTAACCCCTCTTAAAGGGCTTCCCTTCCAGTTCCCTTTTCTTTGTGCTCTTTTTCATCCGCCCCCATACCGAAGGTAGGGCTTTTTTTTGTTTTTTTTTTTTTTTTTATCGTTAGTGGGAGTTTTGGGTGTAAAGTACGCTGATCGTCTCCCACTTCCCCTTTTTCTGTCTTCCTTTTTGCAGTTTCCCTTTGCCCAAGTCTTCTTCCGTAAAGCAGACTTTCCCACAGCGATCCAATAAGGACCCCTTTGCTCACGTTCTTTTTTTTAATCAATCCTTTACCGAGGTCTTTTCTAGACCGCTTTTTTATTCCCCCCCCCTTTCAGGAAGATATTTAGTAGTATATCCTCCTCATTTTTCTTTTCTGAGTGGGGACTTCTTAAACTTTTTTATCGCCTGTTCATTTTATTTTTCTTTCTCTTGGCGTAGTGACCCCATGCGGTTTTTAGTCTTCTCCCCCTTCCTCTCGGGAGCCCTTCCCCAAGTTCTTCGTTGAATTCTTGTATTGAGCGCTACTTTTTCTGCTGGTTTGTAGGAGCGAGCAAACGTTCCGTTCAGTGGACTTGCTTTGTAGCCAGGACCTTTCCCAGCTTTTATTCCCCCTTTTTTTTTTATTCGGAAGAAGTCTCCCCTGGTTACTTTTTGTGGAAGTGTTCTTTTTATGCCCCCAAACGTGCACCGCGGGACCCACTTTGTCATAGCTGGTCCGACGTCTTGCCTCTCTTCTTTCACATTTTTTGCTTTTTTTTTTTGCTTTTTTCTAATTCCCCTTCCGCGCCTGTTTCCCAGCCCCCGCCCCCCCTCCCCTGTGCGCGAGCTTTTTTCCTGGGCTCCTCTCACCCTCCCCTTTTGATACGTCAGCCTTTTTTTCCTCTGCCTCCTGTCGTTCTTTGACCTTTTCGCTCATTCACCCTTTGTCCTTTTGCCCCTGACACCCCCCTTTCCCTGCACACGGACTTCACCCCTTTCTTTTTTTTCACCGTACTACCTCCCTCCCTCCTTGACCCTTTGTGGGAGAGGGTGGTTTTTGACCCCACTGTCTCCCCGTTCCGTACCGAGTTTTCCTTTGGCCAGAAATCGTGCTAATCGGTGACCATTTTTCTGGACCTCCCTTTTTTCCTGGGGCTTTCTCCTCTCTCCCCCTGTTTCCCCCCCCCTTCCACAGGACGGGCCGCTACAATCCACAGCCCCTTTCCCATTCCCCTTTTTTTTGCGGATTATGCTTTTCTTCCCGTGCTACCTTTCCCCGTTAGCAGACAGCATCCGTTCCTTTTGCTTGAGTTTCGTTCCCCCAGATAAGGGCATTGACAGGAACCTTTAATGTCCCCCCCCTCTGAGCGCTTTAATTCCCTCACTCTCGCATGGTTTTCCCTGGCCCTCTCTTCTACGGTCCCTATCTCCCCTCATGTCCTCGCGACGTGCCGCGCGGATTCTTGGGGTCGCTTTCTTTTGCCCCCTTTATGAGTCAAAATCCCCCGCCCTGAACTCCTACACCCGCCCATCCTTGAATCACATCCTGTTTAAAAGGGCTTGGTCGACCATCTGCGCCTTCATCCTGTAGCATATGTTCTTTTTTCCCCCCCTTAGACGCTTGGCGCTTTAATAGCTGATTTTCATAACAACCCCAGTCCCTGTTCCTACAGAGGACGCCTCTTTCGGTCAGTTATGCCTGCTTCTCTAAGGTGTTACACGCCGTGATTGTCGGTTCTTTACGGCTTCCCCTTCGAACCTTAACCCAATCATAGTGTATTTCAGTCCCCCTAGTCTGACTCGATTACCTTTCCCTCCATGCCGACGGATTCCCTCCCCCAGGACATCAATCTCCAATCACAACATTCCTTCCCCTTAAAACCCGGGTGAGACCACCATATTATTTTGGAGGTTTCGTGGACCTAACCCAATGAGCGTTTTTCACAGTTCCCCCCTTTCTTTCCTTTGTACACGCCTTCTGCAGCATCACGTCAAGGGCATCCATCTTGTTCCATAATGGCGGACGCCCACTGTTTCTCTAGGTGGTTTCATAACCACCATACCCCGACCCCTCGTGACCCCATTCCTCGCTTTGAGTTTTTTTTTTTCGCTTTCGTTTCCCTAAAACTCGCTTCCCTTTCGCCCTGCCTGATACATTGACGTTTTTCTTGTATCAGGCACGGTCGGCACTTGCGTATGCGGTAGACCAAAACTCGCTCCAACCCCCT
>Ga0179593_1551046_pt1 | contig 36535 bp, 30 predicted proteins | sample CZODoug2_1_08_16_FD_185931 | JGI IMG/M metagenome (GOLD analysis project Ga0179593, IMG submission 185931) | Vadose zone soil fungal communities from Angelo Coast Range Reserve, California, USA - CZODoug2_1_08_16fungal (PacBio error correction) | ecosystem: Environmental > Terrestrial > Soil >... | reverse complement strand
ACCATCCCTCGACTCTCTCTCGGCGCTCGGGTAAAGCCTCCCCAACTTTGAGAAACTGAGCCCCTTCTGTATTGAAGCGATCTTGAGATCCGTCCACGCCTTTCTTTCTTTTTCGGCATTTATCCCATCTCTTCACGAAGAGATTTCTTTTCTATTCCAAAGAGGGAGTAGACGTTCCAAATCAGAGTCCGTTCCTACCCCTCCCTAACAACACTCTGTTTTTTACTGCGTTTTCCGGGCGCTAACTTAGGGTGTTCTTTCTTTTTTTATGAGGCTTTCCAGCGACATGGGGTTCCTCCGCGATCTTTTCTCTTGTTTTCCGTCCCGCTCTGAATACGATCCGCCCACCGATGCCCTTCGTAGGTTTTCCAAAAATTCGAAATTCAGAGGGCGTGGGGAGGAGTTTTTGTCGCTACGCCCCCGCCTCTTTCTTTTCGTTCCAATTTTAGTCCCTGAGCTAGCTGATGTATTCCCTCCTTTATCACCTCATACTCGGGACCTTTTTCGAAGTGAGGAGAGAGATACCGCTCCCCTTTGTTTCATTTATTAAAGCAAGCTTCTCTTTTCTCTTTTAGTTGAAGAGATCTTTCCCCCTTTTTTGCGGGAACAGAAGGGTTCTCCGACGATCGACTCTGGGGAGCCGTGTTTGAGTGATGTTCTACTCTAGGGTTTTCGTGGAATAGTCTTGAGTTTCCTCTTCCGCTTTCACTTGATATGGTTGCCTCGAGTTTTAGCCCTAACGGCTCGCAAAAACTCAGCGGGGTTTTGGGGGCGCCCTTTTCGGCGAGCATCCAAAAGCTTTCCTTCCGCCCCGCCTCGAGAGGTCTCACACGGTCTCACTATTTGATACCAGTTTAGGATTTTTTGGTTTGGAATCTTTCATTAGTATTGCTCCCGCAGCATTCCTTTCCTTCTCGTGAGAAGCCAGAGTCTTCTCAAGTTATTTTCTCAACCCTTCCCCCGTTGTACTGAGGCCGATCGTATGGTTTTCTTTCAGCTCCTTTTCCCCTTCCTCCTCTTTTTTCGCTCTAGACCTCTAACCTTACGTGGAAGATAAGGCAGCCCTCCATAACTTTCCTGAACTGACCGTCCGGTTCACTCGCCCTGGCTTCACCTTATCCCTTTTTTTACATGGATCTTGGCCGCGTTGCTTCCTCTTCCCCTAATCCTTAATTCTCTCTGTAGAAGCGCCCCCCTCTTCCGTGTCCTATCGGTTCGTCTTCTGGTCTTCTCGTCGGCTGTACTGCGCCCACCGATTGGTTAGAAGGCTCGCTCCCTCCCAGATATTTCCCCGAGGGTTAGATTCTTTGGGCCTGCACTTTTCTTTCTTCAACTTTTCTGTAGTTTTTCTTCTCTTCCTCTTTCCTCCAGGTTCTCCCCCGCGTAGGTTCTTCCTCAAGCATCTCTAGCAGACATGCAGATTTTTGGTCCATCGTAGTATCACCCCCTGGTACTTGATCTTCTTTCACTCTATGGTTTCCCTATAAACTCCCACCTTTGATGATCGTCTCATTGCGCCATTTCGTCGTTTCCCATGTTTCCTGGTTGAGTACTAATTTCTTGTTTTCAGCACTACTCAGGGCGTTGGACAACGGTTCCCCACGCGTTCCAGTCTTCCATTTTCCCTTCCCCCGGCAAGTGGCGTTTTTTTTTTTTTTCCTCTCTTTTCCCCCTGGACTCAATTTGTGACCAGATCTCCGCCCTTCTCAGTTACAATCTTCGTTTGAGAGAGTATGAGAAGCGCTGTCCTCCCAAAGATGAGAAGGGGCACGCATTCTGGCGCCAGAAAGTTCAGGAACTTTCCCCCGACGTTCCTCGATTTCCTGGTTTATGTTTCTTCTCTCTCGGCTTTCCCTCTTCCTCCTTCATTTTTTTTTGAGGACCTTCTAGTTTTTTTTTTGATCCCCTATCATTCAGATTTTTGATTAGCATCAGGTGAGAATCCTCCCTTGCGCCTCCCTTCGATTTGGCAATTTTTTTTTTCTCTTCTCTTCGCCCATTTGTCTTTTTCGGTTACCTTTCTGGCGGACGAGGTTTTTTCCTCCCACCGTTTAAGTTTTTCCTTTCCAGAAAACCCTTCAATTCTTTCATGTCCTGGGTATTAGCTTCAGGATGCCAGTGACCGAACACCTCGGACCTTCTTTGCCGTCTTCAACCTTCCTCCCTCCGCTACTTCCCGCGGGTCCGGGTTTCATGCACTTTTCCCCTGTCATACCATTAAATTCTGATTCTCTTCTCCCTTCCATATCTTCCCGACCATGGAGCTGAAAAACCTGAGGTTCCTTCTCTACCCAACCTGCTTCTGGGCTCTCCTGCTTCGTCAGAGAAGTCTTTGATTCTTTTTCAATCCGTGATATTCTTAGACTTTTCTTCTTCCCTTTGGGATAAAGAGAGGCGCCCACCTCTTCCTGCTAACGTCCTTTTCTCTTCTTGTCTGCGAGCGTTTTTTTTTCTTTTCCTCCTTCCCGAGCTGAGTGTTCTTACTTCTCGTCCGAGCGCATCCCGACCCTCGTAAAGATGGATAGTGGATTTTCCCGAAAGCCGTACTGATGCCGAGAGTAGATACGCCCAGATGGTTCCTCCGGATTCCCTTTGCTGCTTCCGAGTACCTCCCCTCTCGTGTCGACTTGGGGCTTGATCTTTTTAGCCTTCTCCCTTAATCTACCCTTTTTAGTCAATAACGTTAGTCTGATCCCCCATGCGAATTTTCTTTTTTCCCCCTTTTTTCTTCTCTCTCCCTTGCCTTTGACACTTGCGGGACTAATTGGCGATCTTCTTATGCTTAAGCTTTCCCCTTCCCTGCGAGGACAGGAGACGGAAGATTCCCTTGTGCTTTTGGATTTCTGACTTCGCACGTCTTCTTTTCCTAGCAAGATCGTGGCAAGGTTTTTCGCCGAGACTGCCACGTTAACCTCCCCTCGGCGTTTTTGCCGATTCTTACCCCGAAACCTTTTCCCCCATTTTTCTCTCTTTTGTCTTTCATGGCTAGCACCTTCTTCGCCATCGATGCAGCCTTATCTCGTTCTCCAGCAGATGTGTTTTTTAGAAGCTTGACTCAGCCAGCACAGGAGACGGCCGGGGCTTTTTTTTCCCTCAAATTTCTGTTTCATTTTTTTCTCTAAATGTTTTCAGTGGGTCTGACTTTTTTTTGGGGTTCTTTCGAAGGAGAGTGATCAATGGTTTCCAAGGTCCCCTTTGCTTTTCCTGTCCGACTGTTCTACACGCCGTTTCCCCCCTCTTTTTTTCCCTACGCGGCTATTTCACTTCCCTACTAGTGACTTGAGTTGTTCTGCCCTGCTGTTTTTTTTTCATTTCTGGCTTATTGCGCTCTTGTAGTGCAACGCTCGATCAGTACTTCTTTTCCCCCTCATTTTTTATCTTCCTCGTCCCCTTTCCCCCTCAGTCCCTGGCAAGAGTTTTAGTTAAGATACCCCTGAAGCTTTTCCTCCTTTTTAGATTGCCTGTGAACTTCCCCCCCCCCCCCCCCCCCCCCCCCCCCCCCCCCCCCCCCCCCCCCCCCCCTCTTGGAAGGGTTGACCTCCCTGCCCCTTTTCCCTGCAGGCCTCACTGTCACGTCTCTTGGCGGACCCTGAGCCTTCTTTGCGGAAGCCCCCTTCTCTCTGTCTTGCCTCGCTTGTGCCTTCAAAGCAGACCATCTTCTCTCGGACGTTCCTTCACTACCAGAATTCTCATCCCTCGCCTTCCTCTTTTTCCGATCTGGAGCCAGTCTTCTCCGCCTCTAGTCCCCCTCCTTCCCTGTCACGCCTCTTCTGTGTTTTCTTAGATTTAGAATGGCGAATTTTTCCAAAGGTGTGCACGGTATTGATACCCGCGCGGGTTTTCTTGTGTGTTTTCTCCCCTCCTCCCATCGCCTCTGATGAACACGGCCCATCGGCCAGGAGTTTTTCCGTTCGCTTTTTAAGACACCCACATTTTTTCGGTAGCTCTTCTCTGTTACCGTCCCACCCTTAGTCCCTTTTTTGTCGTTCTTCTCCCCTCTCTCTCCAGGCCCTGGTTTCCCTGCCTTTTCCACGCTGAAAAAAGAAAGACTTACGACCCCTAGGCGTGTGGCCTTGCAGATTTCTCTCCTCCGATCCTTCATGCCTCGTGCCCACTCTTTGAATGGCGACAGGAGATCCGATGTTGACGGCAGGAGCCACACGTAGACTTCGAAGACCCATAACCAGAATCCTTTTTTCAAGCAGTGTCGCTTTTTTTTTTCCCTTTGCTCGTAATGTGCTTCTCCCCAACAACACTTTTTCTAGCGCAGGCCTTCTCGATCTGAAGATGGTCGTCCACCACACAGACACGGCACGTCCAGGTTTCCTTTCGATATCTCTCCCCCCCTTGCCTTTCCCCCCCTCCTTTTTGTTGTTTCCCTCTCTCCTGCTCCCTCTTAACATGGGTTGGTCGCTTGGGTTAGAGAAATTTTCTTATTTCTTCTTCAGCTGCGCTATTTTTTTTTTTTTTTGTTTCTTCTAATTACTCTTTCTTTTTTCCTCCCCTACGGTTCCTGCGGGTACTTTTTGATCTTGTATATCGCTTTGGGAGTTTTACCCTTGTAATCTATGTTCACCTGAAAGCTCTATCCTTTCACGCTTATTTCTTTCTTTCTCAATCGTTCCCTAACTGCCGGCGATTCCCTGCATTTTTTGGTTTCTTCTTACATATAGAGGACTGTGGCGTATAGATGGAGACTCGACCGCCCAATCTCCTTTGTCTTTCTGCCTCATTCCCCCCGATTCGACTACCGTACGACGTGTAGTCTCCTCTCTTTTTCTTTTTCTGGAAGTTTGTTTTCCTCCTGTCAGGAGCGATAACCGCGAGAGAAGAATCTGGGAATCCCTCAACGTCTCTTCCGCTCAGTTCTATTCCTTCTCTCCCCTCCCTGACGTCCGCACCGAGATGATTTTCCTATAGTCTGTTCTGACCCAGTATATGGAGAATACGGGCGTGTCCCCTTTTCTTTTCCTTCCATCCCTCCTTCTCTCGGGGTTAACTCCTCAATCACGAGGTGGACTTCTCTTCCCTCGGTGAATCAACCAGCCCTGTGCGCCGCACCCTCCCGTTTCTTCTGTCTCTCCCTCTCTTTCGATTCCTACACCGCCGGCAGTGAGGAAAACAATTGTCTCTTGGAAACACCGGACTTTTTTAGTCTTTCCCCCTCAACTAGTCCTTCACGTTCCCTTCCCCCCTGAATCTCTTTAGAATTCCAGAAAATTTGAGGACTTTGCGAGACGTTTTCCCGGCTTTTCTCTGTTAGAGACGACATGCTGTGAGAGTGCTGCGCCTCCTTTTCTCTCAGACTTACTTTTTTACCGTTTTTGACGTTTCCCAGCGGCCGGCGCTTTTCCCTCCGAAGAAAGAGAGAGCCTGGAATTCGCTTTGATCTGGCCCCGTGGCTATTCTTTTCTCGGCTCCCTGCAGCTTTACACCTCTTGTGTTGCTCAGTAGCTTCCCCTCGATGCATCCTTTTGAAGACTGTGGGAAGTTGATACTGAGACGCGCATAGTCAGTCTCCCCTGGGACCCGCCTAGCTTTTACTTTCCTTTTTCCCTTTCCCTTTTGCCTCCAGTCCTGTGATCCTTCGTCGACAGTTTTGAGATTTTGAGGTTTCTGACGAAATACCTCTCGTGATCGCGATCCCCATGGTCTCGTGCATCGAGGGGTTAGATTTCTCTCCCTATACCCTCTCCTATACTTTGCCGTCCTGCGCTTTTTCTCTGAACGGAACGCAGCCTCGGAGTCTTCTTTTTTCTTTTTAAGCTTCTTTAGTTTTGAAACACACAGTTTCCCCCCCTTTTAGGGTCTCCCCCGAATTTTTTTCTCCCTGTCCCTCTTTTTTCCCCCTCAAGCACTTGGCTCACGATTTCGTCTATATCTTGGCGAGTTTCTCTCTGTATCATTTTTTTTTCGAGGTCCGCACAAACTCGTGCTTTCTCGAGGAGGGAGATCTTTTTATCCCCCACTCCAACCAGGAAAGTCGGTGTCCTTCTAGCGTTCCTCTCCCTCCAGACTTCTTTCCCTTCATGTACTTTCCAGAGTTTTTTCTCTTCTCTGTCCCTTTCTTTCTCTTTAAGTTCCCTTGTCTTGAAATGTAGCCGCTGCATCTTTTTCAGCGGGTCTTTCCTTTTCCCTTTTCCCTTGCCTGTTTTTTCTCCTTTTTGTGCGATTTTCACCGAGCTTGGTAGTAGAGCTGGCTGCTCTCTTGCGACTCGCTGCTCTTATGTCTTCCTCCTTCTCCCCGCTTCCGATTTCTCCCGGCTGATACTTTTTTTCAATCTCAGTCCCACAACAGAGCTGAAGAGTTCCGCTTCTCTTCTTCTGTGTCTCCTTCCGCCTCGCCTGCCTCGTGAGTTGGCCCTCCCAATTTCTCGAATTCTTTTTCTTGTAATTTTAGGGAGATATGGCGATTACAATCTATGAATCGGCATTTCATGCTCTCCTCCCTTCAGTTTCAGGTTAAAGGATTGAGGCGTCCTTTTCCGTCCCCTGTTCTTGTTTTCCGTTACCACGGTCAAACCTGGAATTTCAAGTGGCGTTTTTTTTTTCCCGGACTTCCCCCCTTTTCTTCCCCACCTTTCCCTCTGTCTCTACAAGTATCGACGCCTGTCTTTTTTCCTCATACGCCCAATTAGAACTTGCGGCGCGAAGGACTCTTCCCTTCCCCGCCTTTCTCTGCAGATTTCCCGAGATTTCCGTTTTTTTATTTCCCTCTTTTCCGGCCTCTCCTTTTCTCTTTCTGAGTATTGCTTTACTGAGATGCCAGTGCCTGTTCGTCGGCCTTCCCTGGGGGGTCTTTTGCTCTTCGTTCCTGCAGTTTTCTTTCACGTACCTTCTTCTTTTTTCCGCAGCTTTCGCGTTAACTTTCGACGCTAGGCTCGGGGGCTCCAGAAGTAATTGGAATTAGAACGTTTTTCCGGGTCAGGTATGGTGAATGGCCTGTCCCATCTGGTTGGGCCCCCCGCCTCCCCCTTTTTTTTTTTTCTTCCCCTTCTTTTACCCCTCTTTTTTCCCTCGACCCGAGCCATCTTGGGCCCGTCTGATCGGGCTTTTTTCTTACATGCTACAAAAGACTCTTTTCCAGATAGACAATCCCGACCATGTGATGACTCCCAATATGCTCTCTTTTTTCCGGGGCATTCCCCCCTTTCCCGTCCGTGTGTTGCGCTCTCAAGACGGTTTTTTTTTTTTTTTTTTTCTTTCCCTTGGAGGAAGGCTAGTCTTTGCTTCTTCCTGGTTGGGTCCTTTCTTCGTCGTTCCCAAAAAAGTTTTTGCTCCCGTTTCTTTTTAGTTGCTTCACCTTTCGATAGGAGAGGTAGTAGTCTTTTCCCGTTACTCTTCCTGTTTAATCTCTTCTTTGGGCTCTGTACCGGCCATGTCCCCGTCTCGTCCTGATCCCTTCCCTGCCGAAGATTCCCAGCTTTGAGACAAGAACGCGCCAGAAGCAGTTCTTCCGTCGCCTTCTCGACTTTCTTCTCAGATTTTGAATTCCATATTTTTTCCTCTCTCTACTCTACATGCGCTCCTTTTCGGCATTTCTGTCTTTTGTAGCCACAGGTTTTTTTTTTTTAGAACTAAGGGAGCTGTCTTCGTCTATCGCCTCTTTTTCCCTTTGCGGCCTTTTCCCTTTCCTTGCTGCTTATGCTCCGCCACTTTCGCAAGACCTTGCCTTTTTTCTACTGGTGCGTTCCTTGCCTTGTTTGGCCGGAGCTCGGGCGGAGCCCCTAAAAGACCGAGTCCTCTTTTCTTTTCCTTTTTTTGCGACCCTTCTTCTTTCTGCCATCTCGTTGGTCGCACGTATTCCGGGTTCTGGGAAAGCAAATTCGATCCTCAAATAATATCGGAGCAGAGAGGTGTCCTCCTCTGCCTCTCTCCGGTTGCTCACTGCCCCCCCTTCTCGGGCCGACGTCCGGCTTTGACTGACCCAATTTCTTAAGTTCAGGCGCGGAGATCAGTTCCTGGCTTTAATCTTAGCTCTCTTCTCGGCTTTTCTCTTTCGTCCCGTGCTCCCCGTGATTCACGATTCTCTTTTTTCCGTTCGAGTATTTTTGAGTTGGAACACGAATCCGCTAGGAGAGTTTCGCTACTTTCTCCTCCCGCCTCCCCCCCTACCGCTTCTTCTCTCCTTGGTGTCACCCTGTCCGGCTTTCTCTGGCTGGAGAGCGCGGATGTCGAAAGTGTTTTACATCCTTAGATAATCTGGACGGCCTTATATTTCCTGCTACAATCCTTTCAATACGTTATGGCGTCCAGCTGTCCCTCACAAGTTTTTTTCTTTCCTTTTACGGTTCCTTCTTCTGAGCATTTTCTTTACGAACTGGCTGTGGCCGTTTTCTTTCCTAAGTTTTGATTCTTCTTGAAATGCGAGTTACTGACGTTTTCCTTCCGGATTAGACGCTGATTGTTTTCTCCTCCTTTGCTTCCTTTCCTCTCCCCCTTGGCTGGCGGTCGATTAAACCTAAGATAAATCTCCCGGCTCTTTATTTTTTTTAGTACCTAAATTTGATAGGGGACTACTGGACCGATTCCCCGAATTATTTCTCTATAGGTCATCCCCGGCTTTCTTTCCACACGGGGTATAGGTAAACAGATTCCATCTTTCTTTTTTGAAGATAGATACCTCCTCTTGACATTCTTTCTGATGACCTTCTTCTCGGGTGCTCTGCTACCAAGACACTTTTTTCCCGACTTCTCGGCCTCCTTTCACGGGTGAGTCGTTAAGAAGCAACTGCTCCGGTTTTCTCTTCCTTTTCACAGCTTCACTTTTCGGGCAGTGCCATGCGCAGAGCCATGCTCTTTTCTAGAAAAGCGCGAAACAAGAACGACCGCCTCTCCCTTAGGGCAGGCCTTTCTTCGTTTTGCGAAGCTATCCACATCATAGAGGTTCCCCACAAAGAGTGCTGTACAATCTCTCTCCCTTCGATGATATTCCGGGCTGACTCTCTGACTGTCTGAATCCTAAAGCAGTGCCCAGACCTGTCAGAGGGGTGAGTGTCTTAATTTCTTTTTCCCCTCTTCCCACCCCCACTTTAGGTCTCTTGAAACTAGACGTTTTGAGATCCCCTAGAAAACGACCCAAGTTCCCTACCCTTTTTCGCCAGTTAGTCCTCTTTTCTTCTCCCAGTTTGTTTTGAGTATTTTGACGGGCATGCTTTCTGAACAATGGTGTGGGATTTTGGGGGAGATTGGGTGCTACCTCCTTAGTTATGGATCGATCATTCTATTGTAGCTCCCTCTATCCGGTTAAAGTAACTGATGTGTTGGACCGGACTTTTTTTCCCCATGAGGCTGAAATCGTTGGAGAGATTTTCCCCCGCCGTTCATGTATCCCCATTTTTAAGATTTCTGTTCAGCTTTCTTCTTCTGGAGCCACAGTCATCCCTTCTCTCGGCGTTTGTCCTCTTTTCGTTTGCTTTCCTCTCAGGATCTTCCGTCTGGTTTTACTTTCTGTCACGCGTTTCTTTTCTGTTACAGGATCGGCCCGACCGTACGTTCTTTTTTGAGAATTCCTTTCCCTCCGGGCTGCTTTCCCTTCCTGGTTTACGTGGGCGTTGTTGATGGCCCCCCCTGAGATAGTTAGGACGTCGCCTTGCCCCCTGCTCTTATTTCCTTCTTGTCCGCGCACATCTCTTCTTTTGACCCGAAGCCGTGCCGTGGAACGATGGCGCTCACCACTCCTTCCCTCGTTTGCTTTTTTCTCTCCGTTCGGCTCCTGGTTAGGTTTGGGGGTTCCCTTATCAAAGGAGAGACCGTCGAACTTGTATCTTTCGTGAATCCACCCCCTCCCCCGGTGGTTTCCCCCTCCCCCTCCCTGTTTTTTCCTCATGCTTCCGGTCTCGGCCGTTGCCCCCGTCCCAAGAGATGAATTGTTCTTAACATGGCCAAGCCCTGGACAGGGGTGAGTCTCCTTACCCCTGCCGACCCTTTCACGGCTCCATGCTCCCTGAAAAAAGGAGTTCACGAACACAGTATGGCGTGCCTATCCCCCCCGTCAACTCCTGATTTTTTTCTAGTATTTTTTTCTTTCGCTCCCTTTTTTGTCATGACAGCGAGGCCGAGGGTTAACCACCCGGAAGAGTCGCATGCGGCACTTTTGACCCCAGCTCTCATGCTTTTTGGTTCGGCGTGCTTCTCCCCCTTCCTTTTAGTTCGACTGGTTCGTTTCGGCGTATTCCCTCCCCGTATAGTTTACCTGTAAGCCTTTCCTTCACGTGCGCTTTTTCTCTAGCTCACTCTCTCTTGAGGACGCTCTATCTATTCCGTTGACTTGAACGTTGAAGAAAGGATCCCTTGACTTCTTTCTTTTCCCTAACCGGGTTTCTTCTTGATTGCTTGATGCTTTCATCTTTCCATCGCGTTTGCCCTCAAGATCGATCAGAGGGCGCGCCTGCTCTTGCGCCCAGAACTCTTTCCTCTATTTTTTTCCCCCCCCGAATGTACGGAGCCAACCCCTTCTGGTTTGACTGTAGGAAAGTGGGTATCTTAAGGCCCAGAGCAAAAGAAACATCTGTTGACAGGGTTCAAGTCCTCTTGGCACTTCTCCCTTCTCTGCGGAAATGAGAAGAAGGTAATTTCCGGATTACCCTTTCTATCTCCCTCGGCCTGCAGATTCCCCGATCCGGCATTTTCGTCCTTCTCGCCTGAATTTTTTTCTCCTTTTTTCCTGCCCACGCCTCCCTTTTCGTGAGGCGAGCGTAATCTGGCTTTTCAATCTTCCCGCGGCGCTCCCTCTTGCCCTCCCGAACTGAACCCTCCATCGAGCTTGTTTCTCTCTTTCGAGCCATCGGGGTTTTTCACCTTTTGCCGCCCGGATCTGTCGCGACTCCGCTTGTGCGGATTGACCACGCTCGCAGCCCACGCGCAGGCTTTCGGCTTGCGTTTTCTTTTCTTCGTTCCTGCATCCGAAGACCATCTCCTTCTCAGGTTCTGCCTCTTTTTCCCGATTTTATCTAAGGTTTGAGAGAGACGTGTTTTCCTCCTTATGTCTCTTCCCCCCTCTCTTTCCTGCTAGTCTCCGACTGCTCGGCTTTCAAGAATCTGCGGCCACCGAAGTGTCCGGTGTTCGGCCCCAATCCCCCCCCCCTTTATTTCCAGCTCCCATGGTCCCGAATCTTATAGGAATAAAATTTTCCGTTCTTAGCGTCTGCATCTCGTCCCAGTATCTTAGATGCTTTCACTGCTCTTTTTCTTGTACTTCATTTCTTCTTGTTGTTCATTTCCTCTCATGGCGTGTACCGTACCCCTAGTAGGAAGGCTTCGTTTGGGTTTTCCAAACTTCCAGTGGGTCCTCTCTTTCCCCTCCCTTCCTTCCCCTTAGTTTCCTTTCTTTCTTTAGCTGCTTTAGCCCTCCTTCTTCCCTTGTACAGTGCACTAGCTTCGTTGCCCTCCGGTGTTACACTTCCTCTTAGCCAGTCTAGCGAAGTCTCATCCGAGTCACTCCTCTTTTCTCCCCTTCTGCTGTCTTTTGTCTATATCTTTCCTGATCACTCTTTCCAGCTCCCTCTGTTCCCCGGCGAGCGATAGTGTCCTCTATCTCCTTCCGGTGGTGCACTACAAACCCTGCGCGGCGCGGAATCAATTTCTGCCGAGGCGGCGACTCATCGGTGGTTCCCCCGATTTCCCCTTTTTCCCGAAGTCCCCCCCCCCCTTGCGGGGAAGTTCAGTCCTGGACTTTGTTCCTTTTTCGAAGTTACAGAAATTTTAGATGTAAGCCTGACAGCAAGAAACCCCCACAACACCCCCCCCCCCCACCTGTCCCTTACTCTTTCTTTGAAATGGTGGCTCCCCTCCGCATGCCCTTAGACATATCATTTGTTGAGTTTTAAAGACATTATCTCTCGGACCCTGAGTTCCATACAGTCCCTAGCTCTCCTTTTTGTTTGACTCACCCCCCTTTCATTCTTCCCCCGACTCGCATCCAGCCGCCTGTCTGATTTTCCCTGCAACCTGACTAATCGGGTGCAGTCATAGCCTCCACCCTTCCCCCCGGAAGGTTCCTCTCCTCTTGCCGCTGCTCTATCGGAGCCATAGTTACTGTGATAAAGAATCATTCGATGCGATGCCGTGCCTGATGCGACCATCTTTTCCCCCCCCTGCCCTCCCTCCCCTTCCTCGCTCCTCAATTCCGACACATGGAAGGCCCGAGTTTCAGAACCCGATTGGCGGAGTCTCGGATTCGGCATTTCTTCGCCCTTTTTTCTCGTTTCATTCTCCTCTTTTCCCTCGCCCACTCCCCGTGAGATTCTCGCCCACCTCTAGAATGAGAAACGTGAGTTTTCCAACCTTGAGCGCTTCTGTCTGTCCCCCTCCTCTTTTCCCCCCACCTCTCCCCGACCCTTATCGGGGTATCCCTTGGAGTTACGGGTTCTCTGGCAATTTCGCGAGGTGAGCCCGGCAATCTTTTTTCCCTTTGTGATTTTTGTGTCTCTTTTTCTGAGATATTTTCCTTGACTCAGAAATTACTTCTTGCTTCCTGTTTTTAGGTCACTAGAATCTTATGGATCTGCTTCTTTTCCGGACTCCTCGAGACCTCCCCAGCCTGCTTTCACGCTTTTGATTTCGCGTCGGGTACCCTTGTTTTTTAAGGGCTCCGGCGAGCGGGCTGGCCGCTCACCCTTGTCTTTTTTCTTCGTCCGCCCCTCTTCCTTTTGCGTTCCCCCTATGAAGGCCTTGTCTTTTCTCTTTTCCCACTCTGAAAATGAATTTTCCTTTCTACAGCAAATGGCTCCTTTCTTGGTACCACCCCCTGTTTCTCTCTACTCCCCACCCCTAACTTTTCTCCTCCTAGCAAGCTCCTCGTTCATGAAGAAGTGTCGTCCTCTCTGGAGATAGACGGTTTTCTTAGAGATAAGTTCTTCGCGACGTTTTTTCCCCTCTCCCTTGTCCAGGCCCCTCAGGATCTTCCCAGGATAGACCATAGCAACCGTCCCCTTCCGTTAAGGCCGGAAAAAGAATTCTAGATACATTCCCCTCTTTTTCTGGGTCTCACCCCCCTTTTCTTCTCTCTTCGAGGCCACTTTTACTCCAAGGAGGAAGTTTGCCAGCGTTCCCATTCAAGTGCTCCCTGCCGCCTTTTTCTTTTTCTCCCTCTCCTTTTCCTTTTTCCTTTCGCCGGTTCTCCGGGGGATTCCCCTACACTGCTCGTTTTTTTAGTTCTACCAGGAAGCTGCGGGACGACTCACTTTCTTTTTCTCGCCATTCAAGGTTATTTCTCGATTTGACTAGCTTAGAATTTTTAGAAAATACGGCGCGAACTTGTGTCCCCTGGTCTGTTCTCCCTACAGTCCTGAGTTCTTTTCTCTGTGCCCTCTCATTATCTAAAGAGTCAAACTCTTCTCTGCCGGGAGAATTCGTTTCAGTCCTGCACCTCTTTTCTGGTCCCGTTCCTCAGGTCCCCCGAGTACCTGGCCGTTTAGCACGCCACTCTGCCGACTCTCTACCTCCTCTCCCCCCCCCCCCCCTCCCTCCTTCCTTGGTGGTGGCGCCTGAGTGAGCCCTTTGCAGCGTCCCCCCTTGTCACCCAACTCTCTTTTTTGACCCGGGCCGTGCTTGTGGAGAGAGAAAAGAAAGTAGAAGGTACGCCTTTTTCCCAAGTTCCCACTCTAGTGTATTTCCCCCTTCTTCCGTTCCCTTTCACGATAACCCCCCCATTTCTGCGACTAAGGCCCAAGGAAGCAGTGGCGATAACCCAACTCGCCCCGTTCCCCCAGTGTCCCCCCCCTTGGGTCCCTGCTTTTTATCTATCTCCTTTTTAGAGAAACTTGCCTTGTGTTCCCCGGTTCAGATGTTTGTGCCCCTTTTCTCCTTTTGGCGCATTGTTTTTTTCTCTGTTGAGTGTTTCTCGTAGGTCGGCCTATGCCTGGAGGCGTTTATATTGATTCTACATTCTCCGGTTGCGCCCTTTTTTCTTTCCGTTCGCCCCTTTTCTACGTCATTGTTATCCCCCGCTTGTTTCTCTGTTTTTCCTATACAGAATACGTGGCGACGCGAGAGGTCGCTGAGCTGCTTGTTTGCTTTCTCTTGTTCGGAGTTCTTCCCTTTTCAACCTGGTCACTTTCGTGAAATTCTAATGCGTGTTAACTATCAGTAGTTGACCCTGCTTTTGGTATTCTTTCTCCTGGTACGTCAGATTTTCCGGTCTAATGTTATCCTTGAGCTGCGGCGAAGAGCCTGCTCACAGACTTCTTCCCCTTTTTTCAGTTTCCCCTGCTTCTTTTCCTCTTCCTCGAGTCCCCCCCTCAGTAGTGTTCCGCTCTTTAGACTGTTTTTTAACTTATTGCTCTGCTGCGGGCGTAGTACGCTCGCTCGATTGCGCTTTTCTTCCTCTTAACCAAGGCCAAGACGTATTTGGACATACAAAGCCTGTGATCAACCGAGTGGATGTTAGATCGCTATCTCTAGATTCCGGTTCCCCCTACCCTCTTTTCTGTTTCTTCTTGAGCCATTTTCCCTACCGACGGCTAACGTTCCCCACTTTAGTTCCCATCTGCCCACCAAGCCCATCATATTTCTCGTAACGTTCCATTCCCCCTCAGGAACTCCTGTACCGTGCTATCTTACAGAGGTTGGATTTCCTCTTTTTTTCTCTTCTTCTGAAGATGATTTTCCAGATGGATTTCACCTGCCTCCTGTGTTAACGCTCGAGCGCAGGGAGTGCACCTCTTAGGAGCACCCACTTTCTCATCCCGAGGGTTTCTGGCTGCTGAGGAAGAGCCGATAACATGAAGAGGTAGTACCTTCAAGTTTAGATTTGCAAGAGGATCAGCGGGTGAGCAGGTGCCCTCCCGTTGACTCATTCTCTGGCGCCTTTTTCCTCTCTCCCCTGGAGGCTTCCTCTTAGCCGAAGACCGGTTGAAAATGCTGCCCGGATTTGCTGGAGCCGGCTGCAGGCTTCAATCAACCGCGTATTGTCCGCCTGTCCTTCGGTCTTTTTTTCTCTTTTTTTCCGACTCTTCTGAGCCCTTACTCCATTCCTGGTTATCAAACTCAGCGGTTGCGGCCGGCGATCGTTCCCCCCCCACGCTTAACCAACATTTTCCCCCCCCTGTCCCGTCTTTCTCACTAGTCGCAGTTCCTGCGTTTTATCCGAGAAACTTTACTTCATGCGTCGATCCTCTCGTATTCTCTCCTCTTTAAGAGTTCCTTGTATTCCCTCTTTGTCTAGTGCGAGATCTCCTGACGGTGAATTTCTTTCCGACTTCAATTCCTGCCAGTGTACCGGCGGATTACTCCCCTCTTTCCAGATAATCTTTATCCCCTTGCGCGTTTCTTTTTTTACAGGTGACTCAGCCCTTGCAGCTGATAGAGTTCGGTCGGGACATTCTTCCCTTCCAGCGCCACTCTCCTTGGTGCGAGATTATCTTTCTCTTTTTTTTTCCTGAGTCCTGCGTCCCTTCCTCCTAGATGGCGCTCAAGATCTAACTGGTATGTTCCCTGATCTTGTGGGACCGCCGATGGATTTCGAGTCTTTTTTTTTTCCTTGGATATTCTGTCCCCCAAGCTGGCTTGCCTCGAAGCTCGTGCCTTACGGGAACGGGTTGTCTGCCCCCCCTCCCATTTTTAGCTCTTTCCCTAGTCCGCCCCCCCCTTCTTTATGAGATAATGTCCCCTTTCCGCGGACACCCCCGATTGGATGCTAGCAGGCGGACGGCATGCCCTCGTACCGATACGTCAGTTACCTAGATTGTCCCTTAATGATTCTCTTTTTCTCTTTTCTGTCCCCCCCTGGCAGATACCGCCAAGTTTCTTCAAATTTTAAAACCGGTTCCAGTCTTCCCCCAGGACAGTCTTCCCAGTGTTCGGGTTGTTTTTTTTTCTTCTTCACTTCTGTTTCCCCTTTATTGACTCCCTGTAACCTCGTCCCGGATCCCTCGGTTCGAAAGCATAGAAAAAGTCTTCTAGCCTGTAGGCAGTATTTTTAGATAAGAACTCCTTCTGCTCCGGCCGCGTCTTTTTTTTCGGGGCGTTGTATTTTTTATTTTTGTTGTTGGTTGAGATCTCTTCTCCCTTTTGCCCGCGCACCGCTCTTTCCGTTTGAGGGTTGCTTGCACCTCTTTTTTTTCAGGCGAGGTGCCTCCTTTCCCCGATGCTTTTTTTTGCCATCTTTTCTTTTCTCCTCCCTCCCTGAGCTTGCCGAATCTAGGGTCACGACTCTGTACTCTTGGCCATGCTTCTCTCCTGGGTGCCTGGCCCGATTTTTAACCCTTTTTTCGATTCACGTGTCTTCCCTCCCTTCACCTTTCGCTCCGAAATACCGCATATAGAAAGGACCGTTCGGTGCTTTTAAGGTCCGCGACCTGCTATCATCTTCCAACTGCCCTGATTCCCCTCCTCCTTTTTTTCCTTCCCATTTTGCTCTCCTTAACACTGTTGTGAGGTCGGCCGTCACTGCAGTGCGGCCGCCTCGGCTGTTGTCAGCAGCTCGCTCCGCCGTCTCCTTCCCAGCTCCTTTCAGCTCCTCTTCGACGGCCACCAATTTTCGCTACCGGTCCGGGGAATATCGCGCCGCCGCGCACTCGAGGAGAGATTTTTTGTCGTTCTATTTCGCCATCCCCCCTCCCCCGCCTGCCTTCAAGCTGTCGTATATGATTCCGAATCGGCTTCCTGCTGCCGTGCCCTTTTCCTCTCTCCCTCAGGAATCCAGTAGCTTCCGACGCGCGCTTGCGAGAAAGTCACGGGGTTTTCGGATTTCTTTTCTCCCGCCCTGGCCCCCTCTTTTCTTGCATTGGTTTCTCTACCTCTCTCCTTAACTTGGCGCTGAAGAGCGAACCTTGACCCTTCATGCGCGTGTGCGTGATCATTTAGACTGATGTTCTTTCTTTCCAATTCTGATCTCATCTTTGCAATCTCGTGGTGACATTTGAATGTTCGAAACAGGATTGAGACCCAGTTTGACTCAAAGGGGGGCGGGGTTTCGGTAGATCTCTCTCTCCTCTTTGCCATTCACTTTTTTTTTTGACCCTTCCTATTCTCTTTTGTCCGTTCACGGAGCAGGTAGAGATTTCCCTCTGTATCCCGGAGACATAGATAGATCGCGTTCACCGATGTTTCTCTCCCCTCCGCTCCTCCTTTCCGTTTTACCTCACTTCTTTTTCTGTCCGCTTCCTATGGACTTCTGGAGAGAACCCACCGTAAAGTAAGTCAGCGATTCTCGTCCGAGGGGTGCAGGCGCGCTCTCTTTTTTCACCCCGTCCCTCCACATTACCTGAGTTTATGGCAGTTTGATAGAGCAGCGCGCTCACACACCCTGTACGACTGCGCATTGGCTCCTCCAGCGCCCAAATCCCTCTGCTTTTCTCTTTTCTGATTTTTTGATAGACTATTTGGGATAGAGGATGACCAGCTGCGGGACCCCAGCGGGCATAATTCATCTCCCCTCAGGCTCCATTTCTTTCCCCCAACGTCCCCTTCAAAGTGTTCCCAGAAGATAAACGATGGTTTATCTTTACATGCTGTCTTGGGCCCTGCGCACGGTCGCGATTGTGTTCCTTCTTTGAACCTCCTTTCAGCTTTCCTCCCAGGCTTAGCCCCCTTTTTCCTTTTAAAGTAAGTCCGTCTTTTGAAAGTCGGATTTGTATAACCTTTGCGCGGTTACTTGCGTTGGATTCAACGCGCTTCCGGCTTCCCATTTTTTTCGTCTAGTCTCTCTACCTTTTGAGGCAGTGAGTCTAGGGACGCGGCTCCTGCGTTTTCATTTCTCCTTGCCTGAGAGTCCCTCCTCCCGTTGGCGACTAGAGGCGACGATCGTTTGGCGGGGCCTTATTGCTGTTTTTCCTTAAGATGTTCCTTTCCTTTTCCTCGGTGCGTCCGTCAATGCGCCGAGCCTTGACAACAGGCGTGAGCCGTTTCAGCATCAGCACAGCCCGATTTCTCTTTCTTTTTCCCTCGGTACCTTTCCCTTTTTCTTCCGTGGTGCGTCGCACACGTACTCCACCAGGAAATGGCTAGAATTCTTGAAACAGAAGACCAGCTCTTTTTTTGTCGTTCCCTTCTGCTTTTCTAGCTCCCCTTCCAGATTCACCCCCCAGAGTTCGATAATTGCTGCCTACGGGTGAAACTCAGTGCTGAAGAATCAGGTCGGTGTATTTTGGGTTTTTTCGTGATTTCGTTTGCTCCCTCACCCCACAAAACTAGCAGTGAGGAAGTCTCAGGGCCTTCACCCCCCAGACTTGTTTCAAGATCGGGCTTTTTTTGCTTATTTTTTCTTTTTTTCCTCCCGTTTTGGTTGTCTCTCTGCGCGCCCTTTTTTCTTGTGTCCCTCTCTCTCGGCTAGGCTCATGGCTGTGCCTAGTGGGGTTGTTTGATCAGTATCTTTTCCCGAGCACGGTCCGTGTCTCGACCTCTGGATCTTTTTTTGTTGCCTATGTGCTACCTTCTCTTTCCCCTGAGCCCCGGCCCCGAATATCGTAATTAAACCATCTGTTCGATTACTGATGTTTGTCGATCGCAGCCTTCCTGCCCGACCACCGCGCTTTTTTCCGACTCTCGTTTCTTCTGTCTTTCCGGTGGAGATTTTTTAGGTTGGGCATGGGGTGCTCTGGTCGCAACTCCAACGTCTTCTGTGGTCCCTTCCCTCAAATTAAGATCAGAATTTGGATCTGCTTACACTCACGGCTCATTCTCTTCCTTATTCCTTTTTATAGCTATCTAGATCTTGTCCTTCCCCCTTCTCGCACCAGCTTCGTCCCTTTCCCAGAGTGGCTTGAAGGAGCTTCCATACCGCTGAAGAGCCCCTTTCTCCTCTTTTTTACTTTTTAAGAAATTATCTTATGAAGTATAAGAGGGTCGATGTACATTCTCCGCCCCTGTATCTAGTTCCTGCTTTTGTCTTGCCCTCACAAGCAATTAATCGCCTCAGTTTCTCCTTCCCGCTTGTGACTCCCGTCTGCGCGGTCACCTCTAAATGGATGTCCGCCAGACTCGTGTCCTCAGATCGACCTTTTTTACCCGTTCCTTTTATTAGTGCTTGAGCCATTTTTCTCCTCGACGTTCCCAGTCACAAAGCTTGAATTCAGTAGCGAAAGTCCGACTTCCATAACAATTCTGGTGACTTTTTGTTGCGAGTTTCCCCTTTTAACAGTCCTTCTTTTTTATCTTAGCGATGGTCAGATTTTCGGGCATGGATGCCTTTATGGGTTCGACTCGTGCCCATGTCCCCTGACAGACTGGACAAGGGAAGCGAAATCCCTCGAGCTTTTTTTTACACCCGGTGGCTTTAGTGAGCCCCTTTGCGGACTTGTGATTTCTCTTTTCTTTCCTAGCTTCCTTCTTTTTTCACAGGGGGGTAGTCCCGATTTTCCAATCGAAATTCCTGACTACTCACCTTTCGATCCGGTGTGGCTCCTCACGACCGTTTTACTGACTGAGATAGAGTTTCAGAGCATCCGTAGCGCGATTTACTTTTTTTATTGCCGGCGCATTCGGTGCTTCCTCTTGGCTTTCCGGGGCCGCGTTTCTCCTTATGATGCTTCGCCACCTAAATCCTATTCGAGAGTGCATTTCTAAGTTGCTCTTTATAAATTCGCTTGCCGTCCTCTGCCGGTGTGCAAGATAACGCCTCGTTTTGGTAGGTCCCGCGTCTAGTACAAAGTCATGACAAACCATTGGTCACTTTTCTCCAGACTTTTGACTAAGCCTTTTTTTTTTTACTTAAAGCCTCTGTTTCGCGGCTCTTTCTCCTTTCCTAGTCTTTAAGCGTCCGACTTTTTTCCAGTACGCGACACTTTTTCTGAGGAGATCTTTGACTGTTCTATTGCATCGCACGGTGCCCGGTATATCGCGCCCTCCTGCAAGCGAACGATCCTTCCATTGAAGCCCCGAGCTCACAGCCTGAGCCCTTCCCCTGATCTGTTCCAGTCCCTCACGGTCTGGATATTCGGACCGTGGGCTCGCGCGCGTTTTCTTTCTTCTTTTTGGCTGCTTTCTCTCCGTCATCCTCAATTCCGAGCGCTGTTTTGCGCTAGGAAGATCTTAGTTTCTTTCCCCTCAGGATGTCGCTTCTTTTAGACATATTTGGGAATTGGGTGCATCTCGCTTGTTTTGTTTCATGTTCTTCCGCGTCGGCTGTCTGACCAGCTTGCAGGGAATTAAGGTGACTTTGCTCTCCCAGGTAGTCGTCAGGTCTTTTTCAGCTCATTTTTTCCTCTATGGTTCCTAAACCGTGCGATAGTTTCATGTGGATGGCCATCGTACGGCTTATCATTTCCTTCTTTAGTCTTGTTTCTTTCCTGCGTTCTCCAGCGTTTTCTACATGGGAGTCGTTTCTTTCGCTCCCCCGGAAGTTCCCCGAATGGCGGGTTGGTTCTTCTGTTAAGGCTTTTTTTTTCCCCGAGGATCTTCCTGGTAAGTTCGTTATGTATTCTTTTTGTAGCCTTTGCATTAAACTGATTACTTTGGTTCGACCTTAAGGGAGTTTAATTGCTATCTAAGACAGCTTTATGCTAGTTTTTCTTGTTGGCTTCTCGATCCGTAACTCTTTTTCTCTTGTTGGTTTCTCTTCGACGTCTTCTTGTTTTCCCGCGCGCGCCTTCTGCGATCATAGGGCCGGGTTGGATTAATGATTCCCTCTCCCAGAAGGAACTCTACCTTCTCTTTTTTTGACCATGAAGTTCATTTTTTTCGTTAACTCCTTTTTTCGACATGCGGCCCAGATCTCGTTGTTCCTAAGGTTGTCCTTTTTCCTTCTGAAAAAACGCATTGCTGATTAATGGTTTCGGTCTTTTTCCATTCGTTACCAGATTCCCTGATGCTGTGGGTCAAACTGCGTCCCTGGGCCCCGGTTTTACATACTCCGCCATCGAAAACCCGGTGAAATCCATGCTAATGCTATTACAAGACTTTATTCTCTCACCAGATAGTCTTTCACCTCCTTTTGACCTGCTCAAGGTCAATTTTTCCCGGCCGAAACAGTCTATGGTGAGGCAGCTATTTTCCTTTAGACCCAGTTTTCTCTTTCGCAACTTTATGTCGACTTCTTATTCGGTGCACAGAGCTGGTCCGTCTCGATACCGTTAATTCGCTCGTTTTCCAGGTTTCGTAGTTTCTCTTTCTGTCTTAGATCTTGCTGTAGCTCTATCCGCTCCCCGCGTTTTTTTGCCTGATTTTTTTCCGTATGGCGTTTGATCCGATCAAGCAAGTAGCCTGTGGCTTTGTCGAGTAACTTCCCCGCTCCTTCTTCTTTGATAGCTTCTTCGGGGGGCTTGTCTGCTTGCCCCTGAGTCTGGCTTCCTCGGGGAGCTCTGGATGTATCTAGCGTTAAGGATTCTTCCCTTTAGAGCTCCGGGCTCGTCTCAAGAGCCATTCGGAACTTTCTCGAGACGACTACGTTTTCAGAGAGAAATTCTAGATTTCAAGCTTTTTTCTCTTTGATTCTACTCCCTTCGAGCCACTGAGTTTTTTGACTTTTCCGGTCGGGAGAGCGAAGCCTTTCCCACTCCCAGGATTTCTTTTGTCCAGTTTCCCTCCCTTTTCACTTTTTTCTTTTCCCTATCGGTCCGCTGATGTCCTGTCGTGTTATCCCCTTATTTCATAAATAACGTCTTATTTGGAGATGTTCCTTCGACTTGTTTTCCCGTCCTTTGCGCCGGCGCACCTTTTTTCTGAGCTTCTACAGGCCAGTTAGGACCCACCGTTGGAGGACTGGATTGTTTTTTCGAATGAGTCTTTCGGTTCGCTTAACCTTCCCCCCAGCTTAGTTGTTTCCGTTAGGTACTTTGTGCTAAACACATTTTTTCAAAGCGGGGATTTCTTCCTTGCGCACTCGTTCGCCCCCTCTCCCTTTCGATTAAGGTTTTGACATGAAGCGAGATGGAGGGGAGATTCGTTTGTGTAACTGGGTTTTTTGCCCGTCTTTTGACCACTTTCTCCATCCAGGCTCAGTCCCAACCTAATGCTAGAAATTTTAATGCAGCCCCCTTAGAGCAGTTAAAAGCTTTTTTCTGTCCTTCTATCCCGTGTTCCTGTCTTTGTTTCTTTCTCCCTTTCAGTGCCTTTCTTATTTTTGCTTGTCGACACCCCGAGGTTCCTACCGTTTTGCCCAACTGCCGCGCGTTGTCGTCGGCAGAAGTATTTAGAGTTCTCTTGGCCTGTAACCACGACTGTTTTTTTTCCCTTATTCCCCGACGGATCCTTTCCGTCGTCTTTTTCCGCTTTAGCTCCCCTCCCGAGACCTTGAGTTAGGGACGTCTCTTTGACGCCTTTCTTTTCCCAGTCTATTCCCTATTCCTCCTTCTACGCCGATCAGGTTCTTCCTTTAGAAGGCGAGCAACAGGGAATGCACTTTCTTGGGACTCGAGCTTTCGGTCTCCTGTTAGACCACCACAAGGTGTTTAACGTGAACCCGCGTCCCAGGCCATTTCTGTGCGCTTCGGTCTCAGCCCTGCTACTCTTTTCTTGCCTCTACGAAGTATTTCCACTGCTCTTACATGGAAGGTGACTTTCCCCCCTTCAACTGTCCCCCCTTGCCCTGTTCGAGCTTTTCTTAATGCAAGCTACCGCGCGTCGTGTCTTTGAGGATTTCTTTTCCCGCATCTTTTCCACATTTGTTTAATGTACCCGGTTTTTTTTTTTGTGAGTACAGAATGTATCCTCCAGTAATCGATGCATTCCCTTTCAGGTTTTTTTTTCTTTCTTGCTCCGTCAATGTCTTTTCCCCCCCTCCCCCCCACAACTTTCTTTTTGCCATCAGCATTGCACACTCGCTATAGGCTCACGTCCCATAAAGACCAGGATCGAAGTAGCTCTTTCCTTCCTCCTCTTTTTTTTCTTTAGAGAAGCGAACTGTTCTTTGGCAACTTGTCTTGACACTTTTTTTTTTTGTTTGTTCTTGATGTTATGAGCTTCGTTAGCTTGGGTTCTTCCTAGGCACCGACCCCTTTCCGGACTTCTCCATAACCTGCTTCCGTTGAACGTTGTGCTTATTGGATTTTCCCTTCTTTTTTTTCCACTTCCTCGCGGTCAGGCCAACAGCTGGTGTTCTGATGATCTTTCTCTCAGAGTTTCTTTTGACACGCCCCCGTTTGTTTTTTTTCTCTGGCCCTGTTTTTCGCCGTTGCGGCAACTTTATTTTGGTGCTTTGTATAAAGTTGATTGTTTCTGAATGTCCTTTCCCGAAGTTCCTCCTTGCTGTACGACCTCCCCCCAGTCCCGGGGGGGCCATCTCAGGACAGATTCACTCTCTTTTGCACGCCCGGCTGCTGTGACTTTTTTGACCCAGTTGGCAGTTAAGGTTTACACCGATCAAGCCTGGCGCAAAGCTAGTTACCTTTTTGTGACTGTGCTAGTCTTCGAGGCTCTTGATGATTTGAGCGCTTTTTTTTCGATGACTGCGTTGTTTTAATGCGTTTTGACCCCCTTCCGTAATCGCCTCGACGCCGTTGTTCGATGGTTATTTCCCTTCCCAAATTGGAGAAATGTCTTATGTAGATGTTTTCTAAGGAACCCCCTCTACAATCTCTTGGCCCGTTATGCCCCCCTCCGCTTGCACTGCGGAAAATTCTGCTTCTTCCTGGTCACTTATTTCCATGCGCCTCAAACCTCTTTAGCCCATTACAACTCTGAGAGCGTCATTGCACTAACTCTTGAGATTGTTCCTTCTTTTTTCTTCTCCTATCCTTATTTCCCTGGATCTCTACCTCCGACTTCTCTTGACGTGCCCCGTTTTTAAATCTGCCAGACAATTTCGGTCTCGGGTTTTTTCACCCCTTTTGTGTTTTTTTTCGAGTTTTCCTCTTTTTGGCGCGATCCTTTTCGTTATCCTTTTTTAGTTCTGTTGGCGCAGTATTGGAACTCTTCAACGGTTTTCTATGTTGTTCCGTAAGGTCCCGTTTTCCTGCGTCTTAGTTGGGTTCTTTTTCGTCCTGACGTAGTTTCCCCGCCATACAGAGTCTTTTGCAGGTTTTCCTCGTTTGGCGCCTGGTTTGAGGCGCTTTTAACCTTTTTTGTCAGGCTGGCGCTTATTTTTTTGGCCGCGAAGAAATAGTTTCGGTGACTCGTGCCTTTTTTCTCGAACCGGACGAGCACCATGATCTTTTTCGTAGTTCTGAGATACGGCACCCATCGTCACTGCGCACAAAATGTTTCCCCTGTTTCGCCCTTTCGTCAACTCATCTTTTTTCGCAGACTTTCGTCTTTTTTTTAGTTCATCTCTCTTTTCTCGCAGACAGTAGTCTATCCTTGAGTTAGTCCATGTTTTTGAGCTCTGATGGTCGCTCGGGCTCTCCGTGAAAGTTCTAGAGTGCTCTTCATGCAAGCTAATTTTGGCGAGATACCGCGAGAACTTTTTTCTATTCTCTCATTTCGGTTGGTACTTTTTTGCGCACTCTTTTTTTTGATTGTTTCGCTTTTGCTTCGACGGAATATTTCGGCACTTGGTCGGTAGCGCACGAGTTTTTTTTTCCTACGAGTTAGCTTTTCCGCGCGATTGGTTCTCATAGCGGACTTTTTTCTTGCGCGACTATAGCCGTGCTTGGCTCCGGGACACGCCGATTCTGAAAATCTCGTAGTCGTTCTTCGCTTTGAATGTCGCCTGGCGGCCTAGCAGCTCGGCTCCTGGGACTGACTCCACCGCCGTCTTTGATTTCAGCTCCATTGGTTTCGTTGGAGAGTTATATTTCCTTCTCGGGACTTTTACCCTCTAATGATCCTTTTGGCCTTCTGTTTTTTCGCGTTCTTTCAGTGATGGCGTAGAGTTGCTAGGTCGTTTTAAGTCCGTTTTTTCTCTACTTTGAGTCGGTTCCCGTCCCACGCGTTCCAGCCCAGGAGGCCCCTTTTTTCTGGCTTGTTTTTTCAGGACTTGCAACAGCTTCCCTCGGCACTCTTCCGATTCTGAATTTCTATTGCAGATGTTGGCGCCTTCGAGTCCGTGTGCACCTCGCTTAGGAGATCATCACCCTTTTTGAACTATTTTTTCTCGCGGAGTCGCAGGATTTTTTATACTTTTTTTCTTCTTTGATTTAAGGACTTGTTGGATTCCACTCAGCCGGTCGTGCTTCGCGTTCGACGCTCTTTTCCAGGGGAGGTTCCTGGACCTTGTCCCTGCGTGCAGTGCTGCTGGCCTCAGCTCGCGCGCTCCTAAATTGAAGGTTGCTTTGTTTCACACGACTATCTTGTTTCCTTTTAACACCCCACCCGCCACTTTTTGCTGGGGCCACGCGGTTTACACCGCGAGATCAAAACCTGAAACGCGGTCTGTATCCTCCCGTCCCTTTAAACGCCTGAGGACCGCCTTATCGGGACTCTTTCTATGCCGGCTTACACCACTGATTCAATATTCTGTACACCATCACCCGAGTACTTTTTTTTTCTGTCAACCTTCATCCGTTTCCTGCCCGCTGAGGCTTTTAAGCCCTCAGTTTGCGCCTCTCGATCGCTGTCCCTTAGATTCCTTGAACCACCAGTTCCTGAGGGGATCGATTTCTGTCTGTGCGCTTTCAGAGGGATGCGATTTTTTCGCGTATCGCGATAGCGGCCTTTCAGCATGCTGCCTAACCTTTCCTTCTTTCTCTCCCCCGCGATCCTTTTTAGTTCCTTCCGCGCCAGCTTACCTTTTTCGTACCTTTTGATGAAGGTTGGTTGATTTTCTCGATAGGAATTATATGAGATCCTTCAGCTCGGAGATCGTATCGAGCCACCGTGGTTGCTTCCTTTCATCGCGAGTCAAATTTCTCGCGAGCGCGAGTCGAGAATCTTTGTGAGTAGAAGAACTTTTTTTTTCACTGTAACAATTAGTTCCTTTCAGATAGTGCTCGGGTAGGTCAAGATCCGAATCGTTTTATGCCCCTTGATCACAGCTCTGTCATTTTGGTGTGGAAGTTCTTCTAGACTCGGAGACCAACGCAACGTTGTCCTCGTCTCGCCCTGTAAGAGAGTTCTTTTCTCCTAGAAAATTTTTTTTGCTCCCGATTTAATCGCCACCTTTCGTCGCAAGACTCTCGCGCCCCCACGGAGAAACGGAGGATGAAGATTCTTTTTTTTTCTCATCAACCGTTATTTCTGTTTGCGCTACGAGCGTGCCTCTTTTTTTTCGGCGTTTTGTCCCTTCCTTCCGAATCTTGCTCCGCCCACCAAGTTCTCTCCACGAATAGAGATCCCCCCCCCCTGGTTACTCTCAACGCGTCATGGTTATCTCGCAATTTTCTGCCCCTGGCCAGGCATGAGAGACTGCTTACGCCCGGCCGACAGCCTTTGGAAGAGCCTTCAGCGTCTTCGTCCCTTTTCCACCATCTTGGCTCCCTTTCGGCGCAAACCTTTGAGAAAAATCTTCCTAAGGCGCCCACGACCCCTGAACTCTTTGCGCTTTTAACTCTTCCCGTTCTCTACCCTGCTTTAAGGGCCTCCACTTTCTTCGTGCCGCTTTTACTTTCCTACGTTTGAAAGGGCAGACGGCTTTTACTGAACCAATGTCTCCCGGGTCCCCCCTCCCCATAGCGAGGCACTGGGCGGGAGACATTTTTTTTTGTTATACTCGGATCATCCCACTTCAGGTCTCTTATGTTAGTGAGGCATCTGCGCTTGGCCCGCGGAAGACGCTCCCTGTTCCTAACCTGTCTCTCTTCCTCGTCGACAGTACTCTTTTTTTTCGCGGCGCTGCTACCGTGAAATTGGCTCCTCTTGTATTATTCAGCGTCTTTCGGCGCTGTGTTCAATCGACCGCTCTCCCAAACCATCTTTCACTTGCTTCATCCATTCGTTTCTTCCTCGCGTAACTGCTATAGACAGGTTTCCCAATGAGCTGAGTCCCAGTAGCACAATTCCTGGCCGAAATGAGGAAATTTTTCCACTCATTCTTCCATAGCTTCGGTCTTCGCCCTTTTTTCATTCCTTGCGTGAGCGGCGGCAGCGCCGTGCCAACAGATCTTTCCCAGCCTACGGTCCTCCTTGCGACTGGGCGGCCCTGAGCCCATATCCTTTTCTGAAGTCCCTATCACTTGCCGTTGGGCGGCGCGGCCCTCGCGTTTTCACTTCTCACGCAACAACCCCTGGCGGGCCCTTATCGACATTTTTATTGAAGCTCCGTCGCTTTCTCTCACCCACATCGAACCCTCCCCTCGTACACGGCTTTGTTATTAATCTCAATTGTGGTGAGAGATTAGAGAACGCGCGAAACTGGTAGTGACTTTTTCTTTTTGATGTTGGGTTCTCCGCCGCGTCTGATTTTTGCGCTCGATTCCTCGGGTTACTTCTTTCTGAAATCGGGCCTACCTCAGGGTAGACACAATGGTTCCTTTTCTTTATTTGATTCCTACGCGGTCTCTCCATGACGCGAGCCCCGGTATGTCTTCGTATATTTGTTTGATTTTTAATGATGTCTATACCATCTATGCACGACTCTCGCGGGGGGTTGCGATCTCGGTGACGGAATTGTCTTCGAGTTGATCGAAACTCCCTAAGTATGTTCTTACATAATTTCCTAGACCTCCCCCTTCCTCACTTTTTTTTTGCCGTTTCCGTATTTTTGTGCGTAGTGCGGGAGGCTGTTCCAGCCCTTCAGGCCCCCCGCCCTGTTCATTCTCTTTTCCTTTCAGCCCGTGAGAGCCGTTCCTCCTTCGATGGCTCTTTGTTTTTTTTGAAGGTCTGATGGGACAGGAAGGAGTACGAGGTGACTCCTTCCAGTCTAGCTCTATCTGCCTCTCGGGTAGGGACCGAACTCTTTTCGACCTTTGAGTCTTTTCCTCTTTCCTCCCCAACCTCCCGGCCCCTTTGCTTTCGAATGAAGCGCAGCGTTTCTTCTTTACAGTCGGAAAGCTCTGTTGCCCTTTGTCGAATTTCACCCAATTCCTCTTTCAGGTCAACGAGCTAGCATCCCTAAAAGCTTCGACTTAATTACAGAACCAACGCTGGTTTAGGACCCCTTCTCGCGTTCCTTACGTAACCTGTCTGAGGTTGTGTCTTTACCCTCTGAATTCCATTAGGCTCTCCTGTGTGACCCCTGACACGAAGCTTTCGTTGGTAAAAAAACCCGTGATTCCCGGAAATCCAGTCGCCTCTAGAAGCTTCTTCTCGCAACCCTCCCTATGACGTACTGCTTGCTTCGCGATGCAGTAGCCCGCTGTTTTCTTCGCCGTTTGTCAGAGCCTCCTCCCCCGCCCCTAGAACTCTTAAGACGGGACTTTGATAGCTCCGGTTTTCTCCTCCATGAGTTCCTCCCTTCTTCCCCCCTCTCTGTCCCCCCGTGAACCAGACGAGGTAGATTTTGTGCATGAAGCCCGGATCAGTTCTGCGACACTCCCCCTCCCTTTCCGAGTATCCAGCGATCCTCCTGAGTACGTCCTAACTGGAGCGCCCCGTGCCATTCAGACCTCACCACTTCGATGCCTTTGCCCCTGGTAGGGAGTTTTTGATCAGGCAAAGTGCCCAGTTGCACAAGCGCGAGGTTTTATTAATAGGGCATGAGATTGTTTTTCCCTCAGCATTTGTTCTTACAGCGCTTTTGGACAAGTAAGTCTTATCAGTTTCAAGCCGGAGCAGTCAGCTCTTCTTTGATTCTGACTCTGATGTCGTTTTTCCTCCCTTTTCTGATGTATCTCTCGAGGGTTCAAGAGGGGCACCTTGCTCCGTCAGCTCTTGGGTTATTTTACTCTTCCCGTGCCACTTTAGCCCTCGTGCAGGCTCTGCGGTTTTTTTCACGCCGTGCTGGTCAGCAGAGCGGGAGCGTCTCTCTCTTCTGCTTTCTCTTATCTCTGACTACCTTCTCTGTAGGAGCGCCGCTTCTCTTCCCGTCGGTTAGCTTTTCGACTGCACCACCTCAGTAGGTTTTGCTTCCCCTTGGTCTTCTTTCTTCAGCTGCCTTTAGTCCCTTCAAGCGCGCGGCGAACGGACCTCTTTCTTGCTGCCAATAACCTTTTATCGAAGTCCTCTCTTCATTTTTTTTCTCCATTGTTTTAGAGACCATAGGACTTTGAATGTAGCTTATGGCTGCTGCTACCACCAGTGGCCACTCCTCTTTCCCGGTCTCTTCTTTTTCCTTGCTTTCGTTCCGCATTGCGTATCACTTTTTTATTCTTAACATCACCAATGACGAACTTTCTTTTTTTTTTTTTTTTTTTTTTTTTTGTTCCCCTTCTTTTTCCCTCGTGCACCCGCTGACGCGTGCGCGCTGACAGCGAGAGCTTCTTAGCATGATGACCCTTAAACGATGGATTACAGGTCTCTCATTCTCCCGTTCCGATGCCTCTCTTTCCCTGCTATGGTCTCTCGGTCATCTCGATCCGTATACCGTTTTTTTGGATGTCAGCGTCCCGTCTCGCGGCTTGACTCCTGGCGAGATCCCCCCGATTCTTAGCGATCCTCTTTCTCCCTCCCCCGGCTCGGGTCTTCTCCTTTCTTTCTTTTGCGTCCATATCTGTTCGCGGATCTAAAATTGCGGTGATTTCCAAGAATTTGGTCAGTGAACCCACCCAATGCCTCAAGGCCTGTCCCTCTTTTCTGCAAGTTTTTGCCTCTCCCTTGGAGCACTAAACACGCTTTTCCCGCCATACTCCTGATTTAAATGCGTAGTACGCCCTGCCGGCGTTCCCCAACAACCCCCTCTTCTTATCTTTCTCTATCTTTCTATTCTGTCCACTGATCCATCGGATGGTTGTTGAAATACTTCCCTTTGCCTAGCCTTTTCTTTTGCATCCTCCGTCTTTCCCTTCGCAGGCCTAGTGCCGGGGTTTTTTTACGAGAGGTGACCAAAAACAGCTTCAACCGGCCGTTTACTCCTTGAGCTTCCTCTCCCCTTGCCATATCGTCTTGATCTTTCCAGTCGTTCGCAACGAGAGCCCAATGAGGTGTTCTTTTTTTCTATTATGGTTACCATCGTGCCCGACGCTGTAAGACTATCAGCCCTCTTTTCACTCTTCCCACTTGGTTTCGTACCGACTCCTGAAGTCTTTTAGATTCGGTTAGCCATTGTCAGAGCGATTCAGCGCTGCTCTCAGCCCATTCTTTTTTCCTGAGCCGCCGAACGCTCACCTGCGCGATGGTACCTCACCTCTAATAGTCTGATTGAATCGCCGCCGGTCCTCGACTACAATTCCTGCGTTGAACTCCTTTTTCTTCTTTTCCGCTCTTTTTCGAAGTACTGGGGCCCCTTCTGTTGTCAAGGGTGTGGCGTGACTTATGTCGAGATTTTTGTTCCTTTTTACCCTCCAGACCGAGGCTCTCTTTTTCTTTTCTTTTTCTCCCAAAACTTACGACTTTCTCCTTCTTCGGCGGCAAGTAGTGGCGAGCACTAGAAGCTTAGAGGCTTTTTGGGCGATTGGACGTCCTTTCCAGGAGCACTTCCCCTTTCTCCTCTTCCTCTGCTGGGTAGATTTAAAGTACTTTTATCGCCTATTATAGGAGCTGAGCTGTCTCTAGGTCGCCCACTTCCCTCTTAGTTTATTCTTTTATTTCTTCGACTAATGATCTGCGAAACAGCAATCTATGGGAACCATCTCATTACCAATCTCTATCACCCCTCTTCTATTTGTGAACTCCGAAGGGATTCGCCTGGCTGGAGCCCCGATGTTCTTTGTCACCCTTTTTTTCCCCCCCTATGGACATTTCTTCCGCCGCCCAGTTTTTCGGCCCCTAGAACCTATTCTGACACTCAATTTTATTTTTCTTTCTCCTTGCAACTTTCTTCGCTGGCTGGTGGTAGACCTGGCCGGATTTTTCCCTAGACTCAGACGTAGATATCTTTTCCTTTATACTTTCCTTCCGAGTGGTCTAAATTCCTGTGTGTACTGCTTTTTTGGTACGCTCTATTTCCACCCTACCTCTTCCTCTCGTGTATCTCCCCCCTTTTGCTGGCAATACCCTAGAACGATACACTCTGTTATTTCCCGGAGACCATCATCTATTGTGTCTTTTTCGCAATCCTACGTGCATCAATACGGTCGAGTAAAGAGATCGCTTTGCGGTCCTCTCTCCTGGATTTCTCTCCTCTTTGCATTTCTCCTTCCCGGTTTTCGGTGGGTCAGTGTGCTTTGGCCTTGCCAGTGAAGGTTCGATTTAGGGACGAGGTCACCTCTTCACTGCGGCTGGATTCGTCGCAGTTTGATTACGCGGGCGCTTCCTCTCTATTCCCTTTCCCCCGGGCTCTTGGAACGTTTTTTTTTTCCTCGAAGCTTTTTTACCAAGGCCCTTGGCCCTAGCCCCTTCTCCAAACCGTACTCCATACGCCGGCTTTCCCTGCAGGTATGTTACTTCTCGCTTCTTGGGCCAACAAGGCTCCCCCATAGTCCTGATCTCGAGGATTTTTGTTTGGCTAGCCCGCAATTCTCTCCTCAATTTTGCCCCCTTTTTCCCCCGTCCGCATTCTGCATTACCCTTTTCTTGGAATTTTACAACAAAAAATCTACAGTCTGCCTCTCTCTTCTCCGCTTTTCCCCACTCTCAAGCCCCAAAGACGTTTTCTTGATTATCTTGTGTTGTTGTTGGTTTTTTGCCTAGCTTTACAAGGGCTATCTGTTTTCTTCAGAGAATCTTTTTTCTTTTTTCTCTTTACATCTCCCCTGTTGTTGCATTTAATGGAAACTTTTCTTTTTGCCGAACCTTGACTACTGTATTTCACAGTCTTTTTCCCCCTTTCTCTTACCTTAGTGGTAGGCGAGAACTGTCCACGTTGGACATTCTCAATGTTTTCTCAACACCCCTTCTTTGTTTTTTTTTTGAGCCGATTTTTTTCTAATCCAGTTATGAACGTAACATCTTTTTTAGAGTTTTCATGGTTTTTCATGTGATTTGACTGCTGCTTTGTATCTTGTCTCACCGCAAGTACTCCTCATCCAGTGACTTAAATTAACTCTAAGATGTCAACTCGTGTTTCTATCCCACTAACATTTCCACCTCTGGAATGACCCTTTCGGTCGTTTTTTGTAGTCGATTCCTCAAATTTTAGTTGACTCAACGACTAGTCACCACATACCCTCTAGAGAATTTCCCCCTTAGCTTTAGATGACCTCTAGAGCTTTGGTGCAGCTGGGAGAAGCCGTCTCCCATTCTTTGCTCTCTTTGATTCCTTGATAAGCGTAACCGTTTTCTTTATGAGGCATGGCCATTCCAGCAGCATATCGACACTTTTGCCTACTTTCATAGTTTTCCAAACTTAGGGTACGCCAGAGCCTCTACGCATATCTAGATTCCGTACCCTCACTCTCCTTTCCTTGCCTCCCTCGCACTCCGCGGCAAGGTCCCGCCTTCCCCCTCGTGCCTTCGCTTGATCTTAGCCCTTTCACCCCTTTCCTTATAAATGAAAAGTGTTGCGGCACGTATCTTTTTCCCCCTTCTCTCAATGTTTTCCCATTTTTACTGATTCTTGTTCGTTTTCCTGATTTGCTCTCAATGTGGCCCCGCTGTTCCCCACCCGTCACCTATGAAGGGGGACTCCATAAGAAGAAGCCTAGCACAAATCCAATTCTTAATGTTTTCTGGGGTGGGGCGCGTGCGAGGACTGTCCATAGCTCCCTTCTAGTCTCCTTAATGTGTGGATATGATATCTATGGATCTACTCCCCCGACCGAGGAATAGATAAACATTGGTCCCTTCAGTTTCGTGCTCAGTTTCGCTAGCTCTTCGTTTATACTTTGACCTTGTTTTCCTTATTCCCATCATTTGAAGGATAAGTTTCTCCCCTTTTGCTGTCTTCTCACATTATGTCCCGCTTCAGGGCTGCCGAGGCTCGAGAGAATGCTCCTTTCTTTCTCTTCCCCCATCCCCTCTTCCTTTTGACTCTTGTCTTGCGAAAGAAGGGATTCGACTTCTTCTCGGCCGTAGTTCTAGTCCGGAACACCTCACTCCTCTTTGTGAGGTTCCCCTTCCTCCCTTTCTCCCGTCACTGTTCAGAAACTCTCTTCCTTGTAGACCTATGTAGAACTAGATTGCCCTCAGCCCCAGGCTCAAGAGTCTTCTTTTTAACTAAGTTTTAGGAGCGTACTGTGAATCTCCCAGTCGTGCTTCCTTCGACGGGCCTGCCTCCGACGCCTTGCTCTCCCTTTGACGACATCCCTTCACCTCCTCTCCACTCCCTTCTAGTCGGTTCTCTGTCCCTCCCTTAGAAGTTTAGTTCCTTTCCTGGATCTTTTCTTTTCGGCGCATGCACGCCGGTGAGGGCCCCCTTTTTTTAGATATGAAGTCCCCTCGACGAGCTCTTTTGCGAATTCGACCCGACTACCGCTCGTGAGCGCGCGGGCTCTCCACCGATCTTTCCCTGCCGGGTTCCTCGCGCTTTTTTCCGTCGGACCTAGTCTGCTCTTCTTCCCTTTGCGTCACCAGCTGCTTTCCTTTTGAAAGCATGTGCGGATGCTCCGACGCCGTCAACCCTCCCCCCCCTGTTAGGTATTGTAGTTTCCATGGCTGGCGAAGATAATATTCTTCTTCCAGATAAATCACTCGATTGGTTTTGCCTTCCCTGGGCCGCTGCCTCTTCCCTGGATTTTCTCTTGGTCCTTCGTCTTGTATTATTTACAGCGTTTTTTTTTTGCTACGGGCGTCTTGTCCAACGCGTTAACCCTTTCCAACCCTGCCATCCCCAGCAAGCGGCTTTTTTTCCAATTAACCCTTATTTTCCACAAAGCATCTTATCGCATCTTAGTTTCCGCGCGCGTGCCGCGTTCTGCGCTTTGCCCTCCCTTTTTTGAACAGTTTCCCCCTGACCTTTCCTCTTTTTCTTTCAATTATTCTCTCGCCTTTTTGCGCTTTTTTTCTTCGCCCTTAATCCCGTGTTGTTGTTGACAGATTGTCTTTTCTTCTTTTGAGTATTCTGGAAGTCTAGAGGTTGTTGCATAGTACTTCCTTCCCTGTCCTTAAATCGAGTTTCTTTCCTGTGTCTTTCTGGCCGCTGCATCGCTCTTGAAACTACTGTTCCCTCTTTTTCCATTTTTGGCCTTTAAGGAGTCAAGACCCCATCAATTGCCTTTTAGCTGTTCCTTGATTTCTTCACCTCTTTGGTAACGTCCTTCCCTCGCCCGTGACTTCTCCCAAACTTTGTCCCCTTTGACGACGCTGTAAGAATACGACTATGAGGGACACGTTCTTAAGCCTTCCGTTTCAATTCCTACCTTCTCCTTCTTTAAGCATATCTCTCCCCAATGCTCTTTTCCCCCTGATGCTGAGGTACCAAACCCTCCCCTTTTAGCGCCCGACCTCCCCCCTAGTCTGTAGCCATGCCGCCCTCTGTCGCATATTAATCAAGCTGGCTACTCATCCCGTTCCTCGATCGTAAAAAGTTCCTCCCACTTGATTTGCATTATCGGTCGCTGCTCTCGATCCGATTGCGACGCTTCGCTGCTCGCGCCCTCGAATAGTAGCAGAAATCTACAGTGTATTCTAACCTTCCCTATGTCTTCCTCTCTTCGTCCGCTCTAGATCATACTAGCATGCTTTTCCTTTCTCGTACTTACTCTTTTCGTTTCTGTCTGGAGGGAGACCCTAGTATTTCTCTTTAGATCTGATTCCTCGATTCGCTCCGTCCTTCTCCTAGTTTTCACAGGCTGACACTCCGCGCCATCCCCGCCTCCACCCCTTTGAATAAAGGGCGACTTGTCTTGTCCTTATCTTGAAGAAAGTTTTTTATCCTTTTCTACTGCCTTGCGTGCGGGACTCCTTCAAAAGTATTCTCTTTCCTGAGAGCCCAGGTTCCTTGAATACTGTCCCCTTTCTTGCAAGGATTCGGCTGCCGACAGCGGTGGTTTTGTTCTAGACAAGGCGCCTCTTGCTAATACATATTAGATTTATTTGCACTCGCCTTTGCGCGTCCGCCATCGATGTCCCTGATCTTTTTTAAGATCGTTTGCGAAGGTTACCCCTGGCATTGCCTTTGACGTGGCGCCGGTTTCTTCCTCAAACCTGGTCTTTTGCGCGCGTTCGGGCCTACCTTCCTTTCAGAGCAGGCCACGTCCCACTCCCGTGAGTCCATCCTCTTGAGTCCCATGAGCGCATTTTGGCCCCCCCCCCCCGGCTTCCTACGCGTTGCATATCTTTTTATGCACCAAGAAAACATGAGGCACGACCTTGGTTGTCTCGAACGTTTTCCTTCTCTTCTGCTGAGGGCGCTTCCGCGGTTCCGGTTGTAGGCCAGTCCTTCTTCTGCCCACCTTCTTTTTGACTCCGAACCCTCCTTCTCTCCCCTTACGGTTACTGTCGCCCCGGGCCGGATACAAGGCTGAGACTCCGCTTATGTTTCTTTGTCCAGTGCCTCCGCTTTGGTGTCTGGTCCCTTCCCCCGCCGCGGCGTTTTCCTGACATGGTTTTCAAGGACTGGCGCGTTGCGTGGTCGCTGATACGAGGTCGAAGCCTAGTCTTTCTGGTGAGTTTTGTAGTATGGGGGTCCAAGCTACATCGCCCTGGCTGCTGTCTCGGTCTCTCTTCCTACACTGATTAGATAGAATTTTAAGCACGCCTCCATTCCTTCCCCCTTTTTCATCCGCCGAGCTTCTCTTGCGCTTGGTCGATGAAGGCGGTTTCTCCGCTGAAGATTCCGTAAGAGGTTTTCGTGCACCCCCCTCTATAGACTACTCTCTCAAACCTGCCTGAAATCTTTTCAACCCCTTTCGTGAGAGTTCTAGCTCGACAAGCTATTTATTTACGTTCCGTACAGCCCCGAGAGGAAAGTTTTTTGGCTTTCGACAAGCGCAGACAAACCCTTTCTTAGCACCTGCCCACCCCTAGACTGCAAAACCGTCAGGCCTAAGCAGCGCTTTCTCTGCGTCCCTTTCGTGCGCGCCGTCCTCCCCTAGCGTGAACAAGTCCGAAACAGATCAGTCGCCGTGTCTTTCTCTTCTCTTCCACCCGATAAGTACTACAAACGAGTCCCACAGGTCTCTTTGGCGCCTTCGTGCGTCCTTTTTGCTCTACCCACAAAACCTTCTTGCAAGAAGGCACAAACATCTCCCCCGCCACCCCCCGTCCCACGAAAGGTGAGCCTCCTCCTCCTCCCCTCTATCTCTATCCTCTTTGTTTTTGTTTGATGAGGTATAAGCGAAGCGCGCAAATGGCTTTTTTTTCGTCCGGGGATGCCGCGGATGCTTCATGTCCGTCACCCCTCTCGTCCTAAGTGTTTTTCCTTTATCCCTCCACCTTCGCGGCCGACCCCGGTCGCCCCCGGACTGTTGCACGGGGCTTTTTCACATCTCGCTCTTTCCCTCTTTTCACCTTTCAATGCGCAATATCTTTCATACCCAAAGACGCTCGTGTACGTGACCGCTTTCTTCTCACGGAAGAGCTCATGCCCCTCCCCTCCCCGTCTTGAGGGCTGATGCTGGATCTGCTTTTTCGGGCGCTCTCTGATCCCGGCCAGGATGGTGCGTATTAGATGTCTCCCCCTGTACTCCCCCTTTAAATGGGAAATTTCCGGCATTCGATGATTGCGCGACCCGAGGGTGATGGCCCTACCGTCTCTATGTGGATTTTTTTTGTTAGTGGGTCTGTATTTTCGTGAGACACCTTTGAACCTCTCTTCCCGCTCTCGTAGCTTAACATCAAGGAGTCAGTTTTCCATGCGCGCTCGATCCAGTCTCATTCTCGGTCCCATCCTCTCTCCCCAGTTGGGATAGATTTTTTATAGACGTTG
>Ga0179593_1347926_pt1 | contig 36541 bp, 28 predicted proteins | sample CZODoug2_1_08_16_FD_185931 | JGI IMG/M metagenome (GOLD analysis project Ga0179593, IMG submission 185931) | Vadose zone soil fungal communities from Angelo Coast Range Reserve, California, USA - CZODoug2_1_08_16fungal (PacBio error correction) | ecosystem: Environmental > Terrestrial > Soil >... | reverse complement strand
ATTAGGACCTCCGAACATGATTAAGGTGGCCCATGAATCTCCTGTAGGGAGGTCGTCTGGTGTAAAGGGATTCAAGGCCAGAGCTCAGAAGACTCATGGGGATTCTCTTCAGGTTTGACCCCAATTGAAATTCTGCACAAGGCCGCCAAACTGCTCCCCCGGAATTGATCTTTACGGAAGTGTGGAACGCATGCTGTGGAGCCTTACTCAACTAGAGCTCTCTGTCCATTCCCGCTACTCGTCGAAGGGACTCCATAGAAGACTTCGTCAGATTGCCGGGTCTACGTCAAAGGTGACGCATGCCGGTTCTATGTCCCCCTCCCCAGGAAGACATTTCTCGACAACCAATGCGCCATTTGGGATGTAATCATTGATTTATCATAGCCGATTGCTAGGGTACCTTTTTCTGGTCGTTGACCAGGTGATTTCCACGATTGACCCTACACCTAACTCAACTTCAAAGAGCCCTCAACAAAACCAGAGGGAAATGGATCCCGGCTCGCAGGACCCATATTTCCCTTTTCGACAATTTCAGCTACGGACAAAGGATTCAATCAAAAGGGGTGACTAGATGAATGTGCCCCGCTGACTTTCTTGGACCCCCCCCTTCCAACGATGGTCGCTTCTGTGGAATAGCACCGCCGATTCTTTGCAAGGTGTACCTCTCGGACCCTTTCCTTTTTTCACCACAGCCCCTCTCTTCCAACAGTCGTAGTACTTGGTTTTGCGGGCCCACCCTGGACGACCCACCGATCTCCCAAGACGACTTTTTCTGAGCTGTCTTTTTCCCCCCTCTCAGGCCTTGCTTCTCCCGTTAACTCTACGAGTTTCTCAGGCAGGACCTCTATGTTTCGGGCCCCTTCCGGCTTCACCGCCAGTTTTTCGTCGCGACCCCCTTTTGTTTGTGGGATGGATCGTCGCTTCCTTTTTTATGTTCCCTCACCCAAAATCTCCTCCCTTTCTTCGTAACCCCCCCCTGCTACGACCCCTAGTGAAATCCAGTGTCTTCTCCTTCAGGCCTGCCGTAGTTAGATTTGTAGTAAGCTCCCGGAACCTACGTACATTTATTCTATTAAACCCCTCCCCTTCCTCCCTGCTGGAAGCCGCCGCTGTGCAGATTGTTCTGCTCCCCTGAGTATGAGACCTGACTCGTCCTTGAGTGATTTTCCGTTGACGGCCCCTGGCTATTCACACCGGTATTTGCCCCGATTAATAGAAAGGTTGGGCTGTTTATCTCTCTTCGGTGTCCCTCCAGAGATAGTTATAGGTCCCGGTGATTAGGGCCACCCTCCGAGAAAGGTTTTCCAGTCGTTTGCTACTATGGTTTGCTTCCTTCTAGTGGTTAGGAATCTCGTTCAGTTTGCTTTGTTGTCCCGCATTGCTGATGGTGGTTGTCTTAGATGCCTGCCGCCCCCCCCGAGTTCTGCACCTAAGTCCTGCCCACGCTAGTAAAGTTTCTTAGAAGCCTTGGATGTCCGTTAAGACGTTTCTTATACTCCCTCAGTTTTCGTATGATCCCTCTATCACAGTTTCCCTGAAATGGATCTCTCGTCTATCTTGACTATACGTGTTTTACGAAATCTTCGCAGGGTTTAGACGTCGTTACATGCCCCAAGTCAACTTGAGAGTATGTTTCCCCAGATCCGAGTCCTGTCTATCTTCGAGGGCTCCCTGTAAAGTACCTTAATGCACGGTCTGTTATACTGATGTCTCGCAGTCGTATTTTTTCTACTTAACCCCTTTCGGAGCTCCTCCCCGGGCCGTTGGACGTTTTAAGCAAGAGTCTTTGAGTGGGCGCGGTTGGACCTCCGAATCGTTGACTGTCGCTGTGCCCCTAGATAATCCCACTCCCCCCCCCCCCCCGTTTTTCATTAAATATGTAAGCCATGTGCAGGGGGGTATCAGAGCCTGTAAGCTCCGACCTCTTTTACCCGTCAACTTTTGGTGTTCCTCGGCCGGCGATGATCCGATTTCACAAGTATGGAAAAACTACGTTCCTTTTTCCTGACCCCCCAATAAGAAATTCTTAGAACATATGCCAATTTAACCCCCTTTTCATCTTGCCCTCTTCTGTTTGATTTGTATCCAATCATGATTCCTCCAAAGTAGTCGATACCCGCTCAGAGCCGCTCATGAGCGCACAGTTTCCCAAGCAGTGCTTGTCTGCGCACAGCAAACGGTACCTCCTTTTCTCGCCGGTTCTAATGTGAGGAAATGGATCCTGATGTTCTATCAGGCGGAGACACAAGGGAGTATGTCAAGTTTTTCGATCAGTACTATCGACCGCTACGGGGATTTTTAACTACGATTCTGCGGTCTCCCTCAATATATCCTTCGCACCGAAGCATCACCGCTTCGAGAAGAATGCTGCCCAATGAATTATGGCGAATTTTCCCTCGGATGTCAGAGGCGATGATTGTGTATTGGTTTCGTCTTTCGGGACTATCCATTTGAAAGTCTGCGCCCTCTTCTCCCTGAGCCCCCCCACTACCAGTCCTGCAGAGACACGTTCGTGAAGTGCCGCTCTCCTTTTTTATGAATCTAGAATGGCCCTTTTTGCGACGAAAGTCCGATTCTGAGAGCTCACGGAGTAGCAGAGCAGGTTTCCTTTTTTCTATGACTACTCCCCTTTTTTCCCCTTCCAATACCTACCTTCCCGCTGTGTAGTTGAATATACGACAGCGTTCTACATTAAAACTTACGAGACCGATATCTTGTCTGTTGGTATGACCTTCCCACTTTTTTTTTTGTTGAGCAGTTCAGGAGTTACTGTATAGTCTTATTTTGGAAGATACCTACATCGCACCCTATTGACTCGATTCTTTTGAAACCGGTTACTGTCCCGCCTCACAGGTAGTTCCTGATCCTCTTGATCCTCGGTCCTCCAGGGACCTCTTGCAAAGTTCCGGTCCGATATAAATGACTATCATTCATTTTTAAAATTTCTCGAAGGAGGGAAGTCTTTCAGGACCATCCGGTCTATTATTTCAGAGAAACCTGTATGTCCCTGGTCAGGTTCTCCTCCTGCACTAATATGCCCCCAGCAGTTCCTTTTTTCCATTGGACGTTTACTGCCCCAATCCCTGTTCTCATCTGCTTTATCCCCTAAGCCTGGTATGTAGGGCCAGTAAGTTCTGGTCTTTTAGTACTTTTTTTTGAAAACTTTTTTTCCCTGTTCTAGCCCCCCTTCCAGAATACTAGTGTTATCTAGAACTACCCTACTTGCAAAGCCCCCATTCCTCCCCATGGGCCCTCGATGAGATGTTCAACACTTTATTTGCCGGAATGATGTGCCCTTGGCGGCCCGCAAGATCCTCAGGCCAGTAGAGGGTTTATAATCTTCGAACCATATCAGTTTCTTCCCCAGCGCTCAATATTTTCCCTTTCATCTGTCGTACCCGACAGGAGCGTTTTGTACCAAATACAACGTATTTTTCCCACTTAGTTTCTTCCGGACGAATTCCTTTTTCAGATCAAGTACGCGCCTTCAACAAGCCTGGGGGATTGACATCGTTGTCCTTTTAAGACCCGGGCCCCCCTTCCCCGCGTTCAAGACGATCGGTCACCTCGATTACTGGCTAGGTTTTGACAGAGAAAGTTAGAGTTTGATCTCGTTCCCCCCTTCGCCTGTGCGAGCACGCCCCTGGAATGCCGTGATTATTCTGGCATTCCTCCGGAGACCTCCAGGCATGTTTCCCCAGGGAGCCATCAATTTTTTCGCTCCCACCCTCCTCGTCGACGTTTGATTCCCCCTAGAAAAGGTTAGTGCCTTTTATTTTACCTCAAGTAGTTCCGAAGATGCTAATCTTTTCCCCCCTCATCTCGATCACCTTACTCGGAGAGGCTCCTCCCGGAGAACCTGGTACTACGCTTATTTAGGCCGAGTGTCGCTAAGACCCTCGGTTTCCAGCAAATTTTAAAAGTTGAAATCCTCCCCCCCTTTATGCTCCCACCCTCCTCACAGATTCGTCGGCCCCCCTCTCACTAATCTCAGATGATTTGCACGTAGATTGTTTTTGCCCAGACGACGGAGCGAACTCGCCTTATTCTGTAGACCCTGATTTAAACGACCGTTAGGAGTTTCCCCCTCTAGACCCCCTGGTGTGATCCCCCCCCCAGGCTTACAACCCCTCATATCCTAGTGACTCGTTCACCTGGTTCTCTCCCATCTACGATCTCCCCCGCCAGAGATCCGCGTCCCTTCATGGAACCTGCCCAATCCATAGAAGTAGTCTTACTCACGAGTAGCTTTCTCCTTCCTCTTGCATCCTATCAGCTCTATCCCATTAACGCCTTGACCGAAATGGTGGGTGTCGTAAATTCCCGGCACTTTTAAACATCTTTTGTTCTGTACATCCCCTTTCTGTGGATCGAGCCCCTCCACAGTCAATTTCCGTACTTATCTACTGAGCCGTTTAGCACTGAAGGTGGCCCTATCCAATCCAACCCTCGCAGTCTACCCCTACGCTCGTGCTCTGTGACTTAAAAGACATCCCTTCCTTGAGCGGTTTCTTCCTCGGCCCGCCCTCACACTTCAGATACCATAGGAGTCTTCTTCACTTAATTCCCGCCAGGTGGTCAGCCCGAGTAATCTCCCTTTTTTCAGACCCTCTCGGCTTGTGGCATAGAACTGCAAGGCATAGCTTTGGTACAAAACTTTTTTCCCCCCTATGCAGATCCCTCCAGGCTTCGTTTTAGTGACTTAAGGAAGGCAAGAGTTTGTGGGTACCAGAGACCACTGTACTTCTTTGCCAGTCGACTGTCCCGTTTTAGTGGGACTTTCCTGAGCTCCTCCCCAAGCCGTCCACCCTGTAGTGACCGTAGAAGGTGTCCTTTAGCCATAATCTGGGCCCCCGTTTTGGTGATCTTGTTCCTTTTTTAGGTATTTATCGACCCCGGCCCTCACACAAGGCGAGGTCCGAGCTCGTTCTCTCTCTCTCCGTTTTTCCTTCTTGTTCTTTTCTCAAGGCGGGCCAAAGGGGTTTCAAGCGTGACGTGTCATGGAGTTCGGACTTATTCAGTTTTCCTCTCTCTCTCTCGTCTTTCTTTTCCTGCCGCAGGATCTCACATATCCTACAGCCACCTAACTTGCGAATTGAGAGTCCTACGTCTAATCGGAGGGGCTCGCCCGACCAATTTTTTTCTCTTTATCTTCTTTCGTCCATTCTCAACTATCGTGCTGGTGTGCTTTTCCCCAGGGTTGTTGTTTCTTTTCCCTGGCGCCTCCTTTCCTCCTCATCCTTTGTGTAGAGTCTATCTGCTTCCCCTAGTTTCGAACGCAGGGCGCATTTCCGTAGATTTGATTTTCCTTTCTTTTTGGTCTAAAGCTGAAGTTTTCCGTGCCATCCCGATCCCTTTGGATCCTGATTGCCCCACGAAGATGAGCGGGCAGGCGAATATGGTCGATGTCCCCCTTCATGAGCTTGTGGAAGTTTTCCGTAGTACTACCCTCTCTTAGTCTCCCTGCGATTACTGAAATCCAGCTCTAGTACCTCGACGTAACTTTTCGGAGTCCTTCCCCCTGTGCCCCTCATTCGCCCCCCTCCCGCTGCTCACGCGCGCAGGCCTTACTCTTCATAGGTCCCCCCCTTTTACCTTCGTGGAGTCGGTCGGAGGTTCGATCCGACTACACAACCCCTTCCGCCAACCATCCTCCGTTTTCACACCTGGTTCTTTTGTTTTCAGGACAATTCTAGTCCGCCCCGGTTAGTTGACGTCTACTCGGCTCCGTCCCCCCTCAAACTGTTGTGTCCCGAGAGGAGCCCACTTGAATCATGCACCCCCCCCCCCCCATTCCAAGCTTACGGTACGGATAGAGATTTATCCCATCCGATTACTGCGTGATTTAACTTTCGGTTTCACGCCTTTCCCCAAGTTACTCTTTACCCAAAGTCCCCGATCCCCTTTACCCAGTCCTCTTGCCTGCCGTGTGAGCAGCAGACTGTCGACAAGCGCACCCCTCGAACCTTCTTTTAGCAAGGGTCTCTTTATTTAGTCTTGCTTCCCCCTATTCCTGGAAGTTCCTTTCTTCCCCACCGTTACGTTTGAAGTTGAGGTAATTTTTCCTACTCCCGTCGGTTGTTCTGCCAAACGTTCCTTCCCCCCGGTCGCCGATACTTCGCAAGTGGGCTTTTGATTGTTTCTTATCTAGCTCATTTATGTTCGAACCCCAACGTTCTACGGCATATTTCAGGAAACGTGGCGAAATCTTGAGATAAGAGGATTCCAACCATCGTCGGTGATAGCTTTTACTCTTCCCCAGTACGGCGTTCCTTAAATAATGCCATTTCTTGAGAAGAATAAGTGGCGCTTAGGCTTCTTCGGCGGGTCTTTCTCCTTCGACCCTCCCTATTCATGGGTCTCGATGGTAGGCCCTGTATGAAACCCTTCTGTCGATCTTTTCCGCATTGTACTGTCCCCGATCTCGGCCGAACCTAGTAACATTCTATAGGCCCCCCTCGTCGCATGCCTCAGCGTGTCTTCTCGTGGATCGCGATTTTGCCTTTCCTTTGCGGTTGGCGAAGTGGGCCTTTCAGAACGGTTGTCGCGCTTACGTGCGCTTTCTTCCAAGACTGCCCCCTCAAGCTCTGGTGACTGATCGCGGGTATCCGTAATTACGGGATGCCATCAGTTCTTCTTTATTCGAGGCGTTTCCGACTCGTGCTGGCTAGTCGTCACTCTCCCTACGGCGTGCCGTTTTCTCGACCAATGGGTATTTTACTGTTGGCGTTCTTTCCCCCGTTTTGGAGCGAAGCTGCGAGGTGAACCTCTCCCCGGGTCGTCCTGCATCGTATTATACGCGATTCGCAACTTGCCCACAGCTCACCTGAGTTTTCACTTGTCCGTTGGGCCAGGATTACGCCCCCCGAGAGTTTTCCAGGGTGCGGTCTCACTAATACTAGTTCGGAAGTTCTGTGATAGCATTTTCATTCTCTGGTTCTTCACAGACTGTTCACTCTCGGCCCCCATCTGTGGAGGCGTCAATCTTGAGCAGGTGCGTCCGCTCAACAAAGCGTTTTCCCAACCCTCCGTTGTGTTATGACCCCCCTCCTTTTAACTCCATCGTTCCGACTCGCCACCAGGTCCCTCAGATTTTGCTGGGGGGGGGTGCTGATTTCATACCTTAACTCTATGGTTTTGAGAGTGCACCTGAAGTGCGCGTAGCTTCCCCCAGACCCGGTGCTTGGTGCTCCCCCCGGGCCCCCGGATCTACGGGATCATGGGCTTCCTTATTTAGGCGGAGGAACACCAGTTTTGATGTTTTGCGACTTCCCACGGGACCGCCAACCAAATACTTAGGACCCTCTCGTCTACGATAGTCATTAGACCCCTTTTTCCATCCTAGACCGATTAGATGACATGTGAAAGTAGTTTGTCGACGTTTTACAATTGATAGCCCTGCGCTGACGGGGTCTGTGTTTGTGTTAGGAGATGGTCCCGCCCCTCCTTGAATGCGTCTCAGATCCCTCCCTGAGGACGACAAATTATTCAAATCTTGGTTTGTAGGAAGCCTATTTCCCCTCTTGGTCGACCAGCAGACCCTTCCCCCCGATTACATTATCTCCTATTTTTTGCTGTCGATTTATCGACGCGAATAACTGGCGGCTCCCCCCCGGTTGACAAGCCCAACTCCGTCCGAAGGGGAGTTCCTGCCTCTTGAGACGCATCCAAGAAGACCTAAGCCCCGCCCTCTCTCTCTCTTCTTTTTTTTTTTTGAGATAGTCGGAATTTTTCCTCGGACGTCTTTTCGTCTGTTTTTGTCCCCAACTAAACATTTTTTGTCTATCCCTTCCCGAGTGCCTCGATGTGAGCGTGTCAAGGGTAGAGAAAGGCCCACTGCCCCTCTAATCGAACGTCCGTTCCCAAGGTAATCGGTCCACCAGTCATTGATCTATCCAATGGCTCTTTCTAATTGACCCGTTCTTTGTCTTCAGGCCTTAGCCGTCGGCTACTGAATAGGAAGGCTTTCGTTCGAACAGCCCTTGCCCCCCCCCTCTTTCCCCCCGCACAAGATACACCATAACCTCCTCGGCTCCTACTGCTGGGAATCGCCAGTCAGGTTTTTTTGCAATTCTTACTTCGAAGGCTGCTGTGGGGGCGTTTTCCGCCGAGATTGCGAGCGGTATTTTTGGCTTTCTTGAAACCGTACCTTTAGTCATATCAGAACCCGTTTCGCATATTTTCAATATACCCCCGGGGGAAATATCCCGGCGATTACCGGGCAGGTGTCAACTTTTCTGCAAAGCGGTGGCGTTTTTTAGCTCACCGGATGCGAGGGTGCTATTTTCTCCACAATCCGAGGTATTATCATTGATATGTACCTTTCCTAGGTCGGTAGAACGCCGGAGGAGGCCTACTAAATTCTTTTTATGTCCACTCCTTTTTGATCGGACGGATTCCGGCTCAGTATACTCCTATCCCTTCCCACACCTTCCGCTGGTGCGGGCCCCTTCGTGACGTCGTTGCGTACCCTCCCCGTGACGGCACCCCGAAGTCCATTGTGTTTTGCACTTGATCCTTCGGAAGCGGTCGGCCTCCCCGTCGCCCGCCCCGCAAGGCCTTACACCCTGAGAGTCTTTTGGGCGGCTTCAGCTCCGAACGTTGGACGCAGTTCCCGCCTTTGGGGTCACTCCGACAGTGGACACTTACTTCCTCCCCTGTTCGCTCCATAGCCGTTCCAAGTAGGCGACCTGTCTCACCCTTCGCCACTTGCGTGCATGGTTGCTCCCTAGTGGATCGGTCAGGAACACCCCCGCGCAGTAGTACTATTCTATACCTGTTGCCGTTCTAGAATTTCCCGATTACCTTCGATTTGCAGCTTGATTTCTCTTTCCGCTGCTTGCTGCAGTCGCGGCCGTATGGATATTTCCCATAAATGAAGTAATGACCGCCGACCACTCGCCCCCTGCAGAAGCTAGTCCTTCCCCACTTTCGTTGATCCCCCACTTGATTTAAGGCACTTCGTTTGTGTGTTCAGACGACGGAGTGGCACCTTGTCCGCCTCCGTAGATTTGCAGCCTCCGCGCCAATTTTATCCCCCCGGATAGTTCCCCAGTTTTTTTTTTTTCTATTACAGGCCTCACGATCGACCAAGGCATACGGTTCTGGCTCTGAAGAGTCGAACTTCCATCGCTTCACCTTAATAGTGTTAACTTGACATCACTCCACCCCGTTCGACCGCATGCGTCTTTCAAGTTCCTCAAGTTCCCGTCTGTCATCTCGCTTCCTCCCCTGACACATGACGCCTTCTACAGCCTTTACATTTTCGTTTCTTTTTTCCAGAATCTCTCCTTTTTGGGTTTATACCATACCTGTAATCCGAGTATTCTCGCTCCCGACCTTTGAGGACTCAGAAGTTGCCTAGGTTTCTCGTCCCTCTCTTCGCTGCAACCAGAACATTCGTATTCCGACCTTGTTGTTTTTGAGGTTTCCTTGTCAGTAGATTCCCATTGTGTTCTCCCGATTCGTCCCCTCCTTTTCTAGCCTTACTAACTTCTTGTTTCCTTAAGGTACTAATGGTTATGTCCGTCCCCGCCAGTCCCCCTCTCCATCTGGGAAGATCGGGTTGTGTTTCATTCGACGGTTTATGTTTTTTCTACTTTTCCAAACACTTTGACTCCCCCCTTCTTCCGTGTCTTACTTCCCCAGGAATGTCATATTTTGTGGGTGGACCCGGCCATGTTCGTCCTCTTCCTTTCCCCGTCTTTGGCTCTTTCCTCAGGCAGCGTCCCTTTGTCGACGTAGCCTTGTCATGCATACGAGACTGCCCCGTCGGATTTTGTTTAGCTGTTTCAGTTTCGACTCAGTTTTCACCCTTAATGTTCAACATCCACCAGCGATACCCCTTGGTCCGATTTTTCCTCCATAGATCTAGCGCATGTTCTTATCGAGGTTTTTTTAGTTACCAGTGGTTTCGAGGCTGTTTACGTTCGATTTCTCCTAGAAGCAGCTTTACATCCCCGCTCGCGTCTCTCTCTTTCCATTCGATAAATCCCGAATCCAGATATGACTGTTTTCCTTTAGTTTCCGACCGCCCGGGCCCCGCGCCTCCCTGACGGATCCTTTCGATTCCAACTAGGCTCGCTTGATTTCAATTTTTTCCCATTTAAACCCTTTGTGCTTTTCCAATTTTCGTCAGTGCCCCTTTTTCTTCGTCGATAGAAGATTACGATCATCTCTCTTTCTCTTACTTTTTTTTTTTGATGTATTCTGAGAGTAGACCCGACGGAACGGGTATCCGACCAGCCTATTACAGCTTCTGGTGCCTGTGTCATTTTTCGACCTTTTTGCTCACCTGATACTTCCGGGTATCGCGGAATCTTCCCTCACATAGATCGAAAGGAGGTTTGAAACTGTGACAGACGTCTAATTTCGCTTTAGGGTTCTGCTTGAGCGTAGGGCTTTCCTTTTCCCTTCCTATCGCTGGAATGCTTGATTGCCTCTTAATCCTCAGTCCAGACTCTCTCCCCCCCGGTGACCCTACTTCTCCCATAACCGATACAGCACAGATCCATGTTAGTGGCCATCGGCATCGGGTACCGGGTTCTGGAGGGGTCCGGAGGTCGAGATTCTCCGACTCCCCCCTGACCAACTGACCCGCCGGTTCCAACGGATCTTTTACTGACATTACAACATTCTACTTCTACCCTTGGTCCCCGTCCTGGACCCTACGGCCCCCATAACATGTAACTCTTAGCGATGAAGTATCTCCTTTTCCCCCCCAACTCCCGATGCAGTTTCCCGATCGATTGTGTTTTACCATCAGAAGACGCTTGAATTAGTTTTAGTTTGTGAGACCCGGACACAGTTCCTCTCAAACCAGTCCTCTCCCCCAGTCGATTGGTCCTTTTTGCTCTGACCTTACCCTTTCCCGGATCCCTCCCAACCGTAGATTTAGGATATCTTCGGCGAGCTTGAGTCTCCTCCTTCTTCTCCACGTTCACCGAGCCTCCTCTCTGTCGTCCGTTCTTATTGTTTTTTTTTTGCTTTTTCAAGTCGGTCAAACTTCAGATTTTGCCCGACATGTCCACGGCGTTTTGTCCCCCCTGGCGGGATGTGTTCACCCAACCCGCTACGCGGTCCAAACGGCTATTGACCATCCTACTTCTCAAGGTGGAATCATTTGGGCACGAGTGATTCGACGATTTTCAACTCACTTCTCCAGTACCAGTCCCCCCGTACCGAGTTTTGGAGAGTTTTCCGATGAGGTTCCCTATAGCGCCATTTTCTAGATTTCCCGTTTACTGGTTTTGAGAAATGTATTTCGTCAACCCATGAATTTTTTCGGATCTCGTCCTTCGGTGCGCTCCGGTCCGACCGCTACTTAGTTTTTTGTCTTCTACGTCCTTTTTTCCACCACGCATACCGGCTCAGGTTTAATGATAGGTGGGGATTGCGGCGATGTTTTGCTTTACGATTTCTTGTTCCTAACGCCTGGATTTGTACAAGTTAACGTAGACTTTATTGGGAATTTTTATCCTTTTCTTTCTACTTTAAGCTCAGTCAACTCTGAAGCTCCGCGTTCGCCGCGATCGTAGATTCAGACTTTATGTCATCCCCTGAGGAGGCTGGATGCCTTCCATCAGGTGAAGCGAGTCTTTCGTAGTACTCGACTACGGGTCGGTCGCCCTTTCAACCACAAATGGGATCGGATGACCCCGTTTCATTGGTTCTCGCTATGGAGTTGAGGTAACTCACTCACGCGTTTTATTGACTTTTTCCGTCTACTCGTCTCACCGCGGGTCCCCCCTCTAAAAATGTGTGACGGACTAGCCCCGTCGACTGTCTGGTATCGACTGGGCGTTTCGAAGTGAAGGTCGACTTCCTCGTTCACCGGCGAGGTGCCCCGCTCTTGCCCGTTTTAACGGTGGAAATGGATCCCTCCCTTTCCTGTCCAACCCTCCGTCTGGTTGACCGTCTCTTTGCGTGCGTGATTTTTTTTTTCAGTCAAACCCCAACGTTACCCCAAATCGTGTGCTGATCCAACTCAAAAGTGCCAGTCACCTCAACCTGCTTTATCCCAGAGCACTGTGAACGGTCTTCTTTCGCTTTATCACCCCCTTACTTTTATGGGTCTTCAGGACTTCTACCAAACGCCCTCTCACGAGCGGCGTATTTAAGACTACCCACGGTGTGTTTTCTCCATACCTTTAACTTGATCGGGGCCGGCTCCCAGGACCCTTCTGGTGGTATCGGTTTTGGCGCGACTGGTGAGCTTTGTAATTTCGCGTCTGGTCGTTGCCAAAATGGTACCTATCTCAAGCTGTCCCATTCTCACCGACGCGCCAAGCCCTTTTTAGCCTGCGTCCAAAAAGGATCTTGGAGAGCGACCTTTAAGACCTCGACGCTGATGGGGAGGCTGTGTAGGATCTGGTTCCCCCCCCGTTGCTATTTCCTCAGTAGATTCTATAACTGCCTGCCCCACCGGTAAGATAGTCCCTAACGGTTCGTGCGTTGCTGTTTCTTGCGTATGAAGCCCTTTCATTGAACCGATGAGCGCGCGTCGAGAGCCCTCCGTATGTCGTCTACCGTCCCGGTGCACCTCACTATCCGTTGAGTTTTTTCCCCTCCGGAGCGCACTCCCGGATACTTACATTATTCCTTCTATGTTCCTCAATCCTTTCCGGTTTTGTTTCGATTTCTGTTTTTCAGTTTTAGTTTCGCTTCGACTTGCTGCGTAACTATCTTAAATCGTACGTCTAGTTGTTTTTGCCCTGGCCGGTCTCCTAACTTCTTCTTCGTCTCGTGTCTCGCTTCCTTCCTCATTTTTCTTTTTAGGTCATGGTTGCAAATTTTTTGAATACTCAATGCGTCCAGCGGCTCTCAGTGGAGCAAGGGTATCCTGTGCTTCTCCTTTTTTTTCTGACACCTCTACTCTACCGTAAAGGTTTGAATTTTGCCCCTCAAACCCCCCCCATTTCAGCTCCACTTCTCTTCTGGGACCCCGTAATACCTACAGAATTTTGATTGTCCTTGAAGAAGTTAGCAGTTTGTCTTTGCGCAGGCTAGCTGGCGATCTTTTTATTATGTGAACCCCGTTACCTTTCGCTCCTCCAGTTCCGTTGGTCTCCTCTTTGTACAGAAACCGTGCGCCCACACGTCGATCCAGTAGCTTTTTTTTACGAGACCAGAACAAGTTTTCTGTTTAGACCTTCTGCTAGGCATTAAGAGGGTCTCCTACATCAGAGGTTCCATGATCATCCTTCCTTTAGAGTTCGAACGCATGGATCGCTTTTCTTTTCCTAAGAAAAGTAGTTTTTAGGACCCTTTTGTATAGCGCATCAATATAGCCTCCCCCTCACTAGATCCGGAAAACAAGTCACCCCTCTTTTGTTTATTACAACCACCCGCCTTACCCTTTCCTTTTCTCTCACCAGTCTCATTCTTCCCCCCCCCCACCCATCCCCTTCCTCCATTGTCCCATGCATTCTCACTCCTTCGCCCTTCCCATCTTCCTTCCATCTCACCCCACCACCCCTTTGTCTACCCTATAAGCTCCTTCCCCTCTTCTCTCCCCACGCCTCATTATCCCCCCCCTCCTTCCCCCCTTCTTCCCTTCCACCCTTTCTCCCCCCCTTCCAAACTTCCTTTTGCTCTATTTCTCTGTCCACCTCTATCCACTTTCTCCCCGGTGTCCATTTAAATTCCTCCTCCTCTCTCCCGAAATACCCCACCCTATCCCCCAGTCTCTTTCCTACCCTAGCCTCTCCCCTGCCCTACCTCCGCCCCCCCTCCTCACTCTCCGATTGTTCTTTTATTCCCCCCCCCTGCCCCAACCGCCATTCCGACCTTCTCGTCTCCCCCTTTCCTCCCCCTACCTCCCCCCTCCTTCTGTTCTCCCGCCTCTTTTCATGCTCCCCTCTCCCCCATTCTACCGCACCTTTTTACCCCTTCCTCCATCCCTCTACACCCCATCCCTCCACCCCCCTCTCTGTCCCTCATTCCCCCCCCCCACCTCCCCTCATCTCCCCCCCACAACCTCCTACCCCTTTCTACTTCAATTCCCCCTTTCCCTCACTTATGACCCTCCCGCTCTCCCCGCTCCTTTCTCCCCCCACCATCCTCCCACTCCCCTCACCTTACCTCAAACTCTATCTCCCATATTCGGCCGCCCCCCTAACCTGTCTCGGCCACCCCCATTCCCCCCCCCTCCCCTCTCCCTCCCCTGTTCACACCTCCTTCCCCCCCCCCCCCTCACTCTCCTTCTTCCCCCCCCGCCCCTCCCCACCCTCATCCTCCCTTCCCTCTCCCCCCCCCCCCAATACCCCTCCTTTCTTTTTCTGTCACGCTTCCCTCCCCCTTCTTTCCCGGGCACCCCACTCTCTTCCTCCTTCGCCCTCCCCTCTCTCCCCTGCACCGTCCCTCAACTCCCACCGTTTATCTACTTCCCGTCTCATTCTTACTAGCCCTCTCATCTCTCTTTCTCGCCTATCCCTTTCCCCCCATTTATCCCCTTCCAAATACACCTTCTTCGCATCATATTCTACGCTCAATCCCACCCTCTCCCTCCCCCACCTCGCCCCCCACTGTCCCTCCCCTTGTCCTTAACTTTCCCCCTCCGCCTACCTTCCCCGCTTCCGCCACCTTCCCCCCACTAACAGCGCAATTAATATTTTCATCCCGATAGAGCCTCGTTTGAGTCCTCCCATTCCTCCGTCCTTCACACGGACCTTGATCCTTTCCATTCACCCACCACCGCTATCACCCCCATTTTTATTTTTTTGGCCTCCTCTTCTCTCCTCGTCCCGGGACCTTTTCCAGCCCCCGCCCTTTTTCATAGGCTGGTCTCCCGGCAGGAGCGTTTCTTGCGCGTCTTTCTACCCGTCTCCCCCCCCCTAACGATAGCTTCACACGAATCCCCGTGTCCCTCCATTGGTCTTGCCTGTGGTTCCTTTCCTTGTCTAGACTGACGGAAGCCCTTCAAGATTCGTCCCTTACCCGAGATCCGATTCTGGTACTTCCCTAACGTGCGACCTCACCTCTCTTCTGCATTTTTTTTTGTGCCTCCTTTTTCCGACCTAGTAAGGCGCGAATCCCAAGTATTCCCCAGCAACGTTCGGATACCCCAGACTATCGTAACTGCCAAAACTCCTTCCCCCTCCCTCCCCATTTTCAGACCTGTACTGGTCGTCGGCGTTGGTCTTGCCTTATAGACATTTGATCCCAACTTCCCGGCATTTCTTAGCTGCGTCAGTATATGCCCTATCCTATATTCGCCCGCACCACCGTGGTGATTCGTAGTACCACTCTCCCCTTAAAGTCCGATGTGCTCTTTTTAGCCCTTAAGTCGAATCTATCGAGGCACCTTCCCTTTTTTCCCGTTTTCAAATGCTCCCCTCGCTTCCTCTACAGAAAGTAGGTCCGGCGCAGTACTTGCTTTCTCCGCTCCCTCTGATCCCCAGACTAGGATCAATCCCTTTTACTTTCATTCTTTTTCGTAGCATTCTACAAATTTATAAGTTTGGGGTAGACATTCCCGCGCCTCTTCATCTCTCTCCCACACACCCTTTGCTGACGTATACGTCAGTCCTGAGCCGGGGTAGTAGGCCGTGTTCCCGCAAGAAAATTCGACGTAGAACCCTACGCTTTTTTGCATTTCCCTCCTAAGTCCAGCGGGTATAACAGATGGGTCAAGTCGTCATAGCGAGTGTGACTTAAGTCCCCGCCCTAGTCAGATCACCGCCAGAGCATAGCCATGGTGGTACTCTTTCCGTTGTTTAGACTATTGCCTCTCTAGCCCCTTTGGAAACGTGATAAGGTTCTTTTTGTAGGCTCCAAATCTCTCTTCCATTTGTGCGGTTGTTTGTTTCCCCCTTTTGACATTTCCTACTTTCAACTTCTTTGTATTCCCCGTTTGTTTTTTTTATCCTATCAGCAGGGAAAGGGAAGTATCCGGTTATGTACTGTGCCATCCCTCTCCCGTGTTCCTTATTTTGTTATTCATTTGAGTTGTAGTCTTTCTTAGATCCATAAACACTACCGAGGACGTATATGATGAAGTCTGATCTCGAGCCTGTGCTTCCCTCTGGTTTGGGCTCCGTCGTTCCATTTGTACTCCCATTGTCAGGAGTTAGATGTCCTGCCCTCGTTGACAGCGTACTTTGAGGATCCTCGCGTCAGTCGGCTCTTTTCGCCTTCGATACAGCCTCCCTAAGCTCCTGACTCTTCAATCTTTTCCTTCTGCTTTTCCCCGGTTCCCGCTTTCATGTTTTGCTCATACCTGACCCCCCCATGTCTTCCTGTTCCAATTTGCAAAGTCAAACCGAATCCGTAATTGCCTCCCAGTGCGGCGCGATCGAGGAGGTCCTTCCATATATATATCTTTTTTCCCTCATTCCCCTCGTTTTTTTTCTTATTCTCTCATCTTGAGTTTCTTCTCCCCCTCCTTGACAGCATCCTTTTCTTGCGTCCCGATTTTGTTTTCCTGGGCCGCAAGGACTAATCTCACGTTCCGATCCCCTCTTTTTATCTCGGATCTGCCGCGCTTAGCTTTTCCCTTTACGGTCGGTGCAAACGAACCTGCACGACTTGAGCATTGTGCTTGCTCAGGCTCCCCGACGCTTGAAGTTAAGCGATTCCCCCTCTTTACGCCATTGAATTCACTCTGTCCTTTCTCCTCCCCCTGTTGCCCCCTCGTCACCTGCACACGGTGTAAGCATGAGCACTGAGCAGACCTACCCCCGGCCTAGGTTAACGGGTGATGTTCTGGGAATAGTTTTAGAGAACTTACTCAAACTTCACAGCTCTACCAATCCGCCGTTTCCCCTTCGTTCTGCTTGACCCTTATCCTTTGTCGATCCATACCTCCGGACATCCCTCAAAGTCTGCGCTTTGGTTCCCGGTCACGTTGTAATGTCACCCCCCCTCCACGATGAAGTTTTTCGATCGATTTACTTTCCAACTCCCTCCTGCCATCCCTCGTTTGCCCGTTCTTTGCTTTACCTTCCTGAACAGATGACCCCCCCCCCCAGACCAACCCCTGTCTGAGTTTTGGCGAGGCCTGACACAAACCTTGAGTACCTCATTGCACCCCCCCTCTTTTTCCCATTTTCTTCCCCCTTTCCCTTTCCCCTCTAGGAGCACCTTCATTTTTAGTTGATCTCGTTTCACGAATTGAGTCGTCGAGGTCGACTTCTTCCTTTTTTTCCTTTTCGCGGCTGGCCAGTCCTCTACCCCCCGCTAGCGATACTCTGGGAGAGCGATACCGCGATTATGGTAGACCCCACACTTTCCAGGCTTTTCTTTCTTCAAACGGCTACGACCGTCTAATCTCCTTTCCCTTTACCCACGTCTGTTTCTGTTTTGAGTATTTGCTCAAGCTTACCGTCAAGGACATATCAAGTCTGTGCCTCTTTTTCGTTCGGAGCCCGTTGCCTTCAGGTTCCTCATAGCTCTCGCAGTACACTTGTCGACCCCGTACCACTTTTCTTTGGTAGACTTTCCTCTGATACTTTCCCCAGGTCTGAATTCTTTTTAATGGTCGAGTTCGCTCTCTTCTTCCCTTTAATTTTTTTTCGTGACCCTTACTTGATCTCCCCGTTAGCACCCCCAAGTCAGAAGAAAGTATATTTCCCAGCTGTTCTTCTCTTTTTTCTGTGTGGTTTTCTTAGATATGTGTCCTCCCATGGCGGCTTGGCATCCCCTTTTGTTTACAGGACGTGCCTCCTACGTTCCTTGAGGAAGAACAGTCGTCCCCCTTCTTCGAAAGATCCTCAGGATTCGAGCGACTTTGTCATGCTCCTACCCTCTGGTCTATATCTTCTTTTCCTTTTCAGCCGTCGGTTGGAATTACTACGAGTCGAAACCTTCGCCCATGTCTTCGTATCGTTTCCCCGTCCCTGCCGGTATTTTGGCTCACTGTTGCGTTTAACTAGAAACGTTCTCGACGACTGCGTATCACGGCTTCGTACTCTCTTCCCCCGCCCCCCTGTGTTAGCTCGCACCCCCTGACCTTTCTTTGGTTGGTACGCGATGAGGGCGTTCCCTGAAGGGAGGCTCCAGACCTATTTCTCCTTTGACTTCTTTTCTTTGCCTATCTTTCCCCCCTCTTGTTCCAGGCCCTTTTCCCCTACTTTTGCACACTCTCTGGCGCCGGTTATACGGTTAATTGCCGTTTCCGATCAACACTTTGAACTCCCCAACCTCTTTCTTTTCTGACGCCCCAGACCGCTCCCCCCTTATTAGACTTCGGATGAAGAGATGATATCTTTTTGGCTGGCTGGAAGATATCACCCTCTCCCCCCCTGGTGCCGAGATTCTGTCCTTTAGAGCCCTCCCTGTGATGTACTGCTTTGAAACGGTGGATCTTCCTTTATCATGGGATTCCCCTTTATCTCCTTTTTTCTTCCCCTACCCACCCGGTTGCTTGGAGGTAGCGTCCCCTGGAAATTTTGGGTCAATGACATTCTGACGCAGCTTTCCGACCCCCGCACTGCCTATCAAACTCTTAGCTACTCCTGCTGGTCCCCTTTCTTTCGACCCTTTCCCGAGATCGCTTTCGAGGGTCTTTTTTAGGGTCGATTTTAATTGACCAACGGTCGAAGTCTCTTCGATACTCACCCCCTGCATTTCCCCTTTCTAGACCTTCCGCCCGCCACCTTTTAGTCTTCGTGGTTTATTATAATGACTTGATCCCATGTTGAGAATCTAATTTAGGATTCTTCTCCCCCCGAAGGCGTCCCTTTGTCCCGTATGAGAAATGTAGGCCACATCCCAAAGAATAACTGCTTGTGAACTGATCGTCGGGATTTCGGCCTGACATCCCCCCGTCTTCCTCTCCTCGACAAATGACCCATTCATCTTCCCAACCGTTTTTTGTTGAGTCTCCCAGGAAGGTTTCGCTCAGTCCTTCCAGTCCGTGTTTCCCCCCGGACCGCCTTTATAGGTACAACAGTGATCTTAGTTTTGTGTTTTTATTGGTCCCCTTTATTAAAGGTTTTTTTCGCCTGCGTTCCGATACCATTTAACGTGTTAACCTGGGGACTTCCTTCGATTCTCTTCTTCGCCTGCCGCCGTAGTGGAGAAGGATTTTATTTTTTCTCATGGAACGCTTTGCGCCCAGCGAACCTTTTTCCGTGACCAGCCCCCGCCAATCCCCCTCACCTAAGATCCTGCGGAGTCTCGGGAACCCCGTATACTAAAGATCTCTGTGCCTTTAGTCACAGATTTTAGCGGGTCCTTCTCTTTCTCCTTAAGAATTGAAAGCGTCGTCACCGTCACGTTAGCAGTACCCCCCCCAATTCCGAGTATTTTTGTCAGACCTCCTATCAAATCCCTCTTCCCCGGCTTCAAATATCCCCCTCTGCTAAAGTCTTCTTTGTTTTCGAATCCCCCAGTTCTCATTATTATAAGAATTTCCTCTTCTTCTCCCTGTAGATTTAGGTATCATCAACTCCATCGCCCGTAAGTATGATCCTCTCTCCTTCCGACTGGTCCTCGTTTCTTCCTCCCCTCATGGAGCTTCTTGGAGTCCTCTTTGGTTAGCGAACTTCTGTTACAGAAGCCTTAAGTCTCCCTCTTATCTCCTCTTTTTTCAACCCTTTCTTTTTCCGTTGGGTCCGCTCTGAGTCGTTTTGAAGACCCCGTGGTTACCCTCCCAGCTGGGCAGAGTTACGAAAGTACACGGGAATTTCTTAGGACCCATCCCCTTTTCCTCCTCTCTTCTTCAGTACACGGCCTCATTGGCTCGCTCAGATTTTTGACTCGCCGTCAGGATAAGTGAGTATTATCCTTTTCAAATCAGATCTATCCCCCCACTCCCTTGCGATTCTTCCCCCTCCCCTTTGCTTTGCCGGTGGCTCCCCCTTCCTTTCGACTTCAGCCGAGTCAAGACTATATGTCTTGAGGTATAATCCACGGCAGCATTACCTCGACTCAGCTTTTCATTATCTTTCTATAGCGCCTTCTGTACCTTTAAGTTCTTCTAGCTGAAAGCGCTATTAACGTCTGAACCCTCAGCCCCCTCCATTTCGTACTCCCAATGCAAATGACATATTAAGAAAAAATACCATACAACAATCCAGCATAAGCTGTGGACTTTTAGTTTCCTCTTTTTTCCTATTATTTGACCCCGTCGTGGTCGTTTATTGCAGCTACAAATTTTTTACGCTTTCGGACTCCGGATTTTCCGCACTAACCTGTCCCCCGAGCTTTCGCTCGAACCCTCCCCCCCCGTTTGTGCGAAAATGGTTATTCTCAAGGCCGTTTTATGTCTCGGTAGGCCTATATCCCTTGCCCCTTCCTCGACTTTTTTCCATCCCCCTCCCGCACGTCGTTTTTCCCCTTCTAACCACTTCGTCTTTCAGGGAAGCAGTTTCCTTGCTCAGTCTTTCATTTATGAAAGCCAATGCCAAGGCGTTAGCAGGGACTGAGAGTGGTCTGTCTCCGTTTTCCCCCCGACAACTCCATATTTATTAATTGTTCCCGACAACCGAGTTGATTCCCAAGACCCTCCCGGCAGACTTCCTCTCTCAATCTTTTTGTTCTCCTGACTTTCAAGCCCCTAACCCAACCCCCCGAACACCTCGTCCCTCGAGATTGCTTGTGTCTGGAACGCCGCCCTGCCTGACTTTGTCTCCCTCTCCTTTCCCTCGCCTTCCCTGTCTAAATTTCTATTTTTTTTCCCTTCAGCATCCAAGTGTTCATTTTTCGTTCCCCACCCGCCCTTTCCTGGACAGTTTGGACCTCAGGGGCTTTTGGCTTAATCGCACTTTCGGGCTTGGTTCTCGCAACGGACACATATTCTTCTTGGCTGCGTTTTGGATCCCTTAGCTTTCCCCCCTCATCGGTTCTTGTTTGTCTCCGTCCCCTTCATCTGGGGCATAGGAGTGCTCTCGTATTTAGTGGATGAAGTTTGCCGAGCTCCTGCGTCCCCCCTTGTAGGACGTTCCTTTTTCCCTTCCCACTTTGAGACTTTTTAAATTTTATGGGGTAAGTTGTGTAGTCGATTTTCCCTCCTCCCTCCCCCACCCCCCTTTTACCTCTTGCCGATGATTGAACGTCGATTCCCCTTTCTTTAAGAGGGTCTGGTTTTGCCCGCGGCACCTTGTTGATCTTGGCCAGCAATTCCGATTTTTTTCTTTCCCTATGACTAGATCCTTTCCAGAGATATCACTCTTTCTAGCTTTTCCTTCGCTTACCCGATCCCGACCGTCCCCCAAGCTCATGTCCAATAGGAATTGCGACCTGTTCCGTCGAATTGCTTGTCAAGTATCCGACAGGTCTTTCCCCCTTTATTCTCTGCTTCTCCCCTTTCTTCCCCTTTTCCCTCACCCCTACTCTCCTTCGGCTTACGTCCGTTGCTTTAACCCCTGGAGTCCGATCATAGGTTAATCACTCTCTATTTTAATTTTTTTTTTTGTTGTTGAGAAGATGTACTTCCGCCTCCTCCGTTGCCGTTTTCGGGGATCCCTGACAGCCTCTCGAGTAGTTGGAGGTACTTTCGCAGTAATTCTCCCGCAGATCCTTATCGCGGATGGCCGCCGATGTCTCCGGCCTTTAGGAATGCAGGTCACATTTCATCAGTGCTGGCTCTTTTTGGCCTGTTTCCTCCCCCTCTCAGGGAGATAGTCTACGAGGTGAACTTTCGTGACTGGACGAAATCGACTTACCGCTGCTTGATATAAAGGTTTGGCCCTCCTTCTCCCATACACCTTCCCGCCCACTCGCCCGAGATCTATTACCGTTATTAGACTAGGGCCCTGTGTTTTTTAACTCGTTCTACCCCAATACGAGATAAAAATTCCCGATTTTCCCCGTGATGGTCTGCATGGACACCCTTCTCCTTCTCCCCTGGGACGCGCTAGGAAATACTTCTTCCAACTAATGGGCCCCTCCGCTGCCTCTGACTTGTGGTTCCCTGACCCCCACTCAACCCGCTTTAGTGTTCCTCTCAGATGACCTTAACTCCTCCTCCCCTCTTTTTTTTCATTTTTGTTTCCCTTTCCTTTTCTTCAAGGCTATTACAGAGCTCCCCACAGCCACTATCGTTGAGGATTTATGACAGGCCATTCCCCCTTTTCCTTCCTATTCCCCCCCTACGCTCTCCCCCCTGGCGTTCTCCCCGGTCAAGAGCGTTTCTCACTCTCCTCAAGGTTCTTTCCGCAGAGTCTGGAGCCTTCTCCTGTTTTTCGTGATTCAGGAAAAGTTTTCCTTATTTCCACCTCTTCTCTCCTCGATTCTTTCGGACATTGGTTGATCATCTTCGGGATGGGAAACCCCGTATCTTTTAGTTGTTTTTTGACCCCGGGCTACGTTACCCCTCGCCGTAAATTGCGAATTGTTTGGTATCGAGCGGCGCAATCTTTCCCTTCAGTTCTTTCCCGCCCTCCTTTCAATTCTTTCCCTCTGCACGCAGTCCTGCTTGTTACGACCTTGAATGGTGAACATTCGGAAATGACTCGTATTCTGTCAGAACTCCCCCCCCTTTTCTTTTCTCGCTCTTTCCCGTCTTTCTCTGAACCCAACCACGAGGTTCGAGCTTGGACGGATGGTGGCCTCCTAGTTCTACATATACTTTTTCCCCCCCGGTTTCAGGCAAGGTGATCTCCTTTTTTGATTGCAACCCCGGAAGAGGAACGGTACCTCTTAGGAGATGTTATGAAGTCTCTTTTGCCCGGACGTTTTATTTTTCTTCTGCTTTGCTCCATCAACCTTTCTTTGGCTGGGAAACCCCCCAGTTGACCTTTCGAAACTGGCACGTGCCCGAATTTCCCCACTACCGTGCCACTGTCCGAAGCTCCTTGCGACTTCGTTCCCATCCGAGATCCGGGAAGACGCGGATTCACGTTCCAGACTACTTTAGTCCCCTCCCCTATACACGCCCCTTTTTTGACTTGCATATCTCTTCTGCTAGAGATCTTTTCCATTAACCGGGTTCAGACTGCCTCGTCTCTACGGTGTCTCCGTGAGTTCCCCCCTCCCAGATCCCCACCCTTTGCGTCTCTCAGCGGGAGTTGAGAGTGACTGCTTTATCTGCTTCGGACTTTCTTCCCCTCTGAACCTCCTCTTTCTTTTCTCTTTTCACTCGGCTCTGCGTTAACGGGTTTTAACTCTTGAAAGATACGGACCTCATCCGCTTGGGTTTCCCTGTTGGCTGATCGTTCGCGGAATATTCCCGTCACCCCTGTAGTTGTACATCAAAAACACTATTGTCGACCGCCAATCGCTACATGAGTACCTGACAGGTCAAGTCCCCTTTTTTTTTGATTCTTATCAACTTGACACGCCTCTTGATTTTCTAAGCTCTAACCCTCACTTGTCTCGGAGTACTTTTTTTACAGTTAGACAGAAAAGGGCACTATTTCTTAGAAGGAGAATTTTCTTCCTCTCGGCTCTGATTCTCCAACTGTCTAATTTGATGTAGAGAAGAATTTTCGTCATGATTCCAATTTTTCTCTGCAGTCTTCTCCTCAAATGACTCCCTCCCCTTTCTGTCGCTCAGCTTCACCCTTTCTTCCGTATACGGGAAACGAGTTCTCGCCTCCCCTGGCCCGCTTATTTTTTAGCCGTGATGGGGATATGTTTCGTTTGTGAAGCTTTTTTCACCCCCGTCCGAGATCCTTCCGCCCTTACCCCTTCTCCTCTGCTCCCCTAACTGGCCTTGAAGGGCCTGTCTCCTGAGGAGATTTTTGACATTTTGCCAGCACTGGAGAGTACCCTTTCTTCTTTCTTCTCTCGCGCCCTTCGACTTCTTTTATTCTCAAGCCACTGGTCCCAAGCCCCCCCATAGACGCCTCTTTAGGTTGAATGAGAGATTAGTTACCTAACCTGACTAAGAAGCTGACCTTCGAATAGTCGATTTCCCCCCCCTAATAGTTGTTTTTTTGATTGTCTCTTTTCTCTGGTCCGGCGTATTTGTGAGTGCCCTACCCTATATCTCTGTGCACATACCGAGGAATGTGGATTGGGTTGGCACCTTGGCCCCGTCCTTCTCCCCTTTCCTGTCGCGTTTTCTAGAGACCGAAGAGGTGCTCAAGTCTCACTTTCAACTTCCTTCCTCCTCCCTTGTCGCATCCGGAAAAGAGTTCTTTTCGCCTTCAGGTGCGGATAAGGATGGCGTTACCCGTCGACCTTTCACTTTGACTTCCCTCCCCGACAATCTTCCCCACCAATCATAGAAGAGGCTATTCCGATTGTCCCGTTATTAACTATCCTTTGGTTGCCTCTTTTACGAACTCGTCCTCGTGGTTCGTCGTTCGCCATTCCGGTCTTTGCTCCGCATTATGCCACCACTGTATCTCCCCTTCCCATCATCCATTTTTTCTCTATGACCTCCGTCCCACTTTTTCCTCCCACTCTTCCTTCGAATATGTCCCTTTGATGTTTATTCCCCGTTTCCCCACTGCACCGTTAGACGACCCTCCAGTAGATTTGATCTTCTTTCATAAACCCCCACTCCCCCCTTCCGCTCTCCCTATGCATCCGTCACGGACCCCCCTTGTCGAGTTACAGCATGGATGAGGGTTCTATAAGCTTTCCTCTTGTTCATGCAAACGAAGTTTGATAGACGCACTTTCTTCCCTGATTTCCGCACTCTCCTTCCCCCCCTTTGCTCTTTATTTTGCCTATCGGAGTTTTTGAATCCACTTCCAAGCTGGTCAATCTTTGAACTAGGAACCTTCCCCTCTACTTATCGTCTATGGCCCCTTCTCCATCAGATACTTCTTCCTTATTCCCAGGGGCCTATCACGCGTTTCCCGTGTAACCGATTTTCCGGAAGACCTATACCTTTTTAGTCTTCCTCCCCCCTGTTAGAGTACCTCCAAGATCGAGCCACACTAGACAGTGAAAAAAGGGGAGTTTTTTTCAATAGTAGTAGATTCAGTCCCCCCCTCCTCCTCCCTTAGTTTCCCCGCTCTTCTCTTACTACTCCTAACTAGATTATATCATGCCTATACCTGTCTATTAGTTAGTTTATATGACCGCCAGTGGGACAGGACCAGTCGAGGTGTACTCTAGTCTGTTTTTTTATTATTTTGGATGTGATGCGTTCCCCCCCCTGTCCTCCTTCTAAGTGTCCCCCAGCGCTACCCCCGCGCAACGCATGCCTCCCTATTAGGCATCCCTAGACTAGTTTGATTCCTTCCCCACCCTTCCCTTTTCTAAACCTCGAATAAGCTGAGAAGGTATGGAAAGTAGGGTTTGGCCCTCTCGACGGTATTATCACTTTGCCATCTCGACGTGAGACCGGAAGTTATCTTCAGACTATTAAATTTCTACCTACCCCGTTTTTTCTTAGCCAGGAAGTACCATATAATAATATATGGGTCGATAAGATGAAACTCTCTCGAGTTCACCCCCTCCCTTCCTTAACCTTCTACCAGCACGAGGACTTCGTTTCAGTAACCCATTGTCAGGTAACTGAGAAATCAGCGACTCCGCTCCCCCCTTCCCCTTCTCAGTCCCTTTTTTTCTTGATCTGGGGTTGCCGAGATTTCACCGAATAAGTCTTGGCGCCATCCCTTGCCCACCTATCTCTCTACTTCCCCACGCCTTGCATTCTGTTCAGCCCCCTTCTTTTCGCTTGAATGACAAGTCAAAAGACCCAGGAGACTTCCCGCTACCGGATATCGGTCACTTTCCCTCCTCCTTTCCCTCTTGTTTCTCTTCTTTCCCCGAATACTCACTGGTCGAAGTCTTTTGAGTTCTTCCGTTTTAAGAACCTTGGTTTAGTAAGCTCACCGCCTCCCCCCCCTTCTACCTTGTGGACTCGGGCTTTTTGATGGCAGTAGAAAGTATTGTGGTTCTTACATCCCCTCTGGCCCCCACGATTTACGTTATTCTGACGTCTTTACCTTGCACCATGCATATGTGGGTCGGGTTCCCCGTAACAGTTTTAACTGACTTTCATACTTCCCTTGATGGTCTCCTTCTTGTCAATAGAGCATCGTCCCCCCTTGTCTTCGAACCGTAGAAGTTTCTGACCCCGCTCTGGTTGCCGGGTCCTTTGATGCGAGGTCCTCATTTCTGTAGTCGTCGAGTCGACCCTCCCGAAATAACCGACAAACAGTCCCTTTGAAGACCTTGGTGATCTCTCTCTTTTTCGGATCCTTTGCTGTGTCGCTCTTCTTTGCTTTTTGCGACTGGCTTAGTGACGTCGATGTTTTAATTTTTTCCGAGACGATTTTATGATCTCTTTTTCTCTTTCCCCGAGTCCCCTCCTTCGAGGAGATCCATCAGGCCCTCAAATTTCCTGCCGGTTTATTCATGCAGGACCAGGGAATCGCCCAGGAGGGTCCTCTCCAGCCGATCCCCCCATTAGGTCTCGGGGTTTTGAGCTAGTCCTTAGTCCTTTACCCCCTTACCCTTTCCCCCTGCTTATCTTCATTTCTCCCTTCTGAGACTATAGGGAGCGCCGATCACTCTTTTCCCACTCCATTTTTTGTTGTGATGGCTTTTGGTCCGGCGCAGAAGGAGCCAGCCTGGTCGACGTGCTCAGACCCCTCTTATTTCTTCTGCACTGGGCCTCCCCAGGTCCTGCCATTTAAGATCATCATTTGTTCCAGCGGCTTTGATTAGAGAGTGTCAATAAAGGAACAGGCAACTCTCCAGAGTGATTGAGGTCGGTATCTCTCCGGCTTCCGTAGCTATCCTCCCCTCTCTCCTTCGGAACGCTTCTTTCGCCCCGAGCGCGAGTAATTTCGTCAAGGGGCAAGGATTCTGACAAGCCACACGCTTATCGAACTTTTTCCTTCTATCTATTCGTCTTCCTCTCCTTCTTTCCCTTGATATTGTTCGGATTCGGTTTTGTTTGTGACTTAGACCCCCTTCCACAGAGTAAACCCCCTTTAATTGTGGCCCTTTCTGAGGATTCTCATGCACCTTTTTCTCCTGTATGCCAGACGATTCCCATACTTGATAAATAACAAGGGAACCGAGATCTGCAAGAGCCGTTGAGGTAATGATGCACCCAAAAATTCCCCCTACTTTCTCTCCCCGATGGATCCCCTCCTCTCCTATCTCATCGTGTTCAGGGAGGTTCTCGCACGTTAGTTTTCCCCAGAATATCTTCTTTTTGGTTTTTTGATTGTTTATTACCCAACACTTGTGGACCTGCAATTTCCAACCCTTCATGCTTGCCAGGGCGATTTCTTTCGTTCCCGAGAGGTAGAACCCCCCTTAGTTCTTCTTATCCCGTTAAACGAAGGAAGTCGATGCTTTCATCTTTTGATAGGCATTACTTCCCACTCCCTTCTCTTCAAGCTCCCGATCTAGGGATTTTTCTTTCTCTAGATCCTCTTTGACGAGGGTAAACCCATCTAGGATATGATTTTGAACCCCCTAAACGTACTCTACCACGTTTTTAGCCCCCCTTCCTGTTTTGATCCCCCCCCCGAGCTCACTTCTCACGACGGGTCCGAACACATAAGTAAAGTTATTCCCAGACCCTGTACCTGAGTGCTCCTTCCCTCTTGAAGGTGCCGCTCATTTCTTCGCTGTAATCCCCCCCGACCTCAATGGAGGATCGGGGGGACTGAGCTGCACCCCCGATTCTTTTTAGTACTTCTTCTCAGTCATTTTTATCATCTTCTTCCCCAAATTCTTATTTCGGAAATTTTTATATCGTCTCCCCTTCCCCCCTCCCTCCGGACCTGTCTAACTTTATTTATAGGTTGGATGACGCTTTTGGTGGTTTTCAGATGTCTGGGGCCTAAAGTGTAGTGGAGTGGAATTCCGTTTCGCTATGACCGGTCTCCGTTCGTCCCCCCGACTGCATTCAAGCTCGCACCAGGGACTTCTCCTGACGGAGTCTCCTGAAGCCTCCCTACCCGATTGATGATAGATCCTTGACCTCTTTTGTTCAAGTCTTTTCCTCTACTGAAGGAGTTCTCAAATTAGTATGGCTCTGTTTAACAGTTGTACCCAGAGTATTTAGTCGCTGATTTCAATCTGCAAAAGTTTTTTTGTAATGAACTTCTTTTTTTTCGCCAGTTAGTTTACCGCTCTTTTCACGCGAAACCTCGGGGCGGATTATTCCCACGGCTCACTGGCTCCCTTAACTCAGATCGTTCATGGAGATTGAGGTATACGATCTCTGCTCCCCCGTGACTTTCTTTTCCCCAGATCTCTGACCCGAGGTAAAGTGAAAGGTTTATACATCAGCCTCTAGGACACCCCCTTAGAGGTAGGCGCGGCTGCTGATCCTTCTTTGATCCCCAAACGTCGTGGGACCTCCCCTCCGTGAGCGATTGCCTCCCCAGCCTTATAGTTGGACCTCGACCCCCCCCTCAGAAGTCCTCGAGAATACGGATCTCCTTTTGCGGGCTATATGATCACCCCCTCGGACGTCTCAGAGCGGATACCCCCTCCCGCACTCACCCCGGTTGGTACCCCCCTTCCCGGTCTTTTTTTATAGAAGTCTTTCATGTTGACTGCGGTTCTTCGGTCTCCCGTTCGGCCCCCAACGGGCCTCGTCGCCTCTTTGAACGTTCCAAATCCCGTTTTTCCCCTCCTGACGCTTTAGGCCTTCTGCATTTCCCGCCTCCTCCAACCTGCTTTTTTTTCCTTTGTCGGTAACCTTAGTGCAGATCTTGTTAACCATCTTCGTGCATCTTTCCCTCGATTGGTGTATCTTAGTGTTGGGCCTCTTTTGGTCAGGAGACAGGTGAACCGTAGACTACGAACCCGGCTCCTCACATTCTCCTCTCGCAGAAAGTGCTCAGGCCTTATGGGAATGTCCCGAGGACCTTTTTTTCGCTACCTTGTTTTTCTGAGTATCGACTTATGCCTTCCTAGAGAGATTTTTGCCCAGTCCCTGTGGTCCAAAGAAACGGTGAAGAATCAGCTTTTTACACAGAGGTTTTTACTTTTTCCTATATTAGTTCGGACCTCCCCCGGCTACGCCGGAGATTGTTCCTTCCCTCTACTCTTTTTGATAGAGATCCTTTTCCTCCCTTTTTTTGTTAACCCGGAGTAGGGATGATTTTCCGATCCTCCGCTAAGGTACACAACCCCCCCCCTTCCGTAGTCTTCTTAAGGTGACTTTTACTCATGTCTTTTTCTCCCTCGCGCTCGACTCGATTTCCGCTTTCGAATAAAGGTACTCGCTAACTGTGAGGGTGAATGCAATGTAAGTCAGATATACCTCCCCTCGGCCGACCCGTTATTGGCTAGGCGGGGACTGTCTGGGGATCTAGTGATACTTCTAACGTTTCGGGACCATTTTTCTTCACGCACTCCTTCACCAAACGGCAGAGTTTTTGAGTCAACTCTTTAACCCCTTTCCAAGTGGGTTTGAAGCTGTTATCTGCTATTTCTATTTTGTCGGTGTCCTCGCCGGGAGTAGTGCCTAGTGGGCAGGACGTTTTCAAACCCCAACTTCCGTTCGCGAACATCACAGCGAACTGTGGTAGCCCAATCGAAACATCTTTATTTTCTTTTTTTTTTTTCTTTTTTTTTTCTTTTTTTTGTTTTTTTTTTTTTCCTGGCCTCCCATATAAGGACTAAGAGGGCAACCCTGAAGTTTAGGAGTGTAGGCGACTCTCCTATCGGCGCCGCTCGAGGGCCTCATCTTCTCCACTACCCGCGTCCTAGATGATTGTGATAAGTTTTGGACCTGTCTGATTTCGCCACTCAGGAGCGGTTTGTCCTTTCATCTTTCATCACTATTTTCGGTGAGTCTCGTTGTTGTTACGTCCTCCACCATTAGGCTTAAGATAATCCGAGAATCCCCAGATCTTCTGGGTCTACTTTATTCGGTGAGATTTTCAAGTGAAACGAGAGTCTCCTGGACCCCCTCTAGTACATAGGAATTTTCTGCGAAAGAGCTGCATCGTCTTGCATTTAATGTTTCCCAACCCCTCGCCGGGGCGAGTGCTCCCCCCCGCAACCCGGTTGACTTCTGGGGAACCTGAGTCGCAGCGTAACGCCGCGTAGTCGCAAACCGTTTCGTCGTTCCATAATCTCTAGCCCCCTCTATTGAATGTACCCCATTGAGTTGGGGGATCCCTCCGTCGTAGGTAGCCCCTTTCCCCTTACGATGAGAGTCACCCTCCTCTTCCTCCATAGGAGGGATCATCGTACACTCTGCCTCTTAGTCTTCTCCTTGCCCTAGCTCTGACTCCTCCTTTCAGCACGTCGAAGTTCCCTCCTCTACCTTCACCGTAGGAAGGCACTTTCTTCGCCCCTCCAGACGTATCTCTTCCCCCCCCATTCGCCGGACCCACCTCGAAGAAGCTTTGATAGGGGATTGTTCCTTACGAGTGAGAGAAAATTTTCCGACTCCTCAGCTTCTGCCCCTCGTAGAAACAGAACGCCAGATACGACTCGTTTTGCCCATCACTGCCGTCCCCTTTTTCTCATCAAGCCGAGGGTTCTGTGGTCGCGTTACTTAAAGAAAGAGAGCGGTTCCGGAACTGCAAGCCCTCGGAACGTCGTTCTCGAATAACCCGCTCTTGTCCTCAGTACCCCTGATCACCTCCTCTTCCTCTCAAAATTGAGAAGGCGAAAGCCTTGATCGTTATTTGGTCGTCGTCGCATCTTTTTCCACTTCACGCCATAACGTAATTTTCTTACAGTAGAAGTTGGGGTTACTTGAGGGATCTCGACCAGCCCCCCTCAGATTCTGTATCCTCGCGAGCATCCGGGCCTCTGGTCCCTCCTCACACCTCAAACGGAGCATCGTTCGACCCCTAACGCCGGAGGTTATTACCCGGACCTGGGCTCCCCTTCGGGGCACCGCATATTGCCCTTGAGAACTAGTCCTTTGTGCCCCCCTTCTTCCTCCAAGTTTCTTTCTCGCAAAAGCCCCTGGAAACAGAAATGGTGACATATTGCTGTGGGGGCATTCGTGGTCATGCGGATCCCCCCTCCCTGTTAAAAAGTCTGAAGATAGCGGTGGTTCTTTTTGGGGGGGGGGGGGTGGTCTTGGGGGGGGTGTGGGGGGGGACTTAGTGGACACCTGCATGTTTGGTTCCTCAGGACAATCTTTCCTCTGGCCAGTCCCTTCCTTTTTACCGTTTGAGGGGATCCTGCTTTAGAGCTCCCTCTCCGGTTGCCTTCTACAGGTGTAAGAGCGGGTGACCCGCGGATGTTGCTTGCGGTGAAGTTGTAGTATCGCTGCCCCTAAATACTTCCCCTCCCCCTCAAACGTCCCTTGAGTATTGAAGCCTACTCCCTATTCGGCCTTTTTTTTTTTTGATATCATTGGTTATGGAAGGTTGCGCCGGGTGAACCATTAGATGGCGGTCCTAGGATCGCCTCGTTACTTCTACCCTCTCGCGTCGAGACCGCTTTATCTTCTCTCCCTGTTCCCCTCAGTCCTCATGACGGCCTCTGATGCCCTTCCCTTGCCGACCCGTCATATCGGTAGATAAGCACCCTGGTGATCTGCGTGCCTCGGTTGCGGAACATGTTCACTAAATCAGATACCTCGAGTTTTTCCCTTTTTCCTTTCCCTTCGGCGTCTAGAGTCCTTCCTCCTACCTCCTTTCTTTCGACCTCCCTTCCATTTGTTTGTTGTTTAGAGGCGGACCGCGGTTGACTCCTCGAGGAGCTGTGTGGTTGGCCGCACTCCTCTCACGCAGATACCATTTTCTGCGATTCGCGAGATCTCGGGACCTTGCCCGGAACCGGCCGTGCAAAGGATATGAGGGACCTGCCGCAGAGCCGCTGAGCTAGAATCGAGCGAGTCTTCTTCACTCTGATAGCCGATTCCTCCCTCTGATCACACCTCTCAGGTCGATCCCCCGTGAAAGCATTCTCACAGACCCCGCTGATCGACAACCTCGAGATCGATTGACGTATTACGCCTGTACCGGTATAGGGCATGAGTTCCTATCTCGACTCCTACCCCCCCCCTCACTCTCTCCCCCCTGCAGTTCCCCCGGAGCGTCTGTGCCTTCCCACCTTTCGTCGGGGGACGATGCTCGCGCAGTTATACAGTAATTTCTCCGCCTGGCCCGTTTTTTTCGTGGTCCTGAGTCCCCCCCTAACGATGTCTGGCCCTCTCGATTCCCCCCCGGACCCGCCCCTCTCTTTCCCTTGTTTTACATTTTACGGCTAGGATTCAGATCCACAAGAATCTTCCACCATGTCAGGGAATTCGTAGAGAGTCCCCTCACCATTCCCTTACCTCATTTCACCCACTCGAAGAGTTAGCAAGGTCTATTACTCTTTCCCTAGGGCGGAGACAAGATTACTTCCGGGCTTACCCCGTTCCAACTGATAAGATCGCCCAGCATTTCTTTTCACTTTCTTCCTAGGAGGCAAGGGCCGACAAACGGACTAGCCATAAGATATTCCCTGTTTCCCTTTTTGCGGCACTATCCCTCTCCTTATGGGAGCCACCCCCCAGTTTCTCTTCTTTCTTGGGGCGTAGACAATAGCACGGGCATTAGATCGGAATGGCTTCTCAGGGAAGCTATTTGTCCGTACCTTCTTCCGAGTCTCCATACTTTTTATTCTATCACTAAGTTCCTCTGTGATGAAATTTTCTTAGTGGTCACGAGAGATTCTGGCGCTAGACCTCTTAAACAGACCTCTTTGTCGTTGCAGATCGGTTACCAGTGACCAAAATGAGGTTATCTTAGTCGCGGTGTCTTTCTATCCATGAATGACAAGACAATTCTTCGGGAAGGGATATACGTGCTAGAAAAAGAAGCCAGACCGTTATAATATTTTGATATGTTCTAGAGGTCTATGGGTTTAGGTAATACTGAGGGAGAATTTCTGTACGGCGGAAAAACCCCGGTGCAGGTTTTCTCCCGTTCTGCACGGCTCCATTCTTGCAACTCCGCGCCTCAACCTTTTCCAGCGAACCCGCGCGTAGTACGAGGTGCCCCCCTCCCGAGTTCTCCTCGATAGTTTGACGTCCTCGTCTACCTCGTCTTCTCGGTCCTACGGATTCGACCGTGCCACGACCCGAGATGTTTGGATAAACCCATTTTTCTTACGTCGGGGTTCTAGCTCATCTGGTGGGTTCCCTCTTTACGGTGCGCCTGACCCCTAAGTATTCGCAAGCGACTGGCCCAAAGATTTACAGTGTAACAAGTACTTAAAATATTTTAGTTCTAGACCACCACACCACGGGTCAGTAGACCACGAGGCCACCGCCCCCCCTTGTACGATTCAGAAGAGGCGGTTGGAAGTCTGGACCCCTACTACTCCCCTCTGTACGGTCTGATGTTCCCGATCAGCCCCTAGGAAGTAATGGTAACCCCTCCGAATTTTTCTAGTTGCCCTCCGCTTGGTTTAAGGCTCTTCTGATCTTTTCCTCCTGCGTAACGTAAACCCCCGTCTTGAACTAACACTATTTTCTTCTTGATGCCCAGCGCCAAATTCTTAGAACTCGACAGGTCCCTTCCGAGGCTTTTCATTCCCCGATCTTTGAGTAGATGATACCTCTTAAGGAGAGAGAGTGCCTCTCCCCTCCCCTAACTTTCTGGTCTTTCGACTCCCAGGTTTCACCTACGGTTCCCTGTTCTCATGGGGACGGCCATTTACCTTAGACTCAAACACCCGTTATTATGGAGGTCGCGAATTTACAGGGTTTCAACCCCTACCGAGCTCCCGAAGGCTCTGCTGCTCACCGCCCCTCCCAGCCCGTCTGAGCAGAAGATTCACACTTCTCCGAGGGTCTAAGGGAACCGAGGATCTCCCCCCCCCTTTCTTCTGTTTAGTGTCGGGGCGGAGTTTCGGTAACGGTCGACTTCTCTTTCCCTTCTGATTCCTGAGTCCTCCCCCTGCATCCGCCTTCGCCCCCCGACCGGTCTTCCTTGTTATGAACTTGTGACACCTTAAATTTAAAAGATTCCCCGTGCTAATCGACTTAGGTGGTTTTTTGTCGAGCGCTCCTTCTACTTCTTGGAGGCGACCTTCCCTTTGCCCCTCCACCTATCCTTAACCCTTTGAGTTTGACTGATTAGAGGCTGCTTGTCCTCCAAGGATCCGATCCAAGCTTCTTTCCCCACTCCGTTTTTTTTTTTCTATCTTCCCGGAGTTCTAGGGCGTTCGTGGATTTTACTACTACTGATCCTGGCACCTCAGAGTGGAATTTGCTTTTGAGGTTGAACTTTACTTTTCGCAAACGTAACTCGATGATAGACTACCGAAGTCGAGTCTCTCATTTTTTACCTTTTTGAAAAGGTTCTTCTCCCTCCTCTCACATGCCTATCCTCTTTTCTGCCATCACGTTATTGGATCAGTGCGAGAAGGTGACTTTAATTTTGATCTTGCCAGGAAGTATACCGTTTCCCCGGGACACAAGAACAGACATTATCAATCAGTGAGAGCTTCTATTCCCTTTCTTGCCCCCGTATCGCCAATCCACGGTTTCTTGTCTTCCCCTACGCTTGGTTTCCGGTTTTGAAGTGACCTCGATTGGAAGAGGTAGTTTAAGGATTGTTGACCAGTCCCAGGTCAAATCAGAAGAAACGTTTTTTTTAATACTCTACCCCGATACTCCCCTCCCCCCCTTCTCTTCGCTCCAGGAGGAACCATTATGTAGGCCCTCAATTTTCGTACACTCTCCCCTTTCCAGGAGTGTTTTAATGATTATACCCCTATGAGGTAAGTGATGACAGAGTTCGTCCCGGCTACCCTTCTAGGTCGAATCCCTTCTCCCTGTAGTCTTCTTTCTTCATCAGCCCTCCTTCTTTTTGATTTCCCTAAGTTTGTTTAGGGAAAGACTTACGATAAGATGAGCATCAAACGAGTCCCTGTGAGGGGTCTATCGTAACTCCCTTTCACTCCCTGCCTTTCCAACCCTCTTTCAGTCTCTTTCCCCCCACCCCTTAACAGAATGCACTTATTGGAACCCAATTAGCATTTTCCACAGGTCTAGAGAACTGAGCCTTTGAGATCTAACTTCCCGGTTATAGTAGTTGGCAATAGACGGGCGATGTACTCCGAAGAGTCCCAGCAGACCCGGTTTATTCAAACTCCCTCTCCACCTTCCTAGGCGTTTTTTTCCTGTCTTCCCAGCCCTTTTGCTGTAGAAGACCTTCTTCTGACTACGTCTTTAAAGTTTCGCCCCCTCTTTTCCGACTCCCCTCGGAGATGGGATCTCCCCCTTCTTCATATACGTTGAGGAGCGAGCTTGCTAGTATGGCAGAAGTTTTTTTGCCCTGGAAGCTGCTAAAAAAGTGCCAGCCCCCTCCACGTTCCCTTTTTTTCCCCTCTGAGTAGTACAGTAAAGCCGTAAAAATGCTGAATGCTGCCTGCCCCTTTTCTTTGCTTCGTCGGTTGAATGATAGACGGCGATTCAACCTTGAAGCCAGGTAGGCCCGGAGAGCCCCCTACTGCGAGACCGCTCTCGACATCAGTTTTTTGCATCGCATTCGATACAGGCGAGTTAGGTTTTTTCGTCCTCGAGACCCAGCTCTCGTTCCCTTCCTCGGACCCTTGACTCCGCCCTCTTCCCTTCTTCTCGAATTCCCCACCCTTAGGTCATCCCCGTAATTTAATAAGGATCCCCGCCTCCCCATGCCAAGGCTACCTCCCCTTTCTTGCTAGTTTTTAGGCGTTTCAACTACTCCTTGTTTGGACAATAATTCGCTGAGTATCTCAGCCTCCCTGTGATCGGTCGAGAGAGCCGTAGCGGGAGGGTGCCCCGCACCTAACCCCTTCGGCCTTCCTCCTACCCCTTACTCTTCTCTTTTGAACTTTAAGAAGAACAGTTCCTGCCGGGTTCTCAACGCTCAAAGCTTTTCAAGTTTGCCTTCTTTCCAGAGAGGTGATTCCCTGCCCACACCTCTCCTCTCCCCTTTACTCCCCCTTTTTGCTTCTGGTTCCAATCCCCGCAGGGTCATCGCTTTTTACCGACTCCACATTGATTCGTAGCGGGCGGATGGTCTCCATCTGAGTTTCTTCCTTCTTTTCTTTTTTTTTCTAGGGACCCACGTCCCCCGGTTTGAACATCCTCTTTCGTCTTTGGATTGTGATTCAAGATCAGTGTCCCCCGGGTCAAGGTTTAATGAGCCCTAAGACATTTTCCCTTCTCTTTTTTTCTCTCTTTTCCTTTTTTAGTTTTATCGATACGACCTCAGTCTCATAGTTCGATGAAGACGCCCTAGAGAAGGATAATGAGTTGTTTTTCTTGCGAAGTCCTTCTCAACCTTTTTCTTCCCGGCCTCTTTCTCTTGGACCTTCTTTTCCTAGTCTTATATAGGTCCGATCCCCCTCGCTCCGTACCCCTGAGACAGCGTAGCCGGCTTTACCGACTTGCCCTCCAGCTTTTCGTAATTAGGGTCTCTATAATAGTGCAGCTCCCTCCTCTCAAAATTACGTCCTTTGTCTTTGCGGCCCCTCGTACCTCACAGAAAGCTCCGAGGGCTCGTCCTTGTCAACGGATTTTTCCTTTTTTTTTCGTTCCGTAGCCTAATCTATATTTTCCCCCCAATCTAATCTTTGTGTTTCTCTTATGAGTCCCGCAGATACGTCTCCCTGGGAATGGTCTCTCTATTATCTTTGGCTCGGTACATGGCGCATGCCTATCTCACTGAAGTATCCTCCTTTTTATCCTTTTCATTCCCGTCCTCTGATCGCTTAAACAGGAAAGGGAATCAACCCGCCCTTCCCTTGGCGAGTAGGGTCTTTTAGCGAG
>Ga0179593_1641427_pt1 | contig 36548 bp, 45 predicted proteins | sample CZODoug2_1_08_16_FD_185931 | JGI IMG/M metagenome (GOLD analysis project Ga0179593, IMG submission 185931) | Vadose zone soil fungal communities from Angelo Coast Range Reserve, California, USA - CZODoug2_1_08_16fungal (PacBio error correction) | ecosystem: Environmental > Terrestrial > Soil >... | reverse complement strand
ACGTCCCCTTGATCACAGCCTTTTTAGTTGCCCGAATAAGCTTCACGAAACTCTGGTTCAGACGCCACCTCTTCGTTCCCTTTATGTGGCCCTCTCCCATTTCTTCTTGCTATTACGTCGATTTATGAGAGGAGCGCAGGCACAAGACAGTTTCCTTCTGAGAAACTATTAAACGCCCCCTCGTTCAGAACGAAGGGACGCCTCCCCTTCTTCGGTCTTTTTTTTTTAAGCATGGTTTTTTTTCCGTCCGAGAATTACTTCCGACGATTCTCTGGTCTCCTTCCCCTCCCCCCAAACTCAAGCAAGTCATGAAGACCTTCCCTTTCCCCCCTCCTCAGTGACTTCCCCCCGTCCCCTCCTCTGGCAGGGCCAGTATCTCCTTCCCGCCCCCAACGGCGTGGACCTTTCTTCTCAAGTGAAGAAGAGTGCTGTTCACTCTTTTTTTTTTCTAAGCAAGGGCGACCCTCCTTTCCCTTATTCTCCCCGAGAAATATGACTTCTCCCAGTATGGATCTTCCTGTTGTCCCCTTCATAGACTTTTTATCTCGCTCATTTTTGTCTTCCTTCTTTCATCATATATTTCTTTTTTTTCGTCATTTCCCGATTTCCCCATGAACGCAGGTCATGGTCTTCTTCTTTCTTTCATCCCTCCCCCTTTTCGGCCAATTTCTCATCTTGATCTAGCATTCAAGCGATCAACCTGTCTTTTTTTCCTTTTTCCTCCTGCGGGCTTCTGAGGGTTTTCCTTTTTCCCCCTTTTTTTTCCACTACACTCATGACGCCACCGTGTCGCGCCGCTATCGCGCTTCGGGGGCCTTCTCTCGATCAATTCATAGTGACCATCCTCGCTCCGGAACTTCCTTTTTCTCTTTTGGTGGGCCCATCTTTTTTCATTTCAGGGGCTGGGACGCCCCCCGTCGTTTCTTGCCTTGTTCTGGTAGTGATCGATTTCGGTCATGTTCAATCCTCGCTGGCGCCCCTCTCTCCCTCCTCTGTTCGGGTTTCCCCCTTTTCTTTTTATAATGATAAATCTTTTCTTTTTGGGATACAGGCAATGGCGTCTTTCTGTTTTCCTCCTTTTTGATCGGATTCCTCGTATGTGCGTCGGTCTATGCCGCAATAATTCCGCTGCCCTTTCTTCTTTCCTCCTTGTCTCTCAAAAGTACTTTTTCCCTTTTCCCCCCCAGTTCCACCCCACCACCCTCTTCGCTTTTTCTGGTTGTTTACCCCCTTTTCCCTCCCGGATATTTATGGCTTTTTGGGAAGACACGTATTTCATCCTCCCCCCTCCCACCTCATTGGTCGGTCTTCCCTTTTTTTTTCTTTTGATGCATGTCCCCCTGGAAGGAAATGTATAACGAGTGCTTTTTCCTTTCCGCCGCTCGTTCTTCTTCCTTTCATGAAGTTATTCCAGCCGTTTCCCCCTCCTCCCGCCCCAGGTCCCTATCTTTTCCTTTTCCGATCCCCCCCCCCGGAAGGAGCGACCATTCCCTTCTCTTTATGCTGACACATGGTGTACGGAAAGCCTCTTTCCCCCCCCTGGAACTCTTTTTTTTTTTGTCACGGCCTGATTCAACCTTCGACTTGGCTTTTCGTTTGACTTTTTTCATAACTAAGACTTGGTGCGTTTCTCATCTTTTCTGGGTTTTTCCAGTTGCAGTCGGACGCACATCCCCCCTCTAATAGGACTCTGCGACCGAAGTGAGAACCAGTCCGCTAGCCTTGGCATTTTTCCCCGTGGCGCTGTTTTCGCCTTTACCGCTAAAGTATTTTCTTTCTTTCCCCCGCAAGCAAGTCCCATGCCGATCAACTAAGTGCGCTTCCCTTCCTCGTCTCTCACGTATCGTCTCCCCTCCTTTCTCCTGTCCGTTTCCCGGCCTCCTTTCCAACAGGGCAGGACTATTTTACTGCTTCATTTTCCGCTGGACTCTTTTCCCCTGTCAGTTACAGCGGCGAAGGGTCTTCTTTTTCTCTGCTTTGGTCCCCCCCCCCCCTTCGCGGGTTGCCTTTACTCCAACTTAGATGGATAACCCAAACAAGGCGTTTTTGGGAACTTTCTTTACTCCTTTTTCACTATCAACCCCCCCTCTCGGTTCATCTTTGATCCAGCTAACGAAGAAGGTTCTCCTCCCCGGCCCCGCAACATGTTCCGTCGACCACGACATTCGGAGCCTTTCTCCCCTTTTTTTTGGTAATCGTTCCTTTTCTAACCGTTATGGATTACCTTTTTTCACCTGTCCCATTTCAGTAACTCCCCCACGGAGGGAATTGAATATTTTCTTCTTCCTTTCCCCCCTTCTTTTTTCCGAGTCCCCTTCCCGTTTTTTTCTTTTTTTTCCAAAGTCTTCCCACGTGCCGGTGAGTAGCCCAATTTTTTTCTTTTGAGCCCCCTAGTTGTAATACGTTTATTTGGTCCGAAAGTCTTTCTTGTCCCCCAAAGAACAAACTGAGGATAACTTCGCTTTTCCCCTCTTCCCCCCTTGCGCATCGTTAACTCTTCCCCTTTTTTTGGCGCGGCGTGGAACCCCTCCCTCTTGTGCACCACTATTCCTTTTCTTCCTTTTCTTTTGCCATTTTTCATTTTTCTCCGCAAATTTAAAATGGAGGTTTCTCCTCAAGAACTTTCAACGGCAACCATTTCTAGGAGTTCCGGAAAACCTTTTCCTCTTCCCTTTTCCCCGATCGCCAGACTTGAAGGGGGCCAAACATTGTGACCATTTCCTGCACTTACTTTTCCCCTCAACTGTGAGATTCTCTCTCTTCCCCTCTGTGAGTTCGCCCCCGATCCATTTCTGCGGGTGAACCCCTTGGACCCCTCTTACGTGAAGTCCCCCCTCCAGGGATGACTTCCTGCTTGAACCTCGTCCCTCTCCCACCATTTTATTTTTGTCCAAAACGTGGTGAGTCCCTTGCAATGCTCTCTCTCTTCTGGAGATTCTTTTTCCTTTTTTCCGGACTTTTTTTCCTCACTCCAAATTTTTGAGGAGCAAATACAAAGGTTAATTCTCGATCCTTGGCATTAGTTCTTCTTCCATTTTTTTTACGTGGTTTTGTCCCATCTTCTCTCCTGAGGTGGTGACTTCCTTTCTCTTATGGTTCTTGGTCTCTTGATTGTGGGACAATCTTCCTTTCTCCCTTCGGAAATGGTTGAGAGGGCGGACATTTTTCCTTCCCTTCCGCCCTCTTCAATCTCACCCCCTCCCCCTCATTCCTATTCATCACTCTCTCCCCGGCGGATTGAAAACGCTTAGGCTCTATTCGAATGCGACGGCTGGGTTTTTCCTCCCCTTTAAAGATAGAATCATTCAAAAATTTTTTCCTCCCCCTTAATTACCCAGTCCCCACCAGGGATAGTGTCTTTACGAATGATGATTTGATTTTTTTTTTCTCTACTTCTCTGCCTTGTTCCGGTTAAGGCTTGGGCTTGTCCTTCCCCCCCTCCACCGGAACTCACGGAAGTTCCAATGATCTCTCTCTTGTCACTCGTTCTGTTGGGAAATGGAAATTGTTTTCTGTTTTTCATGAAACTCCCCTTCCGATTATGCTGATTCTTCCCCCTCCTCTTCCTCATCTATCTTTTTCCCCCCTTTTATGGTTTTTTAGAGTTTTCTTCCAGGAGATTCGCCCGCCCCTCAATCGGAACGATGGAGGTATTCTTTTGACCCCCATCAGCTCCCCCCTTGGCTTTTCAGGTCATTTCCCCCCAAGTCCCCCCCCGGCCCACTTAAGTGATGATTTTTCCTTCCCAAATTCCCTTTCTTTCTTTTGCATACCAACCCCTTGAAGCAAGCGGCATTACCGCCCCAACGAGGTCCCTAGATTTTTTGTTCGCAGGCAGCACTCCATTCCCCCTTTCTAAATCCTTGCTTTTTCGATCTCTCCCCCGAAGGTTTAATGGTCACACCAGACTCTTTCCCCCACTCGAAAGCCCCCCCCCCACCCCCTTCCTGATGCAATAGGTCCTTTTTCGCAAGAAGAAGTGTTCGTGGCCCACCTAACCATATTTTGCTTTCCCCATGATTCATTAGATTTGTCCTTCTCCCTGAGATTTTTTTCTTTTCCCGCCCCCATTCCCAATCCCGCGGCATGGGTCGCAATTTTCTGGATTCTTCTTCCTGTTCCCCCCCCCCCCTCGAATCCCCCCCCCTCACCAGTTAGTTTTGCCCTTCTTACGCTAATTCTCTTCTGGAGACAAACCCACGTTTCCCCCTTTTTCCCCCCAGTGAAAGTGTTTCCCTCCTCCCCTCTCTTTCCCCCCGCATGCCCTTCAAGGAAAAACAGTTTCCGTGTCTCTTTCTCTCGTGAGTCTTAGCGGATTTCCCAGGACTCCGTAAAAGCAGGTTGGCGCTCTCCTATTGGCTTTTATTGCGAAACCCCTCCACATAGATGGGCCGTAGTCTCCCCACCTTCCCCCCTTCCTCTGGTATCTCCCCTGCCTCGGTTCACGTCCCCTCGCAAAGAGTCTTCCCCTCTAGGCTATTTGTTAAGTTGCTCCCCCCTGTAGAATAGAAAAGTTGATGTTCTCTTCTCCCCTTCAGGACCTTTCTTTCCCTTTCCCCTCCCACCCCGGTTTGTTTTTTCTTTTTTTTTTTTATTTCCCTTTCTTTTTTTTTTTTTTTTTTCTTCACCTCTTTGCCTCCCTTCCCTAAGAGCGATCAGCGCATGGCCTTTTTTCAGGCACCAAATTCACGGATGGTGCGTTGCGTCTTTTTTTTCTCCCCCCCCCCCCCTAGATTTGAGGATCCCCCTTCCTCTTTTGTAAAGGTTTTGCAATAACCCTTTTACAGTTAGTGTGAGGCCGCTGTAGCTTGAGGTCCACCGCCCCCTCGAAAAACTCTCTTTCTGCGGCTGAATAGAACTCCACTCTCTCTCCCTCTTTTCCTTTCCCCCAATCCCGTCCTTTGCTTCCCCTCACGGCTTTTTTCCAAGTTCACCTCTTGCGGGTTTTTCCCCTCAACTACATTTTGTCTTTCTTCCCGACAACCAACTCTTTTTTTTTTCCCCAAGACAACATCGATCTCCCCCCTTGCCAAAACTGTTTCCCTTTTCATATTAAATTCCTTTTTTTTTCTTGTAACGACGTTCCTCTTTTTCCTTTCACTTTTTTATCTTTTTTTTTTTTTTTTTTCGTCCTGCCGAAGTCCCCTCTTCTACGAAGGCTTTTTCCTCCTTCTGTTCGTCCCCCCTTCTCCTCCTCTTTTGAGACCTTCATTCTTCTGATGTAAGATGCACCGTCCTCTTTCTTCCCCCCTTTCCTGTACGGTTGGGTAAGTTTCCTCAAGAAAGTGCCCACCCCCCCTTTTCCCCACCTCGCCTTTCCCCTCCTTTGGTGGCTTCTTTGCACGCACGAGTCCAATCCCCTTTCTAGAAAAATTGTCTTTCGCCAATGTCGTAACCCTTCCCTTTTCCCTTCCCTCGCATTTGAGTTCCCAACCTTCAGTTCTGTAAGCTCTTTTCTGCCACCCGGTTGCGGCCCGGCCCTTTACGCCGGAAGAGTGAAATTTCTCTTCTTTCTACTTTTTTTCCTGCTCCCATTTAACAGTGGAGTCGGTCCTTCATCCCTTCTCTTGATTTGGGCGGAGTTCCAGAACACTTTTTCCCCCCGGTAAGAGCAGAACCCGGAAGCCCAGGAATCCCCCCTGCCAGGATAGGGATTTTTCCTTTCCCCCCTGTTCGCGACTAGTTTGGCATTCTTCTTTGTGCGTGTTCGTCAGGATTTTCTTTGCAACGGGGACCTCCTTTTCCCCCTTTTCCTCGCCATCTTTTCTTTTCTTCCCTGAACCTCATTTTGAAGGTAGGGGTCCCGACGGGTTCGGTAAACCTTTCAATGGGTTAGACGGAGCTTTCTTCCTCTTCTCTGACCAATCCCCCCACCCAGCACCCATAGCTTGAATGGTCTTCCCTTCTCCTCCTCCCCCACCTTCAGGGACTTTTTTTGATACGAGTGATTCCTCTCTTTTTTCCCATGTAGCCCCTTCGCCCCCCCCTGTTCTTTTTACAACTCGGCGAGCGACTTCACTTTACCCAATCGGACGGAAATTTTCTTTTTCCTCTCCCCTATACGCCCATGCCTCAAGAACATTCTCCCTTTGGAGATGATGAAATACTTTCGTAGAAGCCAAGGGACAGCCAGATCTTCCTTTTCCTCCCCGATAGTAAACCCCCCTCCCTCCCTCCGTCTTAGTGTAGGTGAAGGACCAATTGTAGAGGGTTTTCCCCCCTCAATCCCTTGATAGCAGATTTTGGTCCCCCCTTCCAGCAGCGAGCAGTCCTTATTTTCCATTGCCTCCCCACCCCCTGCGACAAGACGGGGAATCTTTCTTGCGCTCCCTCAGCAGATTCTCAATTGCCTTGTATTCCCCTTCTGCAAAGAAGAAACCTCTTTTTTTCTTGTTTTCTCCTCCTTTTAGCGTTCTCAACACCAGAACAGAGCTGTCCCCTTCTAAGAGGATGAAAAGGACGTGTTGGAATAGTTACGCTCGCTCCCTCTTTTTCTTTCCCATCTCAAGACGTCTGAATGATGATGGTGCGTAACTGTGCCCCTCCCCCCCCCCCCGCTTTTCTTCCGGTGTAGAGCGCGTGCTTTTCCCCTCTTCTTCAGTCCGGTGCTGATTCGCGGCTCCCCTCCAGAGCTTCCCATGGTCCACGTGGTTTTAAGGAACTCTCTCCCTGGGCGTTTTCCCCGGGTTTCCTTTCTTTCTCGTGACTTTTCCCCCTCCTCCCGCTTCCCAGACTCTTTCGTTTCAGGCTAGATAATTGGCCAACCCGGATCTTTTTTTCTCTCCAGGTTGCCGAGAAAGGATCATTTGAATGAAGAAGGAACCATGTCCGTTTTTCATTGTGACCCCCTTTTTTTCTCACCTGTTCTTCCGGGCTTGAGGATGGAGTGCTTGCGACTAAGCGCCAATAACTTCCTCCTTTTCTAGATCAAGTAGGAAAGAGCCTCTTTTTTCATTCCGGGCAAGTCCTTTTTCCCCTCCCCTTCTTCTACCTCTCGTTCCTCTTTTCTTATCAAACTATTCCTTTTACAGAAATCTCCTTCGGAGTAGAAAGGAAACGACGTTGGTCTTTTTCTCCTCCGGACTTGGCCCCCCTTTTTTCCAGGGGAGGAATGAGCTTCGTCCTTTATTGACGGTTTCTTCTCTCCTTTGGCCATACTTTCGTAATTCTCTTTTTGAGGCAAATCTTTCTCTCCCTTTTTCCGAAGACGCTCCCCTCTCGTTCCTTGTCCGGAATCTATCCCCAGTCAGGTTTGAATCTTTCGTCCCCCTTCCAGCGGATGGTTGTCATAAAGGGATTAGTAATCGCGCCCCCCGTTACCCAGCGACCATTCCGGTTTTTTCTTAAAGCCATTTTTTACTCGGCAACCAGAGGGTGTATAACGGCCGGGCCCCTTTTTTAACTTGTGCACAGAACCTCTCTCTCTATTTTCTCCTACTCGTTTTTCTCTCTCTTTCTTCTGTTGCTCCCAGCTTTTTTTTTTCTCCCCTTTTTCGTTTTCCGACCCCTCTTTTCTTTTTCCCTTCTCCCACTGTTTGGTCCAAAGTCTGTGGGACGCCCCTTCCTTTCTTTGGGTACGCGTATTTCCCTCTCGGGATGAGGAGGAGGAGCCTTTTTCCCAGCCGATGTTCTTTCCTTCCCTACACCTTTCTGCCATCGTTCCGAAACTCATTTCCCTTCCCTGCCAAAGCTCTTCGGAAAGCTGATGATCCTCCCTTTCTCCACACTTCCCTCGCCCCCTCCCCTCGCGCTCTCAAAATAGTCCAGGGCTTCCTTTTTCCCTCCTACTTCCAGGGCAGCTTCTTCCTTTCGTCGAATAAGTGAAATCGCTGTCCTTTTCCCTTGACGGCCCCTCCCCCGTTCTTCTCACTTCCCATCATTGCCAGGAATAGTTGGGTTTTCGTATAGTGATAAGAAATTCCCTTAGCGGATACAGGAGACCGCTCCTCCTTCCTGCCTTGTAATGACAGTTTTTGACCTTTTGATGATACTCTCACTTATTCTTATTTATTTCTGTTCGCTTGCTTCCATCCGCCTGTAGTTGCTTTTCTCTCGTCCAGTCACGAAACCTCCCCCCCCCCCCCCCCTTGTTCACCATGACTTCCGTGTTTCTCCCTTTTATTTCTGCCTGCCGCGTTCTCGGCCCCTTTTCCCCTGATCGGGGCAAGGATCTAGCTTTTTCACCTGCTAGATTGTGTGGTTGTTGTGTGGGCTTTCCCCTTCACCGGCGGGATTATTCTCAGTGGAGGAGTCGACACCTTTTTTCCTTTTAAAAGACCCTGATCCCCAAAGTTCTCTCTTTCTCGAGGGATTATCATCGATCCTCTTTCAATTATCCTTCCCCCCCGAGCGATAAAGGAAGACTTCCCTCCTGAACTTTTTTTTTTTTGTCACGAACGGCTGGGGACGTCTTCTTTTATTTCCCAATGGTGATGCCTATTCAAAATAGGAATTCCCCTTTCTTTTTTTTTTTTTCCCCAATAATCTCTCTTTTTTTTCCCCCGTTAAATTGAATTTTCCCCTAATAGTTTGATGATTTTCACAGAAAGCGCATTTTTTTTTTCCCCACCTTTGGGGGAGCTGGCCTCTGGATTAATAGTATGGGAGCTTCTTCCCCCTTCTTCAGGTATATTTTCCCTCCCCCCCCCCCGATGCCAGTTTCCTCTATCCCCCCATTAAAAGGGGTAAGTCACCACCCTTTCTTTTCCCCCTCTTTCTTATACGCTCTCTGCGTTGTTTACTATATGTCTCCCTTCCCCTCTTTTCTGGAGTAACTTTTCTCCCTCTTTTGCTCTTATCTCCACCTAAATCATGGTCTGGCTTTCCTTTTTCTTTTCCCTCGGAGTCCTTCCCCCCTATGGTGGACAACCCCCTCTATGTATCCCTCTGTCCTTTTATTGCGCCCCCGGTCTTTAACCTGACGTTCTTCCCTTTTCCTCCTGGGCTACCCCGGAGCTATCACTTCCCGCTTCCTTCCCTTGCTCCCCCTCCCCCTTTGCGCTCCAAATTCTCTTCCAATGGTATAATTAATGTTGTCCCCTTCTTCCCCGGAAGGCCCCCCTTCCCCTACCTGGGCATTCAGAAACCGTACGCCGTCCTCCCTCCCCCCTTAGAAGACCCTGGGAAGCATACCCTACGCTCTTTTCCTCTTAAGCGATGATGTCAACAATAGTTAAAGTCGCAGTATCCCCCCCCGGCCCACGAGAATACCTTTTTCCTACCGAGAGCAGCTTTCCTCCTCCTCTTGGTCCTGTGGGTATTCACTTCTCCCTTCTCTTGAGATATCAGTATTTGAGGAATTCGGCTCGTCCCCAGTTTCCCCTTACTCTCAATGACGACCCAAGTGGACTTGGATCAAGCCTATCTTCATTCCTTTTTTTCCTTCCTTTTATCGGGACCTTTTTGGGCAGAAATAGGTTACCTTTTTCCCCCCTGCTTACTCTGTGAACTACCCTTTTCGACGGGGAGGTTGAGACATGGGCCTGCTTTGGGCTACAATTTTTTGTTGCCGTGCCATCCCATACAAATTCGATTGCTTCCCCAATCCCTTCGCGGTGTAGGTTTTTTTTTTCACGGACTCAGGTGGAAATACCCCCCTTCCCTTTGTGCATTTCAGCTTCTTTGTTCCAGTTTCCAGTAATTTCCTCCTGCACCGCAAAGCATTCTTTTCCACAAGTCGGTTTCTCCGTTTTGGAATTCCCCTTTTTTCTTCCCAATCCGGTCTTCCCCTTTCCTTCCCCCCTTTTTCGCGGAATTGAATATGTTCCCCCCTTAGTTTTCGCTCTTGGGGAAACCCCCCCCCCTTCTCAGCCGCTTTTGTTTTTCCCATGTCCCAAGAAAAACCGCAATTTTTTTTACTCTCTCCCCCTTCCCCTCCCCCCTCCTTCTTTTTCCTTCCCTCACCCACCCCCGGATGATACCCCTCGGCTAAATAGACTTTTTTTTTCGAAGCGTTCCTCTTCCCCCGCTCCTTCGTTTTTTCGTTTTCCCTCGCATCTCCAAGCAGGCGCACACTAGGTTTTCTTTTCTTCGGCGGGTTTTCGGCCATCTAATACGGTGTTCCCCCCTTTAAATGTACCCCAAAGGCCAGAACCCCCCCCCCCCCCCCCCACCCCCCCCCCCCGGAATTTTAGAGTATTTTCTTCCTAAAAAACCCCCTCTTCCGCAGTGTCTCAATTCTCCCCCCCGCCTGCGACAGTCAAGTGAAGTTGCCTTGGAACGTTACGGGCCTTCCCCTTTTCGCATTCGCTTCTTTCCTTCTTCTCCCCCCCGGACACAATCTGCCAGCGTCTTACCTCTTTTCCCACTTGACTACGCCATCCGGGCTAAGGGAAGTGACCTCCCGTTTTTCCCCTTTCCTAGGCAATTCTTTTTTTTACAACGTGGCGCCTCCTTTTCCGCTGTGACTTCTTACTTTTGGCATTTTACGCCAGCTCACCTTTCCCCACTCGCCACAGCGACCTGTGTTTTCTTTTTTTTTTCCAGGGGGAGTAATTTTCCCCTCTAACGAAATTAGTCTGGCGTCCCATTTGTTCGTGTCAGGGGCTAGAATTTTCTTTTTATGACTTTACTTTTTTTCTTTTTCTCTGAGAGGGGAGGGTTTCCCTGCATTGCTTTGTGACCCAGTATTGCCGTCCCTGGCGCGGGCCCCATGCCCCTTTTTTGCGGACATTTTTTCCCTTCAATCTCAACGCACACCATTACTCATTTCCTTACCTGATTATTGTTCCCTGCTACACGGCGGAGGAAGCTTTTTTTCTTTTTTTTTCGCGATTTTTCGAATGGGGCAAGAGACGAAGTCTTTTCCTAAACCCCTTTCTCACTATCTTCCCAACGAGGGATTTTTTTTGCTTATCCCGAATGATGATTTTTTCTTTCCTTTTTACGGACTGCTTTCCGCCGTACATTCTCTTCTTATATCCCCCATCCCGCCAACCTGCGACTCGCGTCAAAGTCCTTTCATGATCGTAGATGACGGTTTTCCCCCGCTTCTTCCTCGGCTTTTCTGATGGTGTGCCGCCTGAAGAATGACCGAACCCTTCTTTCCGATTTTTTTTTTTCCATCATCCGTTGTTGTGTTTTCTCTCTCGCATCGCTTTTTCCCCTCCCTCCTGGTTTACGGGGTCTCTTTTTTTGCACCCCCTCCGCGCCAATTTGTCCGAAGCTGCCCCCCCTCTTGTGGATCGCAGTCTTTCACCTTCGCAGGGTGGAGGGATTGGGAAAAGATCTTCCTCAAGAGGACCACCTTTTTTAGATCAACTTTGGCCCTTGTGCAATCAAAGTACTCCCAAGAAATCAATTTTGATCCTCCCCGTTTCTCTTCTCTTTCGGTGAATTTTTTCGTTAAACAATGAACTTCTCCTTTCTTGGGGACCAATTCGAAAGCCCCCCTTCCTTCCAGAAGCGCCGTTCGCCCCTAAGCCTGATTTCAATCCCCTTCAAACTAAAAATCTTTTTGGTCTATATAATAAAGCACCCCTCTTGTGATGAGAGTGACGCTTTCCTGCCAAACGGTCCCCTTCCCTTTTTTTTGCTCGACTTTCCCTGGCCTGCTTACCACAATACCGCGCGATTCAAAGCCCGCCCCGCGACAACATCACCCCCTTTTTTTCGTCCCGTATTCCACGATTCCTCTCCGTGGTTAGTGTTTCACCAAAAAAAATTGCGGCCCCCCAAGAAGTTCTTGCACGCCTGAATAGATTACGCTCTCGTTCGCCCTCCAGTTCCCCCTCCCCTCGATTCCCAAGGTCCCGGTAATCTTCTCCAAGATACCCCCTCGGGGAGAAGGTTTTTTTCTCGTTTTCTCTTTTCCAAATTTCACATATCGGGAGGATGTTTCCCTCCGGCCCTTGATGCCCAGTTTGCACACTAAGAACAGCTTTTCCCCTTCTCTTCGATTGTGTTTCTTCCCCCTCTCCCTCAGTTGAGTTCTGCTTAAAGTTCACATTTGCCACTTCACCTACTGAGCAGTTCGGAGGGAGAAAATTCTTTTCCCTTCATCGCATGCTTTTTTTTTTTCTTTCGAAGGCACCCCTTCGTTATTGGGACATTATCCCCACCCCCCCCTAATTGAGGACCCCTTCATGAGAATGCACACCCCTACTCAAGCCCCCTCCTCGACCTCCATTTTTTTCCCAGCGCCCTTAGAATGTTGGTTGTACCTCCTTTTTTTTCCATTCTCACTCCCCTCTTTTTATGACTACGTTGAGCCCCCCTTCCCGAACTCTTTTTTCCCCTTGATTTTCCTTTCTTCCGGTCCCCAGAACTAATTATGGCTTTTTTCGACCGCCGCGACCCCCCCTGATGACAGTTTGCCCTTTCAACATCGTAAGCCTCGCTCCCCTGACGGCTTCCTCATTGCCTTGCCGCGGGAACGAAGTTTCCATGGGCGTGAAACCCCCCGAGTAGACATAACGGTTTTTCTCCGCCTCTTTCTTTTCACAAGTCCTGCGTGGTTAGATTCCTCCCATGTTGTCTTTCCCTTCTTCGTTTAGTGGTCGGAGGTTCTCCCCCTTTTTCGCTTAAATTCTTCTTTCTTTTTTTTTAAACTGCTAAAGTGAACACACCCCCCTCCCCCGAGCTCTTTCTTCCCCGTTGGTTTTCTAGTTGCCCTCCCCCCCCCCCTCTTTTCTTTTCCCCAATGGCGAGAAAAATTGGTTCCTTTCTGATCTACCTTCCGTGGAAAACTGCCCTCTTTCTTTCCCCCCCTTCTCCAGCGGGATTTGTACTCCCCTCCTTTTCTTTGTCTGCGGCCTTTTGAGATTGTACGGAGTACGTCCTTCCCTCTTTCCCCCCCCCGGTGCGGAGCCGGTCCCTCCTGCTTGAAGGCCAAAGGTCCTCTCTCATTGACTCTTCCCCTTTTAGACATTCTCGGTAACCAGGTATGCGCCTCCCCCCTGCCGCACAGAAGCCTTTAAATACCAAATGCCATTTTCCCTTCCTTTTTTGCTGCTCCCTTTCTTTCCTTTTCTCGTGTTTTTGTACTAGGGTGCAACGCCCCCCTGGTTGCGGAACTCTTCCCTGATTAAAAGGTAAAGACTTTTTCTTTTTCCTTTCAGGTAGTGTCTCCTGCCACCCCCCCATTGGTTAGCAAGGAGACTTCTTTTTTATGTACCAAATGACTCCCCTTCCTATAGAAAAGGATTTCCTCTTTTCTCGACTCTGTGATCTGATCGCGGTTGGATAAGATTTTAGCGCGGACTCCAGGTGAAATGACGGTTCTTCCCCTTTTCCAGCAATGAAGACTGACTCTGCACTCAATCGTGGATTAGAAATTTTGTGGCCCCCTTCAGCCTCAGAAGCTTTCCCCCCCCCTCAATAAGAAAATGACCCCTTTTCTCTGGGCTATTATTACTCCTTGGATTTGACTATTCAATAGTAGGACGGGTAGTACCCCAGTAACAATACCGCCAGAAGGTTTCGAGGAAAGGGGGATGGTGGTTCTCCCCCCCTCTATTGGTGGATTGACTTTGAGCAGGGTTCCCACTTCAGGTCCTTCTTCCCGCATAGGGACCGAAATGCTTCCTTTTTCCCCCTTTTTGCGAAGACGGAGTAATCCCCCCTTTGTGCACAATTCCTTCTGCGCGTGAAAAGGCCCTCCCCCTTTTTATTCGTTCTTGGCCCATGCCGGGCCCCCCCTTTCTGACGGAAGGGGGAGTTAAACACAGAACCTTTTTTCCCCTCTTGATTTTTTCTCCGCCCCCACCCAATGCTTAGGTGAATAGACTTTTCTACCCTGCCAAGGGTCCCCCCCCTCTACCCCAGAAATGAATGCTTTTTCCGGTAGATGGGCCCCGCCACCCCTTTTTTCTTCCGGGAGCGCTTTTTTGTGGATGGTCACGATGACCTTGCAAGCGAAGAAGATCTTTTTCCCACGTTTTTTAAGTTCTTCTTAGACTTCTGCGACGACGCAACTGAGGATCTTTTCCATCAGAAGGGCCGAGATGAAATTCCCTCTTACTTCTTTCGAGGGAAGGCTCAGAGAAGTGGAACCGATTTTTCTTCCCGTGCGAGAAAGGAGGTCCCTTCCTCCCCCTAGTACATGGCCTTGACTTTTCGGAAGGGAAGATTTCAATAAAGGAGGAGGTTCCTCCCATAAATTCCTAATACCTTTCCCCTCAAGTTAGAGGTTTGTGTTCCTTTTCCATGGACATTGGGCCACGGTAGTTATAGAGGTAGACGGTATCCTTTTCTCTTTTTCCTATACTCGGTCATTCCCTTTTCCCCAACTACGGTTGGACGTCTTCTCCACGCCGTGCGGTCCCGTCAAGCTTTCTTTCCAGTATTCTACTAAAGCATTCTTTTCTGAGCGAACCTTCTGCCCTTCCTCCTTTTTTCCCCATGGTTGCTATTTTTTTCCAGGAGAAGGATCGACTCTTTTTCTCTTCTCGTCGGCCCTTTGAGGAAAATGAGTCGAGGTTTTTTTCTTTCCTCCGACGAGGTTCGTTTCCCGTCCCCGATGCAGTGCTCCTTTCATCGTTTATCGAACTTTTTAGGGTGGGCAGGCTCCTATTGCTTCGTAATCGCTCTTTTCCCCTCCCCCCCCCGTAGTTCGAGAACTACAGGTGGTCTGGCTTCGTGGCGCGTAACCAGAGGGTCTTTTTCCTGTTGAGGAGGAAGGACTGGGAACGACAAAGCTTTCTTTTTCCCCTTTTTCCTGTTCCTCTCCCCCCTTTTTTTCTTTCTCCCTTGTTGTAGTCTTGGGTCCCGGGACGTTAGAAGACCCTCTGCTTCCGCGGCCACATAAACACCTTCCCTCCCAGACCTCGGAATGGTCGGGTCCCCTTTTCTTCCCGAGAGAGTCCTCCCTCCCTTATCCTTGCGGCAACCCTGCCGCCTTTCTTTCAAAAAGAGTCAACGACTTTTTGTGTCACCCTTCCCTCGGCTCCGACTTTCCCCTGAACGAGTCGTTTTCCCTCTTCCGGTGAGAATAGTACGATGGCTTCCACCGACGTCCCTACTTCCCTGCGCCAGGAACCCCCCTAGTAGGGGAATAAATTTTTCCCCTTCAGTTTCTCCCCTTTTTTCCCTAGTTTGTCCCCCGTTTTGCAGGCGGAGTAGGGATTCCTTTTTGGCCCTGGCACTTTGGGAAAGTGACGGCCTTTTTTTTTTTCCAGCTTCTTTGATTCCTCCCTGCCCCGTAATCTCAGAAGAGAGAACTATTTTCCCCGGTCCCAAGTCCTTTTTCTTTCTATAGAGCGATCTGTACTTGATTCCCCCTCCTTCTTTTTGGCGGCTTCTTTCCCCCTCTGTCTTTTTCCTTTTCCAATTGGCATACCACAAACACTGTTTCACCATGCCCGGTCCTGTTCTTTTCCTTGTACTGCCTTCTTTTTTCCTTTCTTCCTCCAGTAATGAGAGGGGCCCTTTTTCCTCCACTGATTCGTCTTTTTTCCTTTTCTTTCCTTCCCTCTCACGATTCATTCCGGGCAGGTGAAGTATACACGACCTACCTCTTCTTAACCCCGTCGCAGAGACGGTATCTTCCCTCTTTTTTTTTCTCATAACGGGATCCCGCCGCACACCTGACCCCCTGAATGAAATGGAACTCCCCTGCGCTCTTTTGTCTTGGCAAATTAAGCCCCTTTTCTTGAAGAAAGTAGTGTCCTTCCCTCTTGTAGATGATCGAGCGTACAATCTGTTTTTCTTTAATCCCAAATTAATCTTTAAGCATTTTCTGCTTCTTAAATTTCTTTTTTTCCTGAGAAATAGTTTGATGATTTTCACTTCTTTCCCCTGTCAATGGAGCTTGCTTTTCTCCTGTCCTTTTTACTTTAATAGTGGTCGACCTTTAGGTATAGAGTCCTTTCCTTCACGTCCTTCCCCTGCCAAAGGCATAAAAGTATTTAACCCCCCTTGTTTCCGTCACGTACCATTACCCTCTCTCGTCTGAGGCTTCACCCGGAATATTTCTGGCTTCCCTTTTTCCCTTTTTCTCCGTGCAAGCCAATGTAAAGACATCACCCTTCTTCCCCTGGTGATTGCCTCCCCTTACTAAACCAATTTAAAGAGGTCTGGTTTTACCATTGACCTAGGAGGGAAAAAAAAAACCCCCCCCCCCTGCTTTCCTGGGTACATGGGAAGCCCGCTTCTATCCACTCGGATACACTCAAGATAATGAACCCCTTCTTTCCCCCCCCGAGGGATCGACCTTCTGACCAGTATCTTCTTCTTTTATAATTATGGGGTCTGCGCTCCCAGCCGGCTCCGGAGAATTTCCGAGGGAATGAGTTTTCTTCCCCCTCTCGAAGAATTCCCCCCCCCCGGGGTTCTCCTATAAACTTTTTTTCGAGCTGTTTTTCTCGTAAGCACGAGAAGGAAGGTCCTCTCCCGTTGCACCCTCGTCCCTCCCACCTAAATTCTCCTGCACCACTTCGCGACCTTTTCTTTGAGAAGCAAGTCCCTCGAATGGCATGTGGTTCTCCTCCTCAGTCATGTTCTCGGCGTCTTCTTTTTTTCACCGCTCAGTACCTGCCTCCGACAGCCCGTTGTCCCTGATCTTCAATGCTCCCCCTGGATTAAAGAAGTAGATGCCTTTTCTCCTTTCCGGCTCTCCACCCCCCCCCCCCTTTTCCCTCTTCCTTCTTTCCAAACCTCCCTCCCCAAATAGCGTAAACCGGAGGGCTTCAAATCCTTGCTTTCCCCCCCACTACAATTCGAGGGTCTTTTTCAAGAACGGGGATTCTCCCCCTTTTTTCGCCATTTTCTTTTTGCCCCTCTATTTTTTTCTTGAGAAGAACAATCAAGGCGCGTTTTGGTGTTTTGTTTTGGGAACTCCCCTTCCGGTGGAACTCCCCTCCCTTGAATTTCTTCTGCTTTGCCCTCTCCTTCACACCCCTGATTCACGCAACATGGACTTCCCCCCACGTGCTTTTCCTCTCTCGTTGTTGGAAGTCTTTCGGTCCCCCCCTTTATCCGTTTTTCTCTTCGGGTAAAAAGCGCAACCCTTCCCTTGAATCTGATTCGGCAAGTCAGTTTTACTTTCTCTTTTTTTTTTTAAACCCCCTGGCTTTTCCCTTTTTTTCCCCCCTCGCTTTGTTCATTTTTTTAGCAACTAAAAACTTATCCTACTTCTAGAGTCTTCTTACGAAGATTTTTTTCCCATGGGATCCCCCTCCCTTTTTTTCCTTCCGGCTCCTCTTTGCTTTCAGCCGCAGAGTCCTCCTCCACAGCTACTCTTTTTTGGACCTAAGATGACCCCCCTCTTCCACATAGGATTCGATTGCTTTGAATTCATATGCCATTCCTTTTCCTTTTTCTCCCAATATTAAATTTCTTTTTTTCCCTCAAAGGCCCCCTCTTCCCCTCCTGTAGTGTCGTGTCCCCTTCCCCCCCCCCTCTCGCGCTTTTTTTTCACTCTCTCACCGACCTGCGCGCGTTCCTCTTTTCATTGGAACGTGACTTTTTTCCTCTCCATAAACTTTTCCCCTTCCCTTCCTTGAGCTCCCCCCCTTCTTTTTTGGCGGATTTTGCCGCAGAAGCAAAGTCCGGGCTCTTCCGTGTATAGCGCCCCCCCTCTTCTTCTTCTGAAGTTTTTGAGGTAACACCTTCCTCCCCAATTCCCCCCCTTTTGCGCCCCCCCCCTTTTTTCTTGCAGTTTGACATGTTTACGCGCTCCGTTCCCTCGACAAGGATTTTCTTCCAAAGCAAGGCGTCTCCTGGAAATTAGTCTGGCGTCCTCCCTCCCCGAATTTTTCCCCTTCTGCTACAGGGCTAGAATGAGCGGGGATCCTTTTCGGCCGACGAACTTTTTCCCCTTTCCGGGAAAGAGCGTTTTTTTCCGGCCACGTCTTCTCCTCTTTGTTAATGAAGAGAGCTTTTTTCCTTGTTCTCCCCCGGAAAGCGTTAAATCTCACCCCCCTAAGTTTATTATATAGGACGCTACTTTTTCCGAACCAACTTTGAGGAAGCCCCCCTTTTGGCTTGCTATTGGCTTCCCCCGATAGAAGTCATTGTTTCCCCCCTTTTTCTCCCCCTTTTCTCTAGAAGCTAAAGCCCTTTATTCGTTGTTTGCCCCTTCTCGCTTTTTGATTGAACCGGGACGCGGGAGCATTTCCTTCGGTGCTTTTTGGCTTGGCGTGAAAACTCTGCGTCCTTTTTTCTTTTTGAATTACTTCTCGCGGGGTGCAAACGATTCACGCTTCTTTGCCATGGACTTTCTTTTCATGAATACAGACAATAGAATCATTTTTTTTCTTTCTGGACGCCTCCCCCTCTCTCTCTTTTTTCCCCGTGTTTTTGTTGGCTCCTCATAAGCAAAGGAAATCGCCCTTTCGGTCTTCTTCGAGAAAAGTTACAGGACACCCACCGCCCTCAGGTTTGCCCCCCCCCTTCATCTACGATAATGGGAAACTCTTTCCTTCTTCAAAATTAGTTTCTATTGTGCAAGCACAAGCCCCCGGCCTTTTTAGCCCTCCTTCCGTGGATGCTTTTTTTTTTTTCTGGGCCCTTTCCCTTTCAAGTCCCAACCACCTCGCTAAGAGGGCTCCCCTCCACTTTCCTTCTGTGTACGTCCCCCCTAACAAATGACTCGAGCTTTCCCCCCTTCCCCCCCATTCTCTGACCGTAGAATAGCTTTTTTTAGCAAGAAGAAGTGTTTTTCCCCCCCCCCCCCCCCTTTTTTTTGCGTTCTCCCCCCAATGTACCTTACTTGAGATTGACGCGGAGGACTCTTTCTTTTTCCGAACCTTATGGGACGTCCTTCCTGCGACGGCTTCTTCCCACCACCCTCCCGCACCCAGCTCCCCCCTTTCCATGAAAGTCTCCCCTCTTCCCCGGTCCTATTCACGCCCCCCCAAACTTTTTTAAGTGCGTGACGCCAGACTCCTCTTCGAGAATCCTCCCTTTTTCAGGAAACAAAGGTTAATTTCCTTCCTCGTGCGTTCTTTTTTCCCCTTCATCTCTAATCCTCCCGCGGTGAGAAGGGCATTGGCGTTTTCTTCACACAGTTTCTCCCGATGGGACGTTCGATTTTTTCCGAGGTTCTCCCGCTTCCCCTTCTTTGTGATTTCGTTTGCCTTTTTCAGTTTGACACTCCGCCCAGGCCTCCGCTCGGCGATTTTTTTTTTCCTCCCAAGCGAATCGAAAAAGTTGATGGGCCTCCCTTGCCATTCCCGTTCCCCTGTCTTCGCTTCGATTCCCCTCTCAGCTCCGGTTTGTTTCCCTTTTCCTCGCCCTTCCCTTTTTTTTGGTTGCGTATCCCCTTTTTTTTTTTTTTCCATTTTCTTTTAGGAGCCCTGATCCGGAGAATGCAAAAGGTGCAACCCCTTTCCCGGAACTTCCTTTCCGTTTGGACGCTTTTTTCGGTAACTCTTCCCCCAAAGAGCTCTTTCTCGGAACGCTGAGTAGCAATTCCTTCTTGTCTTTCCCCCCAATAACAGGCGTTGATCCTTCCTAACGCACCCCTCGTATAGCTACCTTTGCGGTTTTAGTGCTCCCCCCCCTTCCCTTTTGTTTGAAGCACCCCTCTCCCCTCCTCGGCTGATGACCGTTTTCTTAGCCACCTTTTCCCCCTCTGGAAAAATTTTTTCAAATTCCGCCGTTGATTCTCCTCCTGTAATGACTTTTCCTTTTTTGTGAAAAAAACGATCCCTCCTTTTTCGGAGCTTTTTCTAGCTCAGAAGGACTTTTTTGTTAGACTCGTGGAAGGTGATGAGAAAATTATCCCCCTTTTCTTCTTCGACTTCCGATTCCCCTCTTTAAGGGCCCGGGCGGTAGTAAGAATTCCCACAACCAACCCCCCTCCGCAATGGATTGTTATTCTCCCTCCTCCTCAGTTGGGGAGCCCCCAACCCCTTCACGCAATCCCCCAGGATCTAAGAAAAAAGAAGATCCAATTCCTTGCCCCCCGTCGCCTTTTTCAACTTTCCTAAGTCATTCCCACTCCGGTTTCCCCGGGTTGCGTTTCAGGACGCAGGACAGAGTGCCAATTTTTTTTCCCGGAAAGCGGACCTTCCCGGCCCCCAGTATTTTTCCACTTAGTTGAGTCTTTTTTTCGCTAACCTTTTCTCAGCCGAAGGAAAAAAACTTTTTTAACCCCCGTTTCCTTCACATGCCTGCCTCTCCTGGGGCGTTCCATGCCCCTTCCCCTCTGCTCCTCGGTCGAGAAGGGTGCCTTTCTTCCGTTTGGCGGTTTCTTCGACGGGTTGTTCACGGGGACCTCATCCTTCTTTTCGGAACCTTTCTATAGGCCCTTCCCCCCCATTTTTACCTGCATTTTGGCGGGACGGTTTTTTTCTCCCCCCGGGCCCGCTTTCTGGGTTAGCCGGCGTGACCGTTTATTTTTCCAAGAGACACTTTTTCATCAGATAGCGACGGCTCCTCAATGGTCGCCTCCCCTTCGAGCTTCTGTGGATACGAGTATAGTCCCTCCCTCCCCATTCAAATGTAGCTTTTTTCAAGAACGGTCAGTCCCCCTTCATGGTGCTTTTTTCTCCAGTGGCGATTTTTTTTCTTGATACAGTTTTCCTTCTGGAAACCAGAAGTGCCTTTTCCCCTCCCTCCTCCTCATCCTTTTGGCGATGATCTTGCCCTTGGACTCTTCCCAGGGAAGACCAGAAATAGGTTTCCTCTTACAAATCCAGAGAGTCTCCTGGGTCTGGGAGGTTGACTGGACCCCTTCCTTTTTCAGTAAATCCTTTTCTTCTTGTTTCCTTTTAGCGTCGTAATTGGGCATAGACCGAAATGCCTTCCTCCCTTTTTTTTTCTCCAGACGATCTTCCCCCCTAGCACAGCCAGAGCCATTGTTTTCCCCTTTTTCCGTGAAAAGCAGCAAACGCTTCGTTTTCTTTCCTCAAACCTTATTAGATTCTTTTTAAAAACAGAAAAGATTTCTTTCTTATTTGGTCTAAGCCCTCCTCTGAAAGAGGCTTCTCACTAACAGCACCCTTTCCTTTGAAGGGGTCCCCGTCCCAAGAATTCCTTATGCTTTTCTTTTCCCAAGGACAAAAAGCCCCCCCTTCCTGGTTCCCTCCTGATCGAGCATGAGGGGGTTCTTCCTTTCCTTCTGGGAGGTTCTTCCCTGAAAAGAAGACAGAATCTCTTTTTGTGCGACACCGTTTTGTTTCCCCCTTTTGCTCTTGGGTCCTTCCCAAAAGGTTTTTTCCGACTTTTTCGATTCGTTGAAGCCCCCCTCCCCCTCTTGAAAGGTCCCCCCCTCTTTTCGGTTTTCAGTTTATATCTTTGGGATGAGAAAGTTGCCGCTCCTTTTTCCCGTCCGGGACAAGGATCCTCTTTCTTGCATGGGGAACGTTTGTTGTATTTTTTTTCCGAGGGTCGCCCGTCGGTTCAACCACGTCCTGAAGAAGCCAGCCATAAAGAGAAGGTACTTTATTTGATCAATTCTCTCTCCTTCCAGTACAGGAGCCAGGAATGTTCCTTTCTTTTCGTTCTCGCGTTCTCCCTGTTCCCCCATTTTTTTTCTATTCCCAGCACTATTCAGGAACTTTTCCCAATGCGGCTCAGAACTTCCCTGCGGGCCGTCCCTTTTCGGCACCTCGCTTTTCCCTAGTCTACAGTTCCCCTGAGATGAACTGTTTCCTTCCTTTTGCTTGACTTTCGGACGGATCCGTCCTCTCGGACTCTTTTTTGTGCCCCCTCTTAGAAAAGGATTGCAGAAGACCTCCTCTTTTGCCAGAGGAAACCTCCCCGGATGAGAATTTACCCCCCCTCCCGTGTCTGTCCCCCCCAGAGGATGGTTCCTTCCTTCTTCCAGGATTTCACGAGGCAGTTAACCCCCCCTCCAATTACTTCTTCTTCTTCTTTCCCCCCAACATAAGGTGTTCCCTTCAACCAAGAGGGTCGTAATAACGGTTTTTTTTTTTCTGAAGGCGGGCCCCCTCCCCCAGGAATGAGAATATATATCTCTTTCCTTTTTTCTTATCTATTAGAGAATGATCCCACTTCCTTCAAGCGTCCCTCCCCTCTGGTTAAGCGCCACGAAATCTTCCCCTTTTTCTGTTACCTCCCTAGGGAATGGTAGGATGGGTACGGTTATTTCCCCCCCGCGAGATTACGAAGACTGATCTCTTTCCCCCACCCACCCCCTTCCAGCTGGACGTGACGGCCCTACCCTCTTAAAGAACTTTTTTTCCTTTTCCGAAAAGAAGGCCGCGGCTTCCCTTTTGGGGCGTCTTCGCACTCCCCTCTTGCATTGCTCCATACGTCCGCCTCTCCTGGGAGCATCCTCCCCTTAAAGGGCTTCAATCTTCCCCTGGGCATCTCCTAACATTATTATAAGTGAATCGCTGGCTCCTTCTCTGGATTCCCTCCGGAGTGGAAACTGGATACCCCTTTGAAAGTTTCTTCCTGCTTCGAAACTGGCCGAAATTCTCCTGAGAACGCGAGAACTACTGTCTTCCCCCCCTTCCTGTCTCCCTGTGGACAAACAAGAGCCCTTTTTTCCTCCCTTGATCTCGATCACTTCTCTTTTTCGCGATTCCTTTTTTACGGAGGAGACTAGTTCCATTCCCCCACAAACTTCCCCCCCGGCAAAGGTAATGGTATTTCTTCCTTCCATGACCGCCGTTTCTTTCCCCTACTTTACCCTCTTGAAAAGGATATAGACTTAACTCCTCCCCCCCGAATGTCCTGTTAGGGAGGGTATTTAAAGAGAAATCTCTTTTTTTCTAAACACGGTTTTCCTTTATACCCTCCCCTCCTCCCTTATTTTATAACGACTACCCTTCGCGGGATTACCCTCCTCCCTAGGACGAAATTAATAGTGACCCTCTGCTCCTCCCCCTTCCTCTTCTTGCCCTGATTCCCCTCCCAGCACCCCCCTTTTTCTTTACGCCGTCTTTTCTCTTAGTTGCTCGAGCGTCTCTCCCGGCATTTTCGGCCTTCTTAAGAATCTGTTTCGGCCCCCCACCCTTCCCTAATCATTCTCCCCTCATAAGCAGAAATAGTTTGATGCTTTTTTTTCCTTCCTTTTGCGATACCCTGGCCTTTTTTTCTGTGACTTATCCTTTTGCCTATGTTAGTGGAAGGGCATCTTTCCCCCCTAATATTTCTCGCTTTTTTCCGTGAAATAGGATATCACCTCCTTCTCCACAATTACAATACCCTAACTCCTCGGCTTTGTCGGGTTGTTTATATCCTACCTTCCTATTTATTTTCCCCTTTTTCTCCCCTTCCAAGGGAACGAAACATTACCTTCTTTTCACTACCTCATGGTCCTTTTTCCATGGCAAAAGTTAAATTTATGGTTTCCCCCCCTTTCCGGAACAGAGGGATGGGGGTCCTTTTCCTGCTCGTCGTCTCATCGCTTCCCTCATTTAACCTGTCTTTCTGCAGAGGAGATATCACCTCATTCCCAGCTTCCCAAAACGCGGGCTCCTTTTTTCCGTAGGCTCCCTTCCTGGTACTTTCCCCTTGGCGCTAGGCCCCAATCCTTTTCTCCCCCGGGAATGGCTTCCCCCAGTCCTAAATGCCATCCCCTTGAGCCGGTTTCCCCTGGGGAATCTCTACGAAGAGATGGTTTGAGAGCCCCTCTCCTTCCTTTTGCACCTGTCACACGAACACGCTCTTTTTCCGCCCCCCCCCCCCGAGAGCTCACCCCCCCTGTTTGGGGCTGGGAATTTTGTATTCTTTCACCCCCCTCCCACCCTCCCTTTCTACACCTTTCCCCCATGGGAGGAGATCCTTTCTTTAAGACGACCCTCCTCTTGAAGGAGGAGAATCTCCAGCATCCCTACCATTTACTCACTTGTACCCCCAAGGGTGATGGCCCCTCTAAGTCCTTTTAAAATAATTGAAAGATTTTTTTTTTTTTTTTTCCAATCTCCCCCCCCATTCCCCTCCCCTCTCTCACTAGCCATAAATGTACCCTTCCTCCAGCCTTAAATTAGAGGGAAGTCTTTTCCCTGGGCGTCTACCATTTGGTCTTTTCTAAAATTTTCCCTTTTTCCGGGCGTGCCAATTTCTGTCACACTCCACCTTCGCTCCAATCCATTCGTTTCCACTTTCTTTAAGAAATTCGGTGGAACTATTTCCCCCTCCTTCTTCTCTCGTCGCGTGCTCTCTCTGAAACGAAGAAGGGTCTCAGCTCTTCCCCCCATGAATTTTTTTTCCCCCCCCCTTCTACTTCTACGTTTTTCTTTTATGGCTACTCGTTTTTTTAACTTCTTTGTCCAACGCGCCCCCCCCCGATGATCTGGCAACTTTTTTCTCTCTTTTGCTCGTGTTTCCCCCCCTCTTTTCCTTGAGGTTAGTCGTTGTAGCAAAGTAAAAACTTTCCCCTCTTTTTTCCCCCCTTCTAGCGTATAAACTTTTCTGGTGCGTGAAATGGTTCCCCTTTTTCTTTGATTACAAACTTTTTCTTTTCCTCTCTAGTTCGGGTCGAAGAGTTAATCTTCCCCCCCAACATCTTCTCTTTGGCGTCGGAGTGGACCTCCTTTTTCCTCCTGCGAAAAAATATTCTTTCTTTCGGTCTTGCACCCCTTCTTTTTTTCTCGACCACTGTTGCCCCTTTTTAAAGGAGGGTTTTTGCCCTCCACTCCACGGCCCCACCAGCCTTCCCCCCCTTCTCTTTAGGAGTGCCGGAAAACCCTTCCTTTTTCTAGCTTCTTTCATTTGCTCCTCCGGAAAGCCCTTAAGTGGGTCCCCCATTTTTCCCTGGGCATGAAATTTCGATTAGCTGCTTCTAATTTTTTTCCTTCCCCCCAATCCTCTCTCCCTTGGCGGACGGAAAAGTCTTTCCCCCCTGGACCTCGCCGAGATCGACGTTCCCCCCTTTTTTGGTCCACACACTTCCTAATGCTCCGAACTTTTTTGGAAGAATTCTTGGCCTATGCGGATCCCCCTTTTTTTAAGACAGCCCCCTCCCCCCCCAGGAAATGTGGTTCTTTCTTCTTCCTTGGATACTCAACTTAGTCTCTTTTTTCCCGAAATTTTTTTGTTACGTAGGCCCCTTTTTCCCCGGGATTCCTCCTGAAGAAATGGTGATCTTCTTTTTCTTTTCTTTTTAAATATCCTCTTTATTTTCCTACTGAACATCTTCTCTGGAGAAAATGAACGTAGAGCTTATTTCCTCCCCTTTTCCAGTTGACCGACGCGTCCCCTTAGATTGGAGGAGATCTCCCTTTCAAAAGATTCTTTTTCCCCGAAAACTGCTCTCACATGCGCGCTTATATTCGGCGGGGTTTTTTTTCTCTAATTTTTTTGGGTAAATCTCGACGTCACCCCATTTGTTCCCTGACTCCCGCTAAACGAGTACTAGTCACACTTGTTGTTCCTTATAAGAATGATTCCTCCTTTCGTTGATTCGACTTTGTAGCATCCTTTTGGTAGTTCATTGTCCGGAGGGAGTTTTTTTTTCCAAGAACTCAATGTTTCTTTGAGCGACCTCAAAGTCCCCGGGAACATGATTCGTTTCAAAGATTAGCCTTCTTTTAACTTTTTCCCCCTGTGTTCTCTTTTAACCTCCCCCGAAGCTGCCGATTCTGTGCTTCCTTTATGCGCACTTTTGTTGGTGTGAGAGAGCTTTTTCTCCCAGATAACCCCCACTTCTTCTGAGTATTCTTATGAGAAAACCCTTCCAGGGACCCTTCAGCCGGGTGAAGGCATCTACGATCCTTTCCACCTGATGTCGTTTCCCCCCTTGCAGGTGGGAGGGATTTTTCCCCCTCGGAAACCGCTCTCGGCATCCCCCTCTCCCTGCGGGGCCCCCCCTCGTATAAGGAAACCACGAACTCCTTTTTCCTCTTTTAGCTTCGTCTTTTTCCCTTCCTTCCCTTGTAAGTACTTCCTTTTTTTGGGTAACAAAAGACTTCCCTTTTTACCCCAATTCGAACTCAGACGGATTCTTTTCAATCAGCTTTCCCTCCCTCCTTTCCTGGGTGGCAGTCTTCTATAATCCAGCAATGTCTTTTTTTCGTGTCGCTTGACGCGGCTTCCCCCCCTCGGAAGCCACCGATCGCGGTCCTTTTTTTACACTCCCCCCCCCCCCCCTCCCCCCCCCCCCCCCCCCCCCCCCCCCCCCCCCCGATAACTTTCCTTTTTTCCCCCCCCCCCCCTTCAAAGCACGCCAAGCGCGATTTCCTGCAAGTCTCCCCCCCCCCTTCCTTCTGTTTTATCCCCCAAACCACGTACCCCCTTTTCCTGACACAAGAAGTGTTTTTTTTTTCACTTATCGAGAATCGATTTTTTTTTTTTTTCGCATACATTCCCCCCATTCCTTTTCTTTTGAGCTTTTTTCCCGGTATAGAATAGCCCTCGCCTACTCGTAAACTCTTTTTTTTGCGTGATGAGAACACGTTGTCCTCAGCATCTCTGTCGTCAGATTATCTCTTCCCTTAAAGTAAAGTAAAGTTTTCCGTCCCTCTTTTTTCCTTTACGCTCGTCTGTCTACTCAAGATGGAAGGCAAGCGTTTTTTCTTGGAGATGGATGAATGCCAGGTCCCCCTCCCCACCTCCACTTGATTTGGGGCTATCGGCGAGGCGCCCCCTTTTTTCCTGCGATCAGCTTTTTTTTTTTCCGGAACTATAACGACTCCCCCCTCTTTGGTGGCCTTCTCTGATCCAAAATCTTTCGCACAGGATTAGATGGCATGAGCTCCCGGTGACCCTCCCTCCGAAAAGTCCTATTTTTTTTTTTCTCCGCTGAGGTCCACTCTACTTATCAGAGTTCACGTTCTGAAATCGAAAATCCAAGTCTCTCTCCTTTGTAATTCACTTGAGCCCATTGTCCCTTTTCCCCCCCTCCTTTTCCAGTGGATAACCCTTCTTTTCAATTCTTTTCTCCCCCAGAACTAAGTTTCCCTTCACCGCAGCTCCCCCCCGTACGTTTCCCATCGTAAGCGATCTTTTCTTTGCCTTTCCATATTCAATTACGCCGTTGACTTTTCCCAGGTTTAATTCTTTGGTTAAACCCTTTGTTATCCCATAACCTTTTCCTTTTTGCCCGAAGTCCCCCCCACTTTTTGAAGTTACGACTTTGGTAGACGTGGTTCTCCCGCTCTCAACTTCTTAGGTTCGTTTTCGTCTCTTTCAGTTCCTCAATTCAGGGAAAGGTTTTTTCTCTTTTCCACAGGAGGTCTTTGCCCAAACCCCCCCCGCGACGGGGTCTTTCTTCTCAATCGAAGTGGATCTCTTTCTCCAGGAGGTGCACAACCCTCCGGACGAACAATTTTCCTCAGATCCCCTTCTGTACTCCCCCCCCCCCCCAGTCTCGCTTTGGCCTAGAATTTAGTTCCCCTTTTTGTGAAAGCCCCCTCCTTCCCCTCCCCCGGTTTCTGGCCCTATTGTAGAAGGACTCCGACCCTCTTTCCTTTATGGTGAGGAAGACGTCTTTTTTTTTTCCCTTCTCTCAGCAGCTACTGCTTTCTTTAAACTTTCCCCTTGAAGATTCAGGAGGGCGGGCCCCCCAAGTCCGGCCCCCCAGCGGCAAACCTAAAATGGAAGCTCCTCATGGGAGTCCCCCTGGATAGAGGGCATTTCTTCGCGACCTTTCAGTAGAGTCTTTGGACGTGTTCGTCGACGGCGATTCTCTGTTGTGCACTTTTCCCCCCTCCTTTTTGCGGGCTCCGGAACCCCCGCTTCTTTATCTTCTTTCCCAACCGCCCTTTTTTCTTTTTTAAGGTCTTGTTCGGCGATCTGCAACTCCAGGCCCTCTTTCCCTGTTCGCCGCCCTTCCTTCGAACCACAGAATACCCCTTTCCTCTCGCCTTATTCGTCGCCGCGTTCTTATTCCCCCCCGTTCAGATCATGGACTTTGTGGATTCTTCCCCAGAAGCGGCGTAGCACCGATTTCCCCCTTTTCTGGTTAAATCCGATGAAGCCCTCCTCTCCCCCAGCCATAGCGGATATTCCCTGAAATTTTGGGGCCCCCCCTCCTCCTCGTTTTTCCGACCATTGATGTAGTGAAATTCTCTTTCCTCAGTGTTCTTCCCCTGCCCAGGGAAGCCCCCTCTTTTAGTCCCCGATTATTTCCCTCAGTCCTTTCGTTTTTTTTGTTCCCCTTCGCGGTGAGTTTCCTTGAGGGCAAGGATACGATTTTTCGGGAGCTTTCTTTCCCTGAATTGTTCGGCCCTTTTCCCGTCCGAGGAATCCCCTCTCCCCTCCTTCAAAGCCAGCGCCATTGCCTCCTTTCCCGCAGCAACCTCTTTTTTCTGATTTCTTTATCATGCTTATCGTTTTTTTTTTGGGGGAGTAAAACCTTCCTTCCAGAGGGACCCTTCTCCGCCCAGCCGTTTCCCGCTTCTCTCTCCCCTAAAAACCAGTCCCTTCCCCGCACGCCTTTCCCGCAACTGAATGAGCTGGTGTTCCGACAACCCTGTTTGGTTCCAAGTTTTCCCTGACTTTGTCACGATGAAGTGCCCCCTCTTGACTCCCCATCATGGGACCTTGGTTTTAAGGAACCCCCTTTTTTCTTTGAGTGTAGACCTCCGTTGTCGACGCCTCCCCCTGACCATCCAGAAGCCGGTAAAGATGAGCAGTCTTTCATTTATATCATTGGCCCCCCCTTCTGGATGAGGAAAAATTTCCCCCTTGGGCACCTTCCGGCGGCAGACCCTGACTTTTTTTACAACAGTTTGTTGTAGTCGGACTGACTCTTTCCCTTGCAAGCAAATAAGGAGGCCCTTCCTTGCGAAGCAGCCTCCACTACATTTCCCTTTAGCCAGTTTGTTTTTTTTTGAGTCAAACAGTCAGGCTCCCTTTTCCCCCGCATTTAGGTCTTCTTCGCTTTAAGGATGTCGACATGTTCTTATCCCTCTTCCTTGCCTTTCCCCCCCTTTACCTTGTTTTTTTGGTTCGGGTTGTAACTTTTCTTTCACGTAGTCGTGTCTCTTTCTTTTGCTTCCACTTTCTTTCGGCAGGACGGGCTTTGTTTCCTTGACTTTTTGCTTCCTACCTCTCGACGTAGTTCTCGCGGCTTTCCCGGTTCCTTCCCTCCTAGAACAGGAGCCCGCCCTCCTCGGCCTGCTTTCTTTACTCCATTTCTCTGTAAAGGCCAGCTTTTTTTACCGCCGCTCCTTTCCCTCGGTTACCCCCCCTTTTTCCCCAGCGACCATCCGGGTTCCTTCCAAGACCTTAGTAAACAGAGGGTAGTATAACGGCCCTTTGAGGCTTCCTTTTCTTCAAGTCCATGAAGAATCTCTCTCCTTTTCTTATCCTTCGCAGGACGTGATCCACATCCTTTCTTCCCCTCTTGCCGGTTGGTCATGTCCGCGCCACGAAGCCTGGCACCCCCTCTTTTCCTTTGGAAATCAGCTCTTTTTTCCCAAAGGGTATGGAACCGAGCGTTTTTCGGCGGCGCCGGCCCCCCCACCCCCCTCCTTCCCGGTGCGCAAACCTTTTTGTGTAACCTGCCATTCGTTCCGTCCCCCGTCCCGCCCCCCTTCTGGCAAGACTGTGCTCCTCCCGCACCGTGCCTTTCTAATTTCGTCTCCTGGGAGCCGTCCCCTTCCCGTCAATTCTTTTGCCGACTTCCAGGGGCCCTCATCCCTTTGAAGGCTTTCGCCTCCCCTTGTGAAGAGATTTCCTTTTTAAGTGCACGACACCTTCCTTGATAACCCTTTAAATTCATATTTCTTTTTTTCTTCAAAGTATATTCTCTTCGACCTCCTTCTCTTTCTATTGGATCAAGTCCCTTAAATGAATGAGGGTAATGGTCCCCCCTTTCTATTTGCGAACCCCCCCCTTCTTCTGATATAATTGATAGATAATCGGATTCTCTCGTCTTCTTTTTTCCCTCGTTGATGACAGTTGTTTTTTCAAGTAGACAATACCTTTTTCACCCATGAAGTTTTCCCCCCCTTTTTTTTTCTCGTTCCCTTTTTCTTCATCTTAGGGTCCCTAGCATTAAAGAGAACCCCTTTCCTCTTGTTAACCCTTTTCTCCTTTGGGAGGGATTATGATTTCCCTCTTGGAGGCTTCTTACACTTCCCGATGCTTTCCAAAAAAGTTGTACCTTCTTTTCTTATTATTAGCTTTCTTTCAAAAGGCCTTCCCACAAGAATTCGCTTCCCCTGTGTTCGACCCACATGACCTCCCCCTTTTCAGGGCCCCCAAGAAGAAGTAAGGTGATGTGTTCTTTTTTCAGATTGACCTTATTGTCACTTCTTTTTTAAAAATAGGAATTTTCATTTTTGTAGAAAAACCTTTTTTTTTTTCCCCTAAAAAAGGAAGTATCTACTTTGCAAGGAATTGGTCATCACCCCTTTTTTTTGTTTCCTCAACTCATGCCCTTGCTGGATGGTCGGAATCGCTTTTCTCAATCTGTCTGGGGACGTCCCCATTGGAAGGAATGTACGGTATATTCTTCTGTGAGTCCCTCTTTAGGCCGTTTCTCCTTAACTGGACACATTTTGGCAGTCAAATACCAGACGCTTTTCTTCTTTTGTAGGGTTTTTTCTTCAAACGGAATATTTTCTGTCCCTCCCCCCCCGTGCCCGCCCTCTTTTTCCTTTGAACGAAAGGCTTTCTTTTTTCTGGAGTACCGCGGAGGGCCTTCTTTGCCCAAAACTTGGCTTTTTCCAAGATTCTCCCCGCGATCGTCGTCTTCTTTTTTTTCTCCCTCTTACATGGGAATGCCTCCTCCTATACCAGAATTAAAGATCCCCGGGGCTCTTTTTCTCTAGCGCTTTTTTTTGCAATGGTATAATTCCTTTTTCCCGGCGTCGCAAGACGGACTCCGGTCCCCTTCCTCCGGGTTTGTTACATTCCCCTTTTCTCCCTTAAAACTTCCCCTCCCCTCTTCGCCGGTTTTCCTTGGGAAGAATAAACTACGTGGCTCGGTCCCTTTCGACCTGTCTCTTTTCCCACAGTCAAGTCGCCTCCCAAAGTTCCTCCTTCGAAACCACTTACGACCTAGCATTCTCATAGATACATTTGATTCCCTCCCCAGGGAAGTAATGTTATTCTTCTGTCACAGGCGTTTTCCCCTCCCCTTGAGGAATCGGCTCCTCCCAGAAGTAAAGTTACATGAAAGTGGACCTTTCCATTTTCTTTAGATGGCCCTCATACTTTCTACTACCCAATATGTAAGGAGGTTTTCCCCCTCCGCAAAAGGTTTTTCCCCTCCCCTTTTCCCCTTTCGTAATAAAGGATGGACTTCTCTTTCCGTTCCCGCTCCGTTTCTTCTCATGTTTTTTTTCTCTTTTGGAATTGACGAGGGATTTCCCCCTTTCCTCGTCTGACCCCCCCCCCGATGGAGACCCATAAAGGCGCGGATGGTTCGGGGGAAATTTCCGGACCTCCGTTTTGTTTTTTTCCCAGTCCCCAGCACTATATGAAAGCTCCCCCAGAGAACCCCCTATCTTTTTTTTTTTCCGCAGCAAAGGCCCATGGAATTTGTCCTCCCCCGGCTCTTCCTTTGGCGAATTCGGCCAGCCTGTCTCGGCACTTCCTCTTTCCCCCTTTCTTCATTACAGTCGGGGAAAACGCTCACTCTTTGACCTGAAGTGCGTTTTTTCTTTTTGGGAAAACAAAAGGTCCTCCCTCCCTCTTCTCCGGGGGGGTGTTGTTGTTTTCCTTTTTGGGGGGGGGGGGGAAAACCCCGGTAGTTCTGGTTACTGCCACAAGAAAGAGTCCTACGGATATGCCAAAATGGGCTATCTTGAAATTTTCAGAAAGGGACCAAATTCCTTTAGGAATTGGAGTTCTAGAGTTACTCTTTCACTCCCCTCAGTTCTGTCCTTTCCTTCAGATGCTCAGGAGAACACTCTTGGATTAGTTGGACCCCCTTTCTTTCCCTTCATCCTGGCCACTCCCTCCTTCCCCAAGACGCAACGGAAACAAGCTTGTCTGTAGGATTCTCCCCCCCCCCGGAGCGAGTCCCTCCCGCCTGCAGACTAGCCCCTATTCTTTTTGAAGTGGAATTTTCTTAGGGCACTTTCCCCCATCAATTTTCTTTTCTAATATGGAGAGCACACCCCCCCTCTTATTTCCCTACGCTGGTCGTCGGACGTTAATTTTTCTCCTTCCAGGTCAGGGATGGACTTCCCCCTCAGCGTCTCTCCTCTTTTTATGCTGAAGTTTTGGGTCCTTCCTCACGCCCCTTCCCCCTTTTGACTGATTCTTTATTCTTTCTTTACCTTTTTTTCCCTACGCAGACTCAATCGCGACTTTACATGTGGTTCCTGTGGCCCAGTTTAATCGATCAAGTCTGGCGGAACGCACCCTCCCCCCTTTTTGTTACGTTTTTCCCCCCTTTTTTGGGCTAGAATGGATCTCCCTTTTTTCATGGCAGACGAACTTTTCTTCTTTCTTTTTAACCCTTCGTGGAGAACAGGACACCCCTCGCTTCCATTCCCCCCTTCTTCAATGAAGAGAACTCTTGGTACCTTTTCCTCCGTTTAACCATCAGAAGGAATAATTTCCCCTCCTCCCCAACCTCTTCCCTTTTAACACGGGCGGATGAGACACTGTTCCTAGCCGGGACCCCTTCTCCGAAGTGGGTCTCTTTTCAACTCCCCCCTCCCTTGTGACAAGGGAAAAAATTTTCCGAGCAATTGATCCGTCATTTCCAGTCCCTGTGGTTGGCACCTTCTCTCCTTTGATTGTTCCGCGATCGGACGCGGCTCAGTCATGCCCCCCGCTCGATCCCTTTGTAAGGCCTTCGGGCCCAAGAACAAACGTCGAATTCGCCCGCCCCCCTTAAGGGAACCCGTAGATGCCTGGGGGGAAACCCCTCAGGAGTTCTTTACTTTTCCGCTGATGTGTAATGAATATAAGATGCCGATCCTGGCCGTCGCCCTCTTCTCTTTTAATAATAATCAGTTGTGTTGTTTACTCTCTCTCGCTTCGGAACCTCCGAATCGGTCAGCTACCGTTCCTTCTTAGTCACCCCTTTCAAGTTCCCCCCCCCCTAGCCTCAAGAAAAAACAAACTCCCTTATTTCCCTACCTCTTCCAATTAAGTGAGGCCCTCCAATTTCTCCCGGTGGTTTTTATTTCGCCCCCTCCGGACCCTATAGGAGAATCCTTCCCCTATGGACGCTTCTCCCCCTGAACGGGCGGGCTCCCTCCCCCCTCAGGCGGCTAATCCCACAACAACGACTCCTCCTTTGATTTTTCACGTTTCTCTTTCGACCCCTCCCTTTTTTTGTTACAGGACCTTTCCTGGACTTCGAGTTTTCCCCCCCACTTCGTCTACACTGCCCTCCGCGCCGTTCATCCCTCTTTCAGCCGTGTTAGGCAACATAACCTTCGGTCTACTTCCCCTGATTCCTTTCGATTTGTCTTTTTTACGCGGGTCCATGTTTCCGCACCTCTTATTTTCCTCCCCTCCTGGAAGCTGCGATACTTTCCGAGCTCTCCCCTTCCTCCTAGCCCTTCGTCTGAAATGAAAGGCCCTTCTTCCTCCCCCCCCCTTCGCTGTGATCCCCCTCTTAAACCCCCTTCCAAGAAAGTGCGTGCCGTTTTCCTTTTTCTCCCTCTCCTACGCCTGGAGGTGAGAATACCGGTTTTTTCATTGTCGCCTTTGAGTGCCTCCCCCAAGGGAATGTCGCCCCCTTCGCCCAGAATCCTCCCCCCGCCCCTTTTCAAGGGCAGTGTGCGACAAGTTGTGACCCCCCCCCTTAGCCCTTCGCGGCAGATTTCCTTAAGCCCTTCCTTTTTTCTCAGTTTACAAGTCAAGTTGCTTTTGCCCTTCCGTTGCCCTCTTTTTTCTTCTCGAATCGAAACGTTTTTTCTCTTTATGAAGTCCTTCCCTTCCTCTCCGGCACACTTAACTTGACTTCCGTTTTTAGCCCCCCCACTGTTGCTCTCTATAAGAGACTGAACGTTCTTCTACAATACTTCTCCAATTCTATGTGGAAGTTCGAAACCTCCCTTTACTCCTAGCGGCTCTTTTCCTTCTTCAAAAAGGGTGTTCCACCAGAAGCAGAAACTTTTCCCTGTGTAAGATCCATTCCTCTTCCGTCCGAACCCCCCCCCTCTTTTAAACTCTGAAACTTTTTTCCCTAGACCCTCCACCCCAAGGCGATGGAGCTTAAGCAAATCCCCCGTTGAGCCAGGGTAACTCCCGCGGTTGATTAACGGAGCGTATCCTCTTGAGAGAACAAAAAGCTGGTCGTGCCGTCACCAGCGAAAAAACGCGGCCTTTGGTTTCCCACGTGTGCCCCCCCATCGTAAGCCGTCTTTCCCCCCTGCCTTTTCCCCTTCTATATTCAATTCCCGCTCCCTTTCGCGTTGTACCCGTCCCTTCTAAGTCCCAAAAAACGAGTATTCCACCTTTTCTCCTTCTAATTACTTCCCCGGAGAGAAAAGTTGGTGCTCTTAAATACTTTGGCCCCCCCTGGTTTTTTCTAAAATTATTAGTTAGATGAGTCTTTCAGAGCACAGCATCTCCAGGTCCAGGTCCGGGTAAGTATAAATCCTCCCCCAAACACCCTCCCGCCCGACTGGATTTTATAAATCGAAGGGGATGTACCAGTTTCGCAAGCCTACCCATGGCGCTCAAATGTAGCCCCTTGTAAACCACCCTTCTGGACCGAATTTAGTGACAAAGTTCTTCTTACGCCCTCCCTTTTTACCTATTTATGCCCGGGAATGGAGATGCCTCTTCAAAGGTGACTTTTTTTTTTGTTTCCCAGGAATGAATAGATATTTTTCCTTTTTTGAAGAAAGTTCCCCCCTTCTTGAGGATCCTTTATCAATTGACTGCTTGGTTCATCGAAACCTCCCCCCTTCTCCAAACCAGGGAAGAGCTCGAAGAAACATTTTCCCTTTAATACCCACCCTTTAGTGCATTTTTTTTTGTTTAGAGATTTTTCCAGGATCTCTCGTGAGTGTTAGTAAGACTCCTCTTGACAAAGGGGCCCTTCTTTCTCACGGAACTCGTTTCTATTCTTTCCCCGGTCTCCTGGATAATCTTCTTGTTTTTGGGATTTCCTTTTGTATGCCCCCCCCCCCCCCCTTCTTCTTCAAAGGGGTTTTCTGCAGTAGCGCCTTTCTAATTTCTCAGAAGATAGCCTACGGCTTTTTCGATCCCTCTTTTTGAGAAGACTTTCTCTGGAATTCGGTTGGACTCTTTTTTCTTTTTCCCATGTAGCCAAGGATGAACACGTTACCTTGTAAATACGATGGAAGACCTTCCCTTCCGGAGGAAATTTCCAGGCCATAGTTCCCGGCAGGAAACTTTCTCTTTCATCCAGCCTAGGTTCCTCCCCCATGCCTCCAGAACCAGACTTTCTCGATGATGAAAATACGGCTCCCTCCTTCCTGCCAGAAATAGGACTTCAGTAACACCCCCCCCCCCAAAGACGAAGGCCCCGTTCGTAGCTCTTCTTTCGTCCACAGTTCTCTTTCGGTCAGTTAAAGAAGTTGATATTTTGGCACGGCTCCGATTCTCAGCAGCGAGACTTTTGACAAGAACTGGAACAGTCGTCTCTCCGATCACAGACGGATTTTTTTTCCCCCCAGGCCAGCGCCCTTGTATCCAAAAAGTGCTCTCAAACCGATTTCGCTGTCCTTTTGCAAATCCTTTTTTTTCTACGGGTGGGTTTTTTCCCTTTCCCCCCAGACCTCTTCTTACCCCCCCGAGTGGGTATACGCCTTTAGAAGATTGCCCCCCCCTTGATTTTCCTTTTTCTCGAGCACTAAAAGCACCTCCCCCCTCCAACGAAGGTCGTCCAGACTTTTGCGTAAGGGACCATCCCCCAAGGATTCTTTTTACCAGGTTCAGTCGGTCTCTCCTTCGGTGGATGTGTCCCTTCTTTCAGTCAGGTTTCTCAAGCAGAAGAATGATACAGATAGCGGCCCTTTTTTAGGAACGACTGTGCTCTTTTTTGTTTGAGCCCCCTCTTAAGAAGACAACTGTCTTTCCCCCCCGAAGCCCGCCGATGATTGCAAAGGGGGGAGGCGCTTTTTTCTTGGCCCCCTCTTTTGGGAATGAGAAAGTTTTTTTTCCCGGGCAGGGCCTTCTGAAGAAGAAGACCATTTTTTTTGAACAAGTGGTTGTATGTTTCCCTTAGAGGTGCCTCTTTAGGGTACTCTCCCTCCAGGCGCCCTATCCTTTTTCCAAGCCCCGCCCCTCCCTCCCTCAGAAGTGATAGAGATTCTCCAGCGCGATGCTTGTGGCAGGGCCGAGAAGACTTTTTTTTCCTTAGGTAGTTCTAGAGTTCTCTTTTTTCTTATAACTTATCCTTTTTTTCCCCTCCCTCCGGCACTTCCCAACTACGTCGGTAGCAAGGGGCCGGGCACTTCCCCCCGCCCGGCCAGCGATTTCTAAAGCCTCCCGATGAGCTTCTTTCCGGTACTTTCCCTCTTTCAGCCCTTGACGATGGTGGCTTCCCTCTGCTCGCGTCACGTAATTCTGAGGTCACGGTTTTTCGCACAGGCTTGCCGAAGACGCCTCCTCTTCTTTTTTCCGGCACCTTCTTTTCGTAACCTCTGGGGCCCGTTTCCGCCCAGTCTGTGAATAGGTTTTCCCCTGGAAAGAGGTGTTTTGCCTCCTTTTTTCTCCCGTATACTCTCTCCCCATAACCGTTACTTTTCTTGCTGAGTTCCACAGTTTTTCCGAACAGGTGGTTTTTGGAACAAGAGGGTTAGTCTTTTTTTCCCTTACGGTTCTTCATTCGGTCCCTTTCTTGTGGATCACGTCCTGCG
>Ga0179593_1635325_pt1 | contig 36603 bp, 47 predicted proteins | sample CZODoug2_1_08_16_FD_185931 | JGI IMG/M metagenome (GOLD analysis project Ga0179593, IMG submission 185931) | Vadose zone soil fungal communities from Angelo Coast Range Reserve, California, USA - CZODoug2_1_08_16fungal (PacBio error correction) | ecosystem: Environmental > Terrestrial > Soil >... | reverse complement strand
CGGGAACTTTTTTGTTTTCTTGTTTCTTCCCCTTCTGTTGAGTCCGATCTCCTTTGCATTTCTCCTGAAGAGGACCTTTTCTTTTGAGCCTTTCGAGCTTTTTTTTTTTCGTGGGTTTTTTTCTCAGATGTACCCTCCCCAGTTACCTCTCCTTATTTTTTCCCCACAAAGCGGAGAGGTTCGCAAGCGATCCCTGGTATGAACTCTTTTCCGTGCTGTTTTCTTTTTTTCGGATCTCCCCGAGTGTTTCAGGACATTCTTCCGTTTAGCAGTCATTTTTTCTAGGGCAGGAGTTCCCTCGTACTATGGAATACTTGGATCTCTATTTCTTTCCGCTGTTCTTCTGGTCCCCCTTCGTAACCCCCCCAGCGTTTCTGCCAGTTCCGCTTCATTCTTCTGACTGGTCTTTTTTTGATTTCCCACGCTCGTAGCTTCTCGCGTCTTTCAGCTTTTCTTTTAGCGTACCCAGCAAGTCCCCTGTCCTAGATGTTTCCCCCCACGCTTTTTTTGTGTGAAGCCTTCCCTTTGCACCCCCTCCCGGCCTTCTTTGCCATTCGGACTCCCTATCGGGACCTCAGCCCTGCCCTTTTTTCTTCACCCTTGCCCCCCGGACCCCTTTTTATCTGCTCTTTTTCAACATCCCCTGTCACGTTTCAATTCGCGGTGTCTCAGGTTCCCTTTCTTCAATGTTCCTCCGGACTTTTTAACCGGGTTTTGGAAAATTCTCTAGTTCGCCGGCCTTTTGTATTGGCTGGTTCGTTTAAAATACTCCTTCCCACGTTGTTTTCCCATCCCCCCCTATCAAACCTGATTCTTTGTTTTGTCCCTCCCCAGCCCCCCGCCACTTCCCACCTGAATTTCATTCAGTTTTCTTGACCCTTTCACGCCATATATATTCTCTACTTTCTGACTTCCCTTGTCCCAATTTCGTTTCCCGCATCCTTTCTTCCGTCTCCTTTTTCGGTCTCTTTGTCTCATGCAATCCCTTCTTCTCCTCTTGGTGGACCCCCTTTCCTGGCTGGCTCCTTTTGACCTCTCTGCCCCAAGACTCTCAAAGTTTGTTCTGGAACACTTTTTCCCTCCCTGTTGTGCCTCTTTCAGAATCCTTTTGCTTTTGAGAGCCTTTTCTCCTGTCTTTTTTTTCCGTTATCGTTACCCCACTCTTTCGGAACTTCCCTTCTTTCGAGTCGGACTCCCCAATCTTCTTTCCCCAAGTTCTCGCAACAGGTTGTCCATTCTTGATCATATGTCACCTCCTCTTTTTTTACATATTTTCAGGTGTACCCCTTTCTTTGATGCGCTTCCGTGCCCTGGTCGCCCTTAGTCCCTTTGGGGGCTCACCACAGACCCCCCCCTTAAGCTCCTCTCTTCTAGGGATTTCCCAGGTTCACCCCCCAACGTTTTCAACTTGCCGTGAAGTTGCCCCTTTTTTATTGCTTTTTTTCTGGAAGTCCTGCCCTTCGTCCTTCCTGTGCCCCTCTTTCCCTAATGTCCCTTTATAGTTAGTCGTCCCGTCACTGGAAGTCCCAAGAAGTGATCGTGGCACCCCTTCCCTATATTCAGCTCCCCGACCTTCCCCCGAATTTGAGGCAACGATTTCCCCTTAGACCTCCCCCCGTACACCCCCCCCTCTATTTCCCTGGAATCCTCTTTTTCAGGTCCTTTTACACCACCCCCCCCCTTTAAGTTTCGCTCAGGTTTCACACTCGGAACTGGTCTCTCGTTTCTTTCAACCTCTCTCTTTTGACCCCTTATTGTACTTCTCCCTGCGTTCCTGAGCTCCTGACACCTTCTATCTGGTTTTCTCAGAACCTTTTCTGGCTTTTCTTTTTCCGTGTGGTTATGGTCGTCCCCTTTTTTCGAGAATAGTTAGGGCGGGCGGAGGAAGTTCCTTCTGTTCGGCCATGTCCTTCTCTCGGTCTTTTTTCCCTTCTGTCAGCTTTTTTTCTTTGGGTCCTGACTCTTTTTTCCCCAGACCGATAAGGTTTCCATGTTTTGTGAATGCAATTCCCTTTCTATGACTTTGTCACTACTCGGACCCCTCTCTGCCCAGTCCCAAATCTTTTTTCTAGGATACACACCCTATATTTTTCAGGGTTTTCTTTTCCTTTTAGGCGTGCTCGTGTCCCTCTTGCTCACCATTTTTAACTTTGGCCGAATGTTTTACGCCCTTCCCCTGAGTATGGCACTGTTTCCTTAAACGGTGCTTCTTTTTGGACCTCTTTAAGACGCCTTTTTGGGGGTCTTCTCGTTTGAGAAACATCTGACCTTAAGTAATTTCATTTTTTCCTTGGCCGAGATTTCGATTCCCTTCTTAGGTTCTTCAGCTCATGGTTCCCCGTACTTTTTCCCCCAAGGCCTTCCCCGATTTTTATGGAACTGGGTATCCAGAACCTTCCCCACCTTTTTTTTTTGTAGACCCTCGACCGCGTTAGTGTGACAAAAACTGCACCCTCCCAATCTTCTTTGAAATCTCTTTCCAGTTTGGTTACTTTCTCATTCGATCCAGCGCTTCCCTTCCTTTACTTCTCCCCCAACTAGGCAGATTCACTTTCCCCTTAAGTAGCCCCACACAGAACCCTTTCCCCCCCGTGCCCGTCCTTGGAAGGTCCCTGTACTTTAAGAAGAACCCGAGCAAGTTTCTCCCTTCTAGGTTCCCTCCTCCATTCAACATCCCTTACAAACCTGGCCTAATCTCGCAGTTTCGTTGCCCCAAGGAGAATCCTCCTTTAGGTCCCCTCTCGCGAAACGCCAACTTTTCCCCCGAGAGATTAAGCTACCTTTCCCCCTCGTAATTTTTTTAATTCTTTGAGATTCTTTAGGTCACCCCAACTTTTTCCAACTGTTCACTTTGCCCTTTTTGTGAATGCCCTTTTCCTAATAGCCCCCCCCCTGAAAGCTTCCCGCTGCCCCCTCGATGATAGTCCAGCCCTTCCCCCATTTACCACCTTTTTGCTTTTACACTTCTTCCACTGTTTTCACTGTCAAACCCTCTTTTCCTTTCCGATTTCTCCCCTCCCCTGAACCCATTTATTTTGTTGTTCCCCCCCAGGTATCTTGTGTGGTCTAGGTCATTCTTTAACAACTCTTCCCCCCAATCCTTCCATACCCCTTTGAAAGCCTAACCCCTTCCCTCAGACGAAGGATCCTTCCCGCGAGGGGCTCAAGATTTTTCCTAAAAAAACTTTCCTTGCTCCCGCCGCTTTTTTCCCCTCTCCCCTTTTATTCCCCAGTGTACCTGAGTTGAAAGCCCTTAACATTCCTTAGAACCTCCAGTGCGTTAGGCCCCCCCACGACAAAATGAATCTGGACGAAGTGTTCCACGGAAGATATATATCTTTTTTTTGTTGTTTTCTTAGAAGTCTCATCAGGTTTTTCTGAAGTTTGGTGGAGGCTTTTTTCACTCGAAGGACAAACTTTTTCGCCGCTTTGGTCCCCAGCATGGTCCCCTGCTCTCAAGTTCTTTCCCCCCCTTTTTTTCTACCCTTGTTCTTCCCCCGTCGGTGGGCTGTCGTAGAGTTTGGGTTTCCCCCATCTACTTCCTCCCTGCTTCCTGGGACGTTAGCCGTATTCTTTTCCTTGGTTTTTTTTTTTTTGGCGTCGTTTCTACCGCTCTTTTTAATAGCACCTCCTCAGCGGGCTTTTTGCCCCCCCTTTCCTTCAAGTGTGTGGCCTCGAGTTTTTCGGACGCTAGCAGTGGAATTTTATGTGTTCCTTTTTTCACGGCTTTCTTCGGGCAGTTCCTTTCTTGGCTTTTTTATCCAAGATCCCTTGGTCCTTCCGTGACTGGCTTTGTTATGATTGGAGCTCTTTAGGTCCTCCCTTGGAACCCCAGTGTGTTCTCCTGTAGGACGTTTTTTCCCCCTTATTCGATCTCTCCGCCGGCAATCCCGGAAGTCTTTTTAGCGCTTTGGTTGTTTGGAGCTTTTCCCCTACGATGGTCCCCTAAGGAACTCCTCTATGTCCATCCCCCTGAAAGGGACATTTTTTCCCCTGGATTCCCGGTTTTGCGACTGATTTTTCGTACCTTTTTCTCCCCTCAATCTTGCTTTTCTACCGTCTCGGGGGAATCTTCACCGTTTTTTTTCCGTGTGTCTTTGAGATTGCGTTTTTTCCCCTATTTCTCTTTTCTTTTGTTCTTGTGTATAGTTGGTCATAAGTTTCCCTTTTGATCCTTGATCTTAAAATCTTTTTCCAAGATTTGGATTCTTCGTCCTCAAGTTTTCCCAGAGTATTCCGCTACTTTTTCGGTGCTCTTTATCATACACATTCCTCTAAGGTTCCCCTCTCTTTAAATTCCCTCCTCCCTGGGTTCTTTTCTAATCTTCCTTCCCTACTCTACTCTCCTTCCCGGAAGTACCAGTCGTGACCCACTCACTACTTTAGTGACTTATTTTTTACCCCATAGCCCCCCGCTGCCTCTTCTTGCCGCTCTCCCCTTTTTTACACCCTACTCCCCCAGTTTTTTTTCCAGCCGCAGTCTGTGCAGGTTTCAAATTCTTCGCATTTTTTTCGCCAGCCCCCCCCTTTTTCCTCCCCTTCTGGTGGGGCCACTTTTTAGTTGACCCAGTTCTTTGCGCCTTTTGGCCGGGAGTTCCCCCCCCTTTGATATGCCTCCCTCCTGACATTGGATTCCATTCACCCCCTCTTTTGCACCCTCTTCCGTATCCCCTGTTACCCCCTTCCCCAAGCTTCTTCGGATGAGTCCTTTTTTCATCACTTTTTTCTCCGACGGGTACCTCCCCCTGACCCTTGGATCGGGGGGGGAGTATCCTCCCTGTTCCTGTCTCTTGGACCATCAGTTTTCCCCCTTTCCTCCCGGTTTTTTTTTTTCTCCCCTACTGAGTTGTCCATCCCCTTTCCCCCTTTATTTTTCCGATTTCCGGGACCATAGCGCCCCGCGCAACTGCCTAGTGATTCTCAAATGTTTTTTTTGGGCGGGTTGCCGCTTTCCCTCCTCTGATTTCCCTCCCTTTCCCTCATGCATGTCTTGTTTCCGTTGTTCCAGCACGATCGAGGAAGTTCTGCTAATTCTTTTTCATCTTTTTTCTTCTTCTTTCTCAATGACCTATTTTTCCCTTTTCTGCAGTTTTTGCCCTCGCAAAATTTTTCCCCCGTGATCTGATTCCCTCTGTTTTCAACGTCCCAAGGTTTCTTTGTACCCCCGGCCCTCCAAGCTAGGAAGACTGGCTCTGTTAATGCCCTGGGAGCTTCCTTTGCCAGGGAGTTTAACGGAACTTCCCATTCAAATTCCCCGAAGGTGTTTTTTTTTTTGTAGGGATCCCCTGATTTAGGGTAATTTACCCAAAGCTGGTCGTAAGCGGATTTTGACCCGGCTTTTTTGAGGGATCTCAAAAATGATCGAATCTTCCTTGTTAGACCTTTTCCTTCCGCCCCTCCTGACTTTCTTTTTTCTTGGATCTTTTTACTTACTTTTTTCTTCTTTAAAAATACGTTTAAGTCCTTTCCCTCCCTGCACTCCCTTAATACCGGAGGCCCCCCCCCCTTCCCCTTTTTTCCTTTTTGGACCGAACCCTTCTTGACAAACGATACCCCCCCTTTTATGCCTCCCCCTCTCCCCAACCCGTCCTCCCAGACTTTTGCCACGTTAGGCACACTCCTCGGACTGTTTGTTTTTGCGCCCCCCTTCACTTTCTGGGTCTCCCCCCCTTGAGTAGCTTTTCCCCCCTTCTTTTTAGGACCCGCGGAACTTTCCTCCCCGTAATTTTTTCCGGTACTTCTGAACGTTTTTCCTTTTTCTCACTCTTCCAGAGAGAGGTTCTTTTTCTGTCCTTTCCCGCAGGGAGCAAAGGTTGCTTTTGGTCTTCCCAAGATCTTTTTTTTTTTTCCGGGGTTTTAACCTAAGTTTAGTCCCGATCCAGTTTATTTGTGGTCCAAGCTCCCCCCCTTGATGACACTTTCCTCCGCCTTTTTCGAGTCACCCTTCCTTCCCCAGATATGAATCTATTTCCCCCGTTCTTGCCCCCGTCCCCTCCCATTTTCTCGGGCTAAACATTCCTTACTGCCCCTCCCTCCCTGTGAGACCCCCCCCCCCCTTTAGGGTTTTCCCCGGTGGCGGAGAATTTCTCCCAGGTTTTTTTTTTTTTTTTTAGACTTGCTCTTTCAATTTGCAGTCCGTTTCCCCCTCTTTTCGTGTTTAAATATTTAACCCTCTCCCGTCAGATGCCTCTCTGGTTTTTCCCTTTTGGAAGATTCCTCCAAGCGTTTCCCCCCCTATGACCATTTTCCTGCATGGACTTTCTATTCCCCCCCTCAGGCCCCCCTCTCCAATGTTTTCTTCATTTTTCTCGGACTGCCCCCCCTTTTTCCAATCCCCCCCTAACTCTCCCTCCGAGGGACAATATCGACAGACGCTTTTCCTAGACATTTTCTCTCCCGGTCTATCCCTATAAACACTCTTTTTTCAGCTCCCCCATTGGCCACGTCCTTCTTCGCCAACCCCCAAATTCCAGGATACCCTTCCCTCGATTTGTTCCACCTCTCAAGTTCCGCTCAAAGAAACTGCCAGACGAGACGTGACCCTAAGCCTCCCCTCCCCATGTCCTTAAACCTTTTTCAGGAAGACCCCTCCCCCTTTGGTACCGCTGGCCCTCCTCAATATTAGATTTTTTTTTTTTTTTTTGTTTGTTTTCTTTTTTTTTTCTTGAGTGACCTCTGTTTTTTCTTGTAGATTTTCTTTTTTTTTTTTGATTTCCCCCCCTAACCCCCTCTTCCCTTTTCAAAGACTTCGCCTGTCCTGATCAGACGATCTACTCAGACCGGCTCCCCGCGAGCTCCCCCCCTATCACACCTTTCACCGTTCTCGTTTTCCTCTTCCCCTCCCCCCCCCCCTAGCTCCGCTACCCTCCACTCGCCCCGCGCCGTAGCATCCCCCGCGGCAACTTTCCAATTCCTTTTCCCGGACTTTCCCCACTTAAACCTTCCCCGCGTCTGGCCATTTTTCCCCCCTTCTTGCGTTTTTGCTCTCCCAGAATATGTTTCCTTCATTGTGGAGTTTTTTGCACCTTTTTCCTCAACCTGCTCCGCCGACTCTCCCAAAGTCTGCGGAGGGGTCAACTTCCCGTCCTTCCTCCTTTTCCAGTGGACTCCCCTCCCTCATGTTCTTTGTTGCTCTTAAACTCTCACCAGCCCCCCCCTTTTTCCTCAGACTGTTCACCGCCTTCAGAGCACCCATTTCTCTTCCTTAACTTTTTTGCATTCCCCCCGGGATTTCCCTCCCCATGTTTTCTGCGATTTAAAAATCCCGGTGTACCCCTCTGACCCCACATGCTCCTCTTTTTTAGATCCAGCCCCTCCTTTTTCCTAGCCTGAACACGCTCTTCCCCGGCGCCAGTTCTTTGATATTTTTTCGTGCCCGGTATTCCTTACAAAGGAGTTTGAAGTTCCCCTTTCCCTTAAACCCCTTGACATTTCCCCTTGGTTTCTCTTACCATTTTCTACAGTCTTTGCCACTTTGCTCCGTCCTTCTCGACCCTGGCCACCAGGGCAATTTTCCCATTGTCTTTCGGCTCTATCTTTTTTTTTCCCTCGAATTGGCTTTCGTGTTTTTTTTTTGTTTCTTTATGGGTGCTTTTACATCGCCCCACCCCAAAACATAGCCTCAGGGGGTTTCCTTTTTCCCTCAGTTGTTTGCCTTTCTTTTTTCCCGACTGGTTCCCCTTTTTTAAACCATCGCTGTCCCCTTTTTCTTTTTTCCGTGCACTATAGTGCATTTCTTATCCTTTTCTTTTTTCCGGCCCCCCTTTTTTTCTATAGGTCTTCATGTTTAAGTAGGTCATTCCCACTTGACTTGGAGGATGTTTTTTTTGAAGTCTTCTCTCTCCCCCCTTCTAGAATTTCTTTTTTTTTTGAGCCTTCTTTGTCTTTTTTCGTGGGTTGTAGCTCTAGGACTCTAACTGGCCATCCCCCCAAACGATTTTTCCCATAGCCTTTCCTCCTCTCATTTCCTTTTTTTGACTCTTTTTTCCTTCTTGATTTCATCCCTCCGTGCGGGGGCACCCTTCCAGTTCTTGCTTGGCTTTCGTCCTCTTTAGTTTTTTCCCGTTTCTGAGACCTTTGTCTAGTTTGGTATGAGCCTCTTTCAATATTGGTTCTTGAGCTCTTTGATATCCCTTTTTATAGGTTCCTTCTCGCGTCGGGCCAAACTCCAGTCTATAAGATCTTTCCTTTAACTGACAACTCGGTTCTCCTTCCTAAGCCCAGTTTTCTTTTTTTAGCTACATGCCTAATCTGTTTTTTTCCTGCTGGCCAAGTTTAGTACTCTTTCCTCCCGACCAGGCAGATCCTTCTTTCCCTATAGTTTTTTTTCCCCCCAGTAGTGACGATCCCTCCTTTAGTCCCCTTTCCTTCCCCCTCCATCCGTTTACGCTCCTACGCCCCACATAATCCTTTTGCAATGATTCTGAGCAGGTTCCCCCCTATTTTTTGGCCGCCCCCCCTCCCGTCTAGTCCCGTTTTTTCCACCAAACTGTATCTTTTTCTGTGGGGTTTTTCTTTAACTTTTTCTTTTTTTTTCCCTTCCTTACGGGCTTTCCTTACCTCCCCCGCTTGTTCATTCTCCCCTTTCTTGTTTGTTCCTCCCTTGGATCTCCCAATGATTCTTTGTCTTTACCCACCCTAATATGACACTCCTTCGATCTTCCCCCAACGATCTCCTACCTTCCCTTCCCGGCTCTTTTTCCTATCTGCTCCGCCCTCATTTCCCCCCAACTCAGTTCCCCCGCCCTTTTGATTCGACCCTCTCCGCTTGTTACTTTCTTCCCTAAAATTTTTCTCCCCCACGCTATTTTTCCCTCCAATTCTTTTTGGTGAAGATCCTTCCCTAGAGCCCCCGCCCCTTCAAGTTGATTTTCAACCCCTTATTTTACGAAACTCTTTCCCTGGTTTCTTTTCCTTCTTGGTCCCCTTTTTGATACTCCAGGTATATTTGGCTCAGTATCTTTCTCTTTTGGAATCCCTTTAGGCCCTTTTTTCAATAGAAAACTTTCTAGTTTTTCCACCTTCCCTTTCGTTCAAATCCGTTTCCAAAGAACCCCCCCATTCGAAATCCCAGAACGTTACGATAAAGTCCCTTATCTTTTACCTAACACCTTTTTTTTTCTCATTTCCTTCAAAGGAAAGAAAATCCTCCATATTTATTTGACATGGTCTCCCGTTTTGTGGTCCCCCAGGAAACCTGTAACTTCTCTTCTCTTTCCTTATTTAGTGTTTCTTTGAGGATAGATTAAACTTTTATCAACCTTCCATTCTTTCCCGCGGCATTTTGCATATGGGAACGAGATCTTCCGTGGACCCATGCTCTTTGTCTTCCTCCCAACTCCCGGGGACATCTTTATTCGCAGTCCATCCCCTTTAGAGGTTCTCTAACTTTTTTCTTTTTTTCCACCCTTGACCCTCCCTCTCAGATAGGCCCCTTTATTGCCCCTTTATCTCTTTAGGTTTCTCACAGTAATCTTTTTTTGTTTTTCCTTTTTCATCTCCTCCTTTCCCGTACCCCTATACCCCTGACCCTTTCAAAGGAATCTTTCTAGAGGCGGACCCCCCCCTCGCAGCTCTTTTTTCTACGCGTCCCCTTTCCCCATCGTTCTTTTTTTTTTTTACTTTTGTTCCTTGGGCCCCCTCCATTTTGCCAGCGCCCAGCGTTTTGCATTGTTTTATTCTTTCTTCGTGGTTCCCCCCATGATTTCCTTTTAACCCCCCTCTTCTAGTCCCCAGATTTTAGTTCCCTCTTCTGCGTTTTCCGGTCCCTCACGGTTCTTCCTTTTAGAGTCCTTTTTGGCTAGGGGCGTTCTTCCTCGGAAGGGATCCTGCTAGTGGGGAGGGCTCTCCGGGAACCCTTTTTTCTCAAGAGGTTCGAGGGAACTCAGTGGAGACCGAGAGTGTCGGGGGTGCTTTCTTTAATTCCCGGGCCTTTTTTCATGGTCCGGGTCGTTCCTTTAGAGAGTAGTGGTGGTCAACCGTACGAAATTTTTTTTTTTTTTTCAGAGATTGTGACTTCCCACCTTTGGAGATTTTTATCTTGCCCCTCATCTTTATCTTGTGAGTTCCTACGACCTGTGCCAATTTCTTGTCCCCCTGTCCTTGATTGCTGCAGTCTTCTTTAGTTATTCCGAGTTCTTTTCTCTGGCCCCCCTGCAGGTCCCCCCGGGCTGAAGACGCGGCTCAATTCTGGCCTCATTTTTTTGTGCCCCTTTTTTTTTTCCCCTCCTTTTGGTCGAGGAGGTTCCTGTCTTTTTCTAGGAGTTCCTTTTCGCCCGCCCCGCCCTTTTTTTGAAGCTGGTTCCTCTGCCCCGTACTTTACCCTTTTTGAACCCCGATCTCCCTCCCCGCACCCTTTTTCCGGCGTTCCTAGCTTCCTTTCGTCATCCCCCCCACATGTATGCATAAACTTTTTTTTGACCCCGAGAAGATGTTTTTTTCCTACCCGTTACCTCCCATCTTAAGCCCCGTTTTCCCCTCCCAATACACACCCCCAGCGGCCTCTTCACTGATTTCCCCGTTCCCGAACCATTCACCTTAAAAACGCCCCCCTGCTGTGAAAACTCCCCAATTCATTATTCGAATCTTTCTAGCTTTTCCCCTAAGCCCTCCCCTTCGGATATGGCCACTCACCACCATTCCTTCCTCTCCCCTTAAGAACCTTATGATACCGGATTTAATTAGGACCCGTTAGAAAGCTCAAGACTTCTATCCGTTATGATTCCCCCCCTTTCACGGTTTCTTCTTCCTCCTCCTCTAGTCATCCACCTGATCCCTTTAAATAATCCCCCACTTTTCCGTTTTTTATTTTCCGCACGACTCCTCCTCCCCCCCTCACCCCCTCCCCCGAGGGCATGCCTCCCTAGTGCCCCTCCCAGTGCCCTCTTTCTTTGAACTCCCGTCTGGTCCCTCAATCTTCCTTCCTCTCCTGGACTCCCCCCTTTGTGCCCTCTTTCCCCCTATGAGGCTGGCCTCTTTTGATTTTTCTCAATGCCCCCCCCTTCTGGGATCATGACGCCCAGTTTTTTTCTTTTTTTTACGCTTCCTTTACAGATGTCCCTGGGAACTGTCCCTTGGGTCGGTTTACCCAGAGGCACTTTTCCCCACCGACCCCTGAACCTTTCCCCCTTTTTCAATTTTCCTTTTTTCTTGAAAAGTACCACAAAGGCGCCCTTTTCCGGAGACTGAAACTTTCTACTCTTCTCCAGTCTTCTTTTTCTTGATAAGGCGTCACGGCCTATCTTTTGCTAATTTCTTTTGGAGTCTGATTAGTTTTTCTCCTCAACACTGGATTTCCTTTTCTCCCTTTGACGAGTGTCTTTCTTTGGTGGCAATAGCCTTCCCGTTAGCCGATTCCCCCCTTTTACTGTCCGTCTCCCTCCCCCCATTTCAGCTTCGTGACGCGGTGACAGTTTATGGTGTTTTTTTGACGCCTCAGCAATCGCGTTCTCCCTAAGTGTTTTCATTTCTTACTCGCTTCTCGCAGACGTGGGTTTTTGGTTTGGCGTGGTCTCCCGTACGGTTCCCCCAAGTTCCCCCTAGTCCCCCTTGGTCGCCTGATAATCCCTTCGGTTTCTTCTTTTTCTCTGTGGGTTGAAACCTCCTTTTTTTTTTCTTCCGTGCCCTCTTCGTGAAGTTTTTTTTTCAGCTAGGTTCTTCCTTAGGACCATTGTTTCTTGTTTCCTTCTGTGGAGTCTTTAAGAGAAACCCTTTTGTTGGACCAGTTTTTATTTTGGGGCCGGCCCCATCTATAGTTTTTTCCTCTTTTTATCTGCCCATCGCTTGTTTAGGGTGTCCTCCTCGACTCTTCCCATAAGGTGCGTCCCTGTTTCCTCGACCAACGTCCTCTTTTCGTAATATCATGTCAATTTGCCTTTCGATGTTGAGTTCTAGGCTTTTCCCTCGGTCTCCTTCTTGCGTGTTTCTTACCCAGACGTGGTAAGTTTTCCCGTGGTCTTTTTTTCCGTGGTTTCCGTTTAGTTTCCCCTTTCATTGGATCTGCTGTCGGTGTGTTATAGTGACGGGCCGCGATGGGTTTTCCAACGAGCTCCCCAGTCTTTACTTTTTCCTACCTTTCCCCCCTGACCCTGTTTTTTCTCAGTTATTCCCTCCTGGGAAAAGTTGCGCTTTTTTTCCAAGTGACCCCCATCTTTCCTCTCCTTTCATAGATGGCCTTTTTTTTCCCCCTGAGAGGTTTCCCGCTCCTTCAGACCCCCCCCTCCCAGTGAGACGGAACGAGTAAGTTTTCTTTCCCGACTTCTTTCTGACCGGCGATAGTCCTCCCCCTTAAAAGCTCCCTTTCTCTAACCAGGGCTCTCTTTTGCCCCCTTTCCCCGTTTGGGTCGACCCCTCTTTAGCAGGTTTTTTCTTTTTTCTGGCCCCTCTCCCCTTGGAACGTCCATTTTTTACTTCACACGCCGCCTTTACCTCTTGGTTTCTATTTCCCATTTCTCTTTAAATTTGCAGGGGCTTACCTTCCTTTTTCCGGCCGTAATTGGATTCCCTCTCCCGGAACCCACCTCTTTCAACTTTCCCTAGTCCCCAAGATGCCCTCTTTCTTCTATCTGAACCGACACGGCATCAACATTGCTCTAGCGTTAAATTTTGCTCCCCTTCTCTATGCTTCTAAGCCCCCAATGCCAAGTCGTTTTCAGCTTCTGATGATTTTTTTCGAATTCCCTGCTGACGATTTTCCCTTTGTTTGCTTCTCTTCCCTGGCGATTCCCCTTTCCATTTTTGGTTTTTTTTCAAACCTTGAGATTTTCCCTATATGCAGCCCCTATCCCAAAGGCACGCCCGCTTCTTCTTTTCACCCACCCTTTTTTCCCGTCCCACAGGATTCTTTTTTTTTTTTAAGTCGCAGCCTTCTCCCTTAATAGTCCCCTCGTTTCAGGGACTTGGCATCTCTTGCCGATTAAGGATTTTTTGCAAATCTCTATCGTTTTTATTTTCTTTTTCCCTCCCCCAGTAAGCACCGACCAAATTAGCCTATATAGATACAGTTCCTTCCCTTTCTACTAAAGATCTTGGAATATGTATCCCGTTTATTCAACCTCCCATTCCCAGATCGGTCCGCATCGTTACTCCCCCTCTCCCTTCGTTCTTGGTGTCCCGCCCTTTTTTCCCCTCTTTCATCCTCCGTTGTGTTTTTTGGACATGGTCTTTATGGCCTTGGGTCCATTCTTTCCCCCCCTTCGCCCTTTTTTGAACTTTTTCCCCCCCTCTTTCAGCCGATTGTGGTGCCTTTTTTCCACTGAAACCTCTTCTCCAATTCCCCTTGTGACATAGTGATCTGTTCGATACGGATACGATTCGGCGCCTTTTTCCAAACTCGCTTTCCGTCATTTAATAGTCCGGCCCCCCTTATTTTTTAGCTTTCCGCCAAAGCTTGTTATTTTTTCTCTGTTTAGGCAATTCCTCCGAGGCCCCCCTTTCCGTATGATGGAGATTTCTTTTCCAACCTCATAGTTTTCTTCTATCGGCGGATTTCCGCTTTTCTTCCAGCATTCCGCCTTCCTTTTAAAATCACTCGGCCTTTTTCCGATATTTGTGGATTACTTCAGCTTTTGTGGAACTCCTGTGTTCCTTCTGCCTTGTTTTGGTGCCTCATAACCTGAAACATACCATCGGCGCCCTCCTCTCCTTGAAGTCCCATTTCTTGATAAGTCTTCTTCCTTTTGAGGTTCTTTTTCCCCCTTTTCATTTACGGCTGCTCGGATGAGCAAGTCGTTCGTGTCCCCCCCGATCGAAATTGGCCGAGTTTTCAATTTTACCAAGTTTTAGGACCCACCCCCGTCCCAGTTGCAGGGGTTATCCCGGATGTCTTTTAACGTTGTTTTACCCTTCATGCGGAAGCTTTTTACTAGGTTTCCCCACTCCCCGTCTAACTTCGTCTCTTTATTTTCCCCCAACACCTCAGCTGCAGACGGTCTTTTTCACTGAGAAGAGTCCCTTTAGAACTCTTTCAGGTAATTCTTGAAATGGCTTGAAGTGCCTCAAACCGGGAAGGCTGTCGGATTTTTTTTTCCCGGGACTACTTGAAATAAGGTGTTCAGATTGGGAAGCCCTTTTTGATTACATGTGTTCTCAAGAAGTCTTTTCACCCCTTTTTCCGTCCGCATGAGTCGAGTGGTTATTTGTGTAGGCAGTTATCTCCTCCCGATACGAAAGCTTTTTTCATCTTCTCATCTTCCTTTTCCAGTGGGCAATTGAACATCTAAAGTCACCATTTTATCCCCCTTTTCGCGTTCTTTCCCAGAATCGTTCCTCGTTTTCCCCCCCAAATTCCCCTATGCCACTCCCTCCATGGACGCTTTAAATCTGCCCCCTGACGCTGGGGTCCTCCGCCTTTTGCTGGGGCTTCCCACTCCCGTGGCCCGGCTTCCCTTGACAACGGAAAGATACTCGTCCCGAATTCTCCCCCCCCCCCCGGGACGCGGACCCCTTCCAATTACTTTCCCAACTCCGCTGGTCTCCGCTTGTCGTCACAATTAATTTTACAAGACCCCCCGGAAACCCCTCCTCTTTCCCCTCCTCCCCTTGTTTTTCATTCTCAAGGATCATATTCGATTTTTAAGTATGGTGGATAGTCGTGCATTTCCCCACCCCAAGCCGCTTCCCTCCTTCACAACTGGACGATAGAATTTCTGATTCTCTCCCTATTTGCTCCGCCACCACTTTGACCCTTTTCCCCCATCTTTTCCTATACCTTCCCCCCCCCTTTCTAGAAGCTCCGCGGCACGCTTCCCTCTCCAAAGAAGTTCTTCCGAAATTTTTTTTTCCCCGAGGCCTTCTTGCACCTTTTTCCCCCACCCCCAGCTGAATGTGTCCCATCCTTTAGCCCCCCCCCCTGCGATGCCCCCCCTTTGATAACTTTGCCTTTGAACTTTTTCCTGTAACTGGCCCTTACTTTATCAAAAGGCGCCACTTACCATCCCCCCCTTTTTTTCTGCGAGAAATTTGAACGTTTTTCTCTTTGGCTCCTTTTCCTTGCCGCTTCCAGGGATAGGGCTAAAGAGTCTTCCCCCCCCCCCAACAGCACTCTTCCCCTCTTTTATTTTTTCCCCGTGTCTTCTTTCTTTATGAACTGCACCTCGTCGAAAATAATTTTTAACGCCCCCTCCCCCTTCCTAAATAAATCTGCAGTCCCTCCTTTAGTTTGTTATCCCCTTTTTCAGATTCTCTCTCTTTTAAAGTGTGTTGTTGCTTCCCATTCTTAAGTCGCCTCTCCGTATCCTTGGAGTTCCTTTTTTTTTTGGGTTTTGGCCCCTCTTCAGAGCTTCTCAATTTCCTCCTTTAAATTGAATCTTCCAGGGGCTGATCTTTTTGTTTTTGCTTTCGGTTTCCCCGCGGCTCTTTCCCACGGCACCTTCGCGGGGTGCAATTAAATGACACATTCTTTTTTTTCCTTGAGCTTCCCTTCCTGGGTTTCTTTTGAGAAGTTTTCTTTCCCGTCCCTTTGAAAGTACTCGGTCCTATCGCCGACTCTCTTTTTACCCTGAACATCAGTGGTCTTCTTTGTTTTAGGGCCTCTTTTTGTGGTTTCCCACCCTCAGGCTTCCTTCCCCCCTCTTGTGGCCGCTGGTGTTTATTTTCAGCTTAGGGGACGGCCGACTTGGCTTAGTCTTTTTTTCCAGGCAGCCTTTGGAAACACTTTTTGTGGGGAGTCCTCTTTTTAGAAGTTTTTTTTTTTCTTTCCTAAGCGATTGAGAACTCCGAGGAAGTAGTTTGAGCGTCGAGAGTTCTTATGTTTTTTCCTTCTCTCGAATTCCCCAGAATCCCCGATACCCCTCCTCTTTTCGGCTTCCGTATCATGAGGTTGTGAAGATGGTGACGGCTTGTTGACTTTGCGGGCGCGAGACTTCTATACGATTGCCTTTTTTCCTTCAGTCTTCTCGGAGGGGTTAACTCTAGAAGGCGTGATTGCCAGTTCTTTTCCCATATTGGCCCTTCGTTTATTTTATAGTGACCTTTTGCCGTTCCGTGGTAATGGGATCTTAACAACTGACTCAACCTTTTCCTCCAGTGTTCCCAATTTGTGATTCCTCCCTTTCGTCTTCTTAGACGCGCTTTCTAGCTTTCCGAGTACACTCCCTGTAAAGGGCTTTTTGGGTTTATTTTCTTTGTCGACTCTTTTTTCCCCTTCGAAGAACACTACTCCGCCGTGCCTGAGACCCCCCCCTTATATTTTTTCCTCACGACTTGATGCCAGGCAACATGGATAGCCTTCATCTTCAAACGTGACTTTTTTTGTTTTCCCCCCCCCTCGCCACCCCATCCCTCAGTGGGGTCTCGCAGTCCGGTTTTTTCCTTTTAGTCCTTTTCGTTAAACCCCGAACCTTTTTTTTGACCTCACCCCTCCACGGGGGTAACCTAGATTTTTATCTCGCTCCCCCCCTTCCAGGTGTTTACCGTTGGACCCCCCCCCTAAGACTGACAGGCCTTTTCCGTCCCTGATTTTAAAGCCTTATCAAATTATAGAGTTTCACATTTTCCCCCAAAATCTTCGGACTTTTTTTTTTTTGCAAAGCAGGATTTTTCCTGGATAAGACCGTATCCTCGCCGACGCATATTCCCTCTCCCCTCACTCCTCCCCCAACTCCTTGACCCTCTCAGCAAAGCTTCCTTTAGCACTTCCATGTTTTTTCCCTTTTTTCTCATGCCCGGATGGGAGACCCTCTACTGGGTGTCCCAAATGGCCCCTTTTGCTTCCGTTTCTCTTTCGCCCGCAAACAGCGCAAACAGAATTTACCCCACCTCCCCTCTCCTCCCCCTGATGCTTTTCTTTCCCCGAGTCCCCTCCCTTTGATTTTCCTAACTACCCTTCTTTTGGTCAAAGTTATCTGAATTAGGTGAATACAACCGATGGTCCTCCTTCTGCTCGACTCTCCTCCCTATAGTCTTTCCCTCCGGTCCCCTCTCTGACGTAACCCTACGCTGCCCCCAACCCGCGCCTCGCAAAATACCGGTTTACCTTTCTTTCTCCAGCGGTCCTCTGGAAGCTTCCTTTTGAGCATCTTGTTTTTTTACGGGACAGAACCACTTTGGCGTCTAGTCTTCCTGGTAGGATATGGGGCCTGAACTGTTTCCAGTTCTCCAGTTCTCTCTTTTCCTTCCAGTTGTTGGTGTTGATTTTCTGAATCGGAATGGTTCCCTTTGTATCCCCCTTTTTGTCAAATTCCGGCATTTGCTCTTGAGGCCGACGTTTATGGCAGTTACACCTGTCCCATCGTTTTCCAGGTGTCTTCGTTTCAGATTCACTTTTTTCCCCTCTTGGCTCTGCCCTCCCTTTTCGCGTCTTTTTAAAAAGTCCTTAATGCTATTTTAAGCCGAATTGCGAGTTGCCTTAACTTCCTTTTTCGCCAAAGATGTTTATTCCCCTTTTATGAAACGTCTAAACCAGATACCTGATGATCTCCTAAGCTCCTCCTATCCCCCTTCTTTATTTAAACACCAGCGCCGCTAAGGCCCTGTGAGCGGTCCTTTTTTTCCCCACCTCCTCCTTTGATTGCTCCGTTGTTCCTTCGGGAACTTTTTCGAGTCCCTCATTTTTCTTCCCCACCTCGAGTGTACTGCCAGCCCCCCCCAACGATCCATTTTTCGTAAGATGGATCTTTAGCACGTCACCAGCATTGACTCTGTTTGACTTTGATTTTGATCGTCTCTCCCTTTATTTGAGCTGGCTGGGGTCCATACTGCATTTCTTTGCAAGTTGTTATATTTGGCACCCTTTTCCTTTGTCTCTATGGTGGGCACCTATAAGTGACACGTCATCCCCTTATTCGTCCTCCCCCTGGCCTTTTCCCCCCCTACGGGACTGCGCTAATGACCTTCTTGGCCCAAGACTTCCCCCGTTTAGCCCCCTTCCTCTACGATAATTTTTTCCCCCGACTTTAGGCGGTCGGTTGCTTACTTAAGGCTTCTGTTCGTGGGTAGCCCCTTAATTCAGTTTAATGCCGCATTTTAATGCTGGAATGAACCCCCTCTGATGTGGGAGGACGTTCTTCTTTTCCCTGGTTTAGGAGAGGGGAGCTGCGAAGGGTGTTCTCCTTTTTTCCCAGATCCAGTCTTTTCCTTTTTCCTTAAATGGCTTTTATTTGGAACCCCGCCAGCGCTCCCTCCCTCTTTACGTATGCCTTCTTATTTCTTCCTTTTTAGAAGGTTTACCTCCCAGAAAGGCTTTTCCAACTTAATCTATGCCTGATTTACTGTCATTTTCAATATCCCCTTTTTTTCACCTTTGGGCGGAGACTTACGATGTCGTGTAAACCACTAAAAGCTCCTCCCTGTGCAGGTCCTCCCCCCCCACAATCTGGCTTCCCGAGAACTCTCGCGTCGGTTACGTCCGAAACCAAGTCCCCTTCCGTCTCTCCCAAACCCTCCATGGCAGATCAAGTGGACCCCAAGCGCTGCTCCACCCAACGCCAGGCTCTCACGGGAAAAAACCTTCCGCCCTGGCCTCCTCATCCCGTATCTCCGGTCCCTTCCTCAAATCGTCCCTCCCCTTTTCCTTGCATCTTAACCTCCCCTTCCTTTTATCGATGTACACCCCTTCTCTCCCTTTTCCTTACCCTCGTCGTACTTTTTCCACCAAACGCACGCCCCGCGCTGTCCTTTTCCCGACGGCCTGCGTTCTCCTTCCTCTGCTCGCTCCTCCTTTTTGAACTCGCTTGCGACAAAATCTTTTTTCCCCCACCACTTCCTCGGTCCCACCCTTCACCGTCGCCCTTTCAGCTCCCTCTCCTAGGCACTTAGCCCCTACCAGTCGTCTAGACAGGCCCCCTAGGCCGTGCCTTCTTTCAGGCTTTGGTCACCTGCAAAAGTATGCCTTCGTGGACTTCGAATCCCCTTTGGAAGGTTTTTCCCCTCTCCCCCCCAGAGTATTTTTTTTTTATTTCGTTGCTTGTAACTGGCTCGCGTTCCATCAACCCATGCCTTTCCCCTTATGCACCGAGCTCCTCCAGACTTCTTGCGTGGAAATTCCCCCGCTCATTCCCATTCGGTCACTGCCCGGCACCCCCACCGCATCAGACTTCCACTTTCCCCCCCCCCCCTCCCCTGACCGGAAACTCTGGAGTGTAGAAGTTTTACACCCTGCACACCCCCCCCCCCGAACCCTCACTTCATCCAGAACTGGCTACTGAAAGGTCTTTCGATCTAATATCTTTTACCCCTCTTTTGTTTGAGCTTTCCCCTTTAACCCCCACTGCTTGTTCAGGCTCCAGTCTGGATGTCCTTTGTCTGTCTTTTTTTCCCCAGTTACCCTCCTCCTAAGTCCCCCCCCGACCCCCCCGTTCCGGATGTGGCTCTTGACAATCGTATGGATGGGTCTCGTTCCGTTCACGAAGCCGAAAATCGTGGGACAATTCCCCTTTTCACTTCTTCGTGAGTACCTTCTTTTTTTCCATTCAGGATTGCGGAACGGTGGATAAGTCTGGGCCGTTACATCCCTCCCTCTTTTCGCTACTCTTCTTAGAAACTCCCAGAGGGGAAGGAGTCTTTTTTTCTCTCGAGTGGGGAATTTGGTTTAATAAGCTGGCCTATGGACAACCTTTCCGCTCTTTTTTATTCCCTCCCCCCTTCTGGGGGCGGTGCAGTGCCATCCTTCTTGAGGATGACCTTTTCTAGGCCATCGGGGGAACATGAAAGTGTGGTCTTTTGATTAGGGCAGCCGTCTCCCTGGCCCCCCTTGAGGGACCCGGTCTTCTTTTGTGTGAGAGTTCTCTTTTATAGTGGCCTCCCTCGTAAGATGCTAAGCCTCATTTAAGGTCTTTTTTTTTGTCCTCTGTTTAATTTCTTTTTTGCGATCATAGGAGGGTGCGTTCTGAAGAGCGCTATCCTCCTTTTTTTTTTTCTTCCAGCTGCTTGTTCCCTTTTTGGGTCCCTCCTTCTTGGTGGGATGCGTTAATATTGTTTTTTGTATATCTGCGCTGGTTGGGTAGTTCCGCTCCTTTTTTCTTCGTAGTAACACCCCTAGGCAAACTCGAGCTTCCGCTAATGATAGGATTTTTTCCTTGTGTTCTCCGTCTCCCTCCTAACCCTTTGGGTTCTCTCTCCCGATAAAATTGCCACGTGTCATCGAAAGGGTCCCCTTTCCTGAAAGCTTTGATGTTTTTCTTCCGCTCCCCCACTCTCCTCCATATGAGGACGCAGGTCAGATCGTTTTTAACTGCGATCCCTCTAGCTTTAGTCTCCCCCAATCCTCAACTTCTTTCCAGAAGCGTTTTAACATCCCCAGGGTAGCCCTCCTTTATTCTCCTTTCCCACCTGCGTGCGCCCCTCTGACACGAGCCGCATCCCCCCCCTCACCCCGGAGTCCTCCCCTTGAAACAATATCCCAGTGACATTTTTTTTTGGTTCGTCCCCCCACCTAGCCCCCCCACGCCCCCTTCCCCCCCTTAACGTGGACACCTTCCCGGCCCTCACCCAGATTTCTGGCACCGGTCATCAAACCTCTCCTCTGGCCAAGCTCCTCATTTGCCGTGAGAGTGATCCATACCTATGAATCCCTTCAGGCCCCCGACCTCTCTCTTCTCGACTATTATGACTGAATCATTTTCCCCGCCTTTTTTCCCCCTCATTCCTTTGGAAAGATTTCATGAGGAACGACGCGTTCCCTTTTTCTGTCCAACCTTTTTTTATCAGTAACACGCAATGTGTGCCCATGACCCGTTGTCGTTGTGTCTACCCTCAACCCCCCTCCCCGAGACCCACTACACCTTTTCGTGATTTTCACGAGTACTCCCGTGATAGGATTTTCCCCCTCCGTCTCCTCGGTTTTGTCCGTATTCAGCCTGTCCCCCTGTTTACGTGGTTCCCCCGGTTCTCGGGCACTCGTTGCCCCCTTTTGGATTGGCTTGGCAAACTTCCCAGCTGATTCGAGTGCCGGGGAAGGTTTTGAGCCCAATTTCATTTTGTTCCCCCCCCGTCTTTCCCAAGAGCCTCGCCCATATCAAACGGCCCATGATCGTGTCTCACCGATGTACCTCGTCGCTTCCGTTTCGCGTTTGTCCCCCCCCTCAGAACAGCTCTTAAGAACATCGCACAATGGTCGCTTCCTCGTTTTGCCCCTTTGGTATATGAACCCCCCCGTTCCTATCAAATCCTTTCCTTTAGATCTTGGCCTTGACTGAAAATTGGATTCCAACAAATCTTCAAGAGCTCTCCATCCTTTTTGCCCGTAGTCATATCTGTTATGTTGAACTATTTAAAAGTGGGTTAAGATTGAGGTGGCCCTTCCGCGACACCCCCCCCCCCCCCCACCCCCCCCCCCCCACCCCCCCCAACCCCCCACCCCCCCCCCCCCCAACCCCACCCCCCCCCCCCCCCCCCCCACCCCCCCCCACCCCCCCCCCCACCCCGCTGTCACCTCGGCGATTCTCGGCGACTTTGCAGCGTCTTGCCCGTTTCCCATTGTCCTTCACCTTGCCCCCTATTTCTTAGATTAGCGATCCGCCCCCTTCCCTTTTTTCTTTTCTCCCTAGCCTTTCACCACGTACTCTTCCTTTTTATTCGCCCCTGGACTTCGGCGCTTACCCCTCAGATAAAGCTTGCTGTACTGTCGGTGCCACCCTTTTTGGAGTGGGTGGGCGTTCAAGGTCTCCCGCGAAGCCCGGTGCCTTCCTTTGGGACTTTTTTTTTTTCCTGCTCTCAAAACCCCTCCACCCTCTTTTCGCCTAGATCTGGATCCACTCCTGTTTTTTCGGATTGTCCTTTCCTGGTGTTTTCTCGATCCTAGATGAGGTTGGGATTCGGGCTCCATTTTTCTTCGTCACCCGGGCGTCTCCAAGAAGAAGCTTGGCTTTTATAGGGTGGGTAATTTTCTTTGTGTGTTGGTGTTTTTTTTTGTGTCCATCCTCTTTTTCGATGCAACGGGAATTTCCAATTGGCCGCGCTTTAGTTCAAATGGCCTTAGCTCCTTCCTGTCCCTTTTCACGATATGAATCTTTCCCAGATGGTAGGCGCCGTGTTTGTCGGTGAACTGACGTGTATTCTTTGCTCCCCCGGGTCCCCTTGAATGCCCAGTGCCCAAACGGTTCCGTTTTTTTTTTTTTTGTTTTTTTTTTTTGGTTTCTTGGAGAACGGGTTCTACTTGCTTGGGAAGACTTTTTAGCTCTCTTTTGGCATCTTCAAGTCAGTGAGTTAAACGCATGGCGTCCGCCTAGTAGTCTGATTCTTCTTTTTTCCCCCCTTATCCTCAGGAATTTTCTCGAGGAATTCCTTGCAATTGTATCGAGACACTTCTCCTCCCCCCCCTCTCGCGTTTCCCGCACGATTTTTTTCGTAACCTCCCCATTTTCTTCCTAATAATGAGCGGTTTCAAATCTGGTTTTTTTGAGTGAGATGTTTTTTTTTTTTAAGATTTTTAAATTATCCTCAAACACCTACATTAAGATACAATCTTCCACGGAAAAGTTTACCTTAAACCAAACCTGGCAAAACCCTTCCCCTACTTCCTCCCCCGTTGTATAGCGTCCCGGTACGACGCCCAGATGATACGCACCCTGCATCTTTTTTCCCGCATCTCCTTCCACCTTCCTTTCCCCCAAGTTTTTCCAATATTCGATTTCTTTGATGGCCAGTTTGCTCCCCTTTTAAACGTACCCGGCTCCGCTTTTTTCAAACTCGCCGCGTCTCTATCATCGCTTGCCGACTCTTTTCCCCACACTCCCCCCTCTCTTTCGTGTTACCTTGCGACATGCCTAGCCAATCTCGCATTCGATGTCCCGCAAATATAGCCCTTCCCTTTCCTCATCCCACTCCTTTCGCGGATGTTCAAAAAAGCCCCATCTTCCCTTGACCCGCGATGCATTCCTTTAGGTCTTCTGACACACGACCCCTCTTCCACCGGCGCCCCCTACAGAATAATCACCCCACTTGTCCAGATTTGTCCCGTATTCCGCTGAAGTGGACTCCTCTTTTGGCTTCGGACGATAATAGGCCACCGCCTTTACCTTGCCACAGCCCCCTGAAATGTCCGTTCTTCCTTGGACCGGATTTTTCCAACAGCTTCCTAAACTCATGTGTCTTACCAATACCGATTGAATATTTTCCCTGCAGTACTAAGGCGAGGATCCTCATCAATACTAAGTTGTTGTTTTTCCTGATATTAGACGTCCCTTTTTCAGAGTGAATCTTTTTCAGTATTTTCTTGGTTTTCTGTTTTCCCCCTTAGCCTTCTTAGTTTTAGAAGGCTTTTCATTACAGTTACCTTTCTTTTTCCATTTCCGTATCGTTTACATTGTTTGGTCTGATGTCGGTGGGGTTTTCTGCCGCTTTTTGTCCCCCCAGATGACTCGGCTTTTCCGTGTTTTCCCCCCTGTTCTGTGGTCCCTTTATTATTTCTCGCAGAATTTGTGGGGTATTTGCTTCGCCGGTGACCGGTCTGGTTCCCCCCAACATCTTAGCCTTTTCAGCCGTTAGATGGGAAGCAAACTGCCCCCTGCAGGGGTGCCCCCCGGATTCTTTTTTTTTTCGGTGGTCGATGGGGCTTGGTGAAAATACCTAACTATGGCCCTTTTGAACTATTCTTTTTCTTTTCCGAGATTAGTGGGGCTAGTTGACATTTTGAGAGGGGGGTAGCTTTGCCTTATTTGGTTTCCAAGTATACCTTCACCCTTCTCTGTGAGTTTTCTTTTGCACGGTAGTTATTTCGATCTCCCCCCTTTACCGGAGAGTAAGTTGAAGCTCGCTAGGTTCTTTTTTGAGGCGGGTCTCGACTTGGCCACCATACTTTTCCCCAATATGAGACTGTTACATCGGCTTTTCCCACGTATCGACAGTTTTTTCCTGTTTTTGAAGGAGTTTGCTCCCTGATTGAGGAGGACCCCCCCTCGCCCCTTTTTTGCTCCAGCGGCTGTGGAGCAGCCCCCTACTCGTTCCCTTTTTGGCGAGCGGTGTTTGTAGTTTATGCGAGTAATATTTCCGTGATCCCCCCCTGCCTTTGTTCCCTTTTATATCCCCTTTACGTTCAATTTCTAACCCCCAGCGTCTAAAACTACAGATTGTTCCCATTCATGAGTTAGGAGTGCATCCTTTTGCCGACTCGATTGGCGACTTTTTTCTTGTCTCTTCTTTCGAGACATTCCCACAAAGTCCGTATCGACACTTCATCTTCTTGTCCCTTCTCGTGTGGAGTCTTTAATCTTTCCCTACCCTCCCTATCCGGCAGAGCTTTCGAGCCTTCAGATCGTGAAATCCCCTGTGATGAGCCAAATTCACCGTCCCTTTTTCATCGCCCTCTTGAAGATCATCCTTTTCGTTACACCATACTCCGTCCTTGTGGGTCAATGAACACTAGGGAGTCCCATGCCGTCCCATTCTCCCTCTCCGGCTCCTTTCTCAACACACCAGGCGCTTCCAAGCTTGGTTCGGACATTTTTGTAAGACTGTGTGGGGCAGTGCGTCGTTTACCATTTCTTGGCCCGCCTCCATTGCATTCTTCCCCCCCCCCGAGATGGAAACTGACCGATGTTGTCCCCAGTTACCCAAACCACTCTGCTTCTTTCGGTGGCCGTCGCGACCCGAATAATTGCGTTTTGCAGAATGACCCCCGGCCTTACGTGTTACGCCCTCTTATCGACGACTTCTTGATACGCTCACCACTAAGAGTTCATTTTTTTTTTTTCTTATCTGAGAATCCTACCCGATTCCTACCTTTTATCCCCACTATGCTTTTCTTACACACCCATGGTTCTGTCAATCCCCCCCACACGATGCTGTCGAGCCCTGCCGCCCGTACAACGCTCCCAAAACAAAAATTTGGTGCGTAGGCACACCGAGCGTCTTTGAGAGAGCGGTTTTACCGAACAGACCCAGAATTATGTTGTTCTCCCGAAGCATTCTAGTTTGTGGTCCATCCGTTCCTCTAAGACATCGTGTCCTCGCATTTTTTTTTCATATCTTGCCTTTATTCGATCATAATGGCCGGTCTAGAAACCCTGCAGCCTTTGGACAAAGTCTTCCATCGCCACTATACCCTTCCCTGATTTTTTCCGCTACCCGCCTTACCCTCCTCCCACCGTGCGAGACCGTTAAAACTTATACCATTTTCCAAATGTTCGATTTTTCCCCCCCTTTTTGGTAATACCCGTTCCAGTTCCTCTCCCTCTCTCTTTCATTTCCCTCGATTTTTGATCCTGAATACGTCCCCGTATTCCCCCCACTCCCCCCAACTCTTTTCCCGAGAACCGTCATTTGGATTTTGAAGCGTCCCTCTCTCTGTGCCGTTTCACACCTGACTGCTTTTCTTCCCCTGGGACTTCGTGATTTTCGTCTTTTTTCCATGCAATTGGTCTTTGAGGGCTTGCTAAGCTTTTTTTCCCCCCCCCCCTCCGTTGACGTCATTTGACTCTTCCCGGCAACCTTATTCACTGAATTATTCCGTCCGCCCTCCAAGCTCACTGGCCCTTTTCCCAGCGCCCGTTTGGACCACTCCCCTCTCCCCTGCTTGAGTTTCGCAAGGACATCAGAGGCCCTCATGAGATTCCTGATCAACGCGCCGCTTTTTCCGCGTAAGGGGCCTCCAATCGTTTTTTTTTTTCGGTTGGCGCTTGGCTTCCCTCTTCACAGCGCCAGCCATCCCCTTTCCCCATGGGTGCGGGTTTCTTTGCAAATGGAGCCCTTGCGGACTTCGCTTTTCCCGTCATAAGCCTTTTCTACGCTTGGCGGCCCTCTTTCTCCCCTTTTTCCTAGTAGTCGTTGTCTTCCCCGTGCGGCACCTGGAGCCTTTTCTCCTTCAAGTCGTTCGGGTCCTGCCGGCCCCCCCTCCGGTATTTTTTTTGTCTTTTAGGCCTATTCAGGTTGCCCCCCCCTTTGTTGGAGGGCCTTTTGCCAAGGTTCCCTTCCCAAGGTCTTAGTGTACTAAAACTTCGGCCCCGCGCGATTACTGTCCACTGAGACGCCCCCTAATTTCCCACCCGTCCTCTTTAGCAGGTTGTGATTCTCCTTGCGTCCTTTTTTGCGGCCCCAGTTCCCCCCATCGAAGGACTTTTCTGTGCGACCCACACTGTCAGTATGGTCCCTTGGTGAGTGATTCTTTTTCCAGTTGGTTGCATTTTCCTATACCTTTTTTTTTTTCCCCACGACGTGTGAGTCCACTCTATCTGACCGCTCCGTTTTTTTTCGGGAGAGTAGGTTCTGCCGGTTCAGCTCCCCCAGCCGTTTCAAGTCATATTTCCTCTGACATGGACTTGGGACTTCCCACCTGAAGTCTCCGCGCAACTTCCTGAGAATCGGACGACGATGGTTCTCATAAAACATTTATGCAACCTCCCCTTTCTTGGGACCCCTGGCGTCGCTGCTCCCTTTGGCCCCTTTTCCATACCCCCCCACCTTCGTCCAATATGTTGGGCCCGGCAAGATTAATACCCCCAGTACCCTTCCACTTTTCCACGGAACACGATTGTACTTACGCCTTCTCCAACCGCTGTACGAAGCCCCGGTCGCCTGCCTCTCACCTTTTACAATTAACGGAATCTTCCCTCTCGTTCTTTGTATGATTTTAAACTTTTTCCTTGATATCATGGGATGGCTGTTGTCTTCTGAACGCTACACCCCCCGCACTTTCCTCTCTTTTGCCCTTCCCAAACTACGCGTTTTCCCTCTTCAGATCGAAGAATTTCCTGCGCAAATTCACCCACACTTTCCAACGATGTTCCCTGCCCTGCGCCAATCTCCCCCTTCCACCCGATTCGAAGTGCGATATCCAGACCCCTCCCCGGGCAAGAATCTGCTTTTGAACTTCCCCTCCTTGGAGTTTCAATCCTTCCTTTTTCCAACTTCACCTTCTGTCTTTTTTGCTCCCCCGCCTATTTTCTGGCCTAGGGCTTTGAGGAGTAACCTTTCAGGTCCCCCTGGTGCCCTCCGCCCCTCCAAGTCTGCTCTCCCCTCCACGTCCCAGAACGGAATTTTTTCTTTTAATTGCATCGAATTTCATGGCTTTCAGGGACTGGTGCCTGGGGTTTCGTTCTCGATAAGCCCTCCGACTTTCAACTCTGAGGTTTGTATTCCCCTTTTCAACTTGACTTCCCTGCAACAGCGCGTCAAAATATGTGTGGCGAGGCCAAATCACGTGCCCCTCAGTGAACATCCGTTGTGTTCGACTTTTTTTTTCTTTCATTTTTCAACTCCTCGTTGAGAGAGATAGTAGAAGTCACGTTCATCTGGGGTGGTTTCCTCCCAGTATGTATTTGGGATTGTCCTCGATTCCCAGTTTCGACGAGCCTGTTTGCCCCAAGTAAGTTACCCCCGAAAACGTCCATTTTTCCCAATGACACTGCGGAATGGTGGGGATGTTTCTTCTTCTCGGGTTTTGAACCTTTTTCCTTTCACACTTCATCCATCTCAGTGAGAGTATTTTATTCTTCTTGGGGGGAGGATGGACTGACTTTTGATACCCAGTTCGATTTGTTACATCGAACACCCCTCCTATAGTGGTTTCCCAATGCCATGACGTGTTCTTTTTGGTGCGACGCGGAGCATTTCTGGGGATGGATACCTTTTTCGGGTTCCCTATCGTTTGTTTGGACTCGCGCTTGTCGGCAGGCCACCTTTTTGAGCGGAGCGTCGATCTTTCCCCGTATCGGAAGTCGGGACCCTCTTGTGGAGGATTTCTCCTTTTTTTTTTTTTGCAGTCTGCCGCGATGAAGACAGCTGAAGCGGCCTCGGTTTCTTTGGGTTTTTTGTGGTATCCGATTGCCATAAGGGACAAATATGAGCCCCTTACATCGATTACAACCCCGCTTTTGGGATATAAGGATCGATTTTTTCATGTTTTTCCTTCTTGTGCTTTTTTTCCTTTCCCTTTCGGCGTCAACTTTTTTTTGGACGAGGAGGTTTACCTCCGAGCGGTCCGTATTTGATTCCTACCCGTGGCCCCTCTTTTTTTTCTGCCGTGGATTCTAGTGATCCTTTGCCGTCTGATCTAACTGGCTTTCCCCAGGCTGATTCCGGCTTTTTTTTTAATACTTACGACAAGGTCTCGTTACGCCGAGACCTTGAGCGGGAGATGCTTTCGTACAATTGGCCAATTTCTCCGACTTTTTCGATGCTTTTTACCGTTCGTTCGCCCTCGCCAGACCTCGCAGATGTCTTTTTTCTGAGCACGCGTCAGTTCCATAACGACTTCGGCGCACAAGCGCCCAGCTGCCCCTGATCCCGGGCCGATCTCTCTTTTCCCCATACTCCGTCCCCCGTTTTTCTCACTGCAAGCCGTTGCAGGGGACCATTTTGCGCATGGCGACCCTATTTGACTATTTACCTCCTACCTTCTTTGGGGTCCCCATTTCCTCTCAGTGACCTTTTGGGGGCCGGTCTGTTTAAACCTACTCCTTTCGCCAAGGACCCCCTCCTAAGGCCCAACTATCCAAAAACCCTCGATGTGTTCCTTTATCAGTTACCACCCCCTTGAATTCTCTCTTTTTCGACCCCTCCCCACGAACTTGCGCTAAAGGCTCCTGCCTGCGCAAGGGATTTTCGACGCACTCTTGACGATCTGATACTGCCCCGTTCACCATGCTGTTCTTTTATGATTCCTTGCCCTTAGCGGACGATGTGGCTTCTGCCCTCTTTCGCTCCAAGATAAGGGGTGTACCCTGCCCAACGATGGCTGGCGCTTCCGACCTTGCCGCCCCATCCCCCAAGCGAAGCCCTCCTTTACCCCCAACCCCTTACTTTTCTGTGAGCTTCCCTTTCCTTCCGCGATCTCCGCCTCATCTGAGGTCTTGTGTTATATCTCAGCATGTATCTGTTTTCCCTTTCATCGGTTCTACCTCAGACAGTTCTTTTTTCCCACGCTAATTCTTTCTATATTCGAGTTCAATAATCGGAGATCTCAATTCCAACGTCGTTTTCTCTGACCCAAAGTGTCGTTCTCCCTCCTCTAATTTTTTTGCCTCCTGATGTCACCGCCTTGCTCTAGGACCAACGTTTACTCTCCAGGTGTACACCTTCCCCCACTTACCCCGAGAATTATCTTCCTGGTCGCTTACTTCCTGCTCCCTCCACAGTTCTTCTTCAAGCATATCCTCTTTCCTCCTTTTTGTTGTGGCGATGGACGCTTCGGGTCCCCCTGGCCGCCTTCCTACCCTTTCCTCCTCTTCTTGCTGCCAGAGCTGGTTCTTTCTTTGTACAAAACCCCCCTTATTACTTGGCTATATCCTGGTTTCCCTTCGCATCTCATCCCCCGGCCTTGAGGGAGTCGGCGAAATTTGCAGCGTCCTTGAAAAAATTACTTGCCTAGATCGCCTTTCTAATTCAGTTCAAGCCCTCACCCCCTCGGGGTGTTTTGGCAACGATGTTTATTCTTTCGAACGTCTGACCCCCCCCACATGTGTCTATTTTGCCCCCCTCATCAGATACTTCTTTTAAGTACCCCCCTTCTTCCTCAGGTGCGTTACGCTTCTTGGTTCTTTTTCTCAATAGGACTGTTTTTTTTTTTTCGAAGGGAGGGGTCTCTTCCCCCCCTCTCGGTTTTTCGTTTTTTCCCAGTAGCGTTCCATAAATGAGTTGCCTGCCCTCCGAGGAACTACCCGTCCCCTTTGTCCGTCTCCAGAAGCTCGCTTGGCTTTTTTTCTCATCTCCTCTCGCGAGGGCGTTCGTTATTGAACGTGGAGGAAGTTAGGAAATGTAATGATGCGCACTTCCGTTTCTCGGGTCGACCCCCTGATAAGTTTCAAATCGATCAGTTTCCTCTCGGGGTTGGAGTCTACGGTCCGGAACCCCCTCCCCGTTCGTGACGGTTGTCCCCCCTTCCGAGCGCACCCTTAATGCTTTCTTTTGATATGAATATATTTTCCGCGATGGTAGGCGCCGTTTCTTTCGAAAGGCCCCTCATTTTGTCTTTCAAACTGGCACTTCCTACTGCTTTTTTCTTTTTTTTCCCGGTGATTCCCCTCCCTTTTCTAGTTGTCACGCGGTTTTTTTTTTCTCGCCCGTTGTCCGGGGCAGCGTGGAAGACTTTTGAATAAGCTATCCCTTGTTCACCCCAACAGTTCCCCCTTTGAACCGTTCGTCCCTTAGAGTATTTTCTTCTTTGTAGGAAGCTTTCGTCAGGAAAGCTTTTCCCCCCCTCTGATGACCCTTGCGCTTCCTTGGACAATTTATCCGCCCCGTGTTTTTGCGTAAATTTCACACTTTCCAACTCCTACTCAAAAGTTTGAAAATCTGTTTGCCGCTGGGGTCACTCCCGGACCCCACACAGAAATTCCCCCCCTCTCCCACGGCAATGATTCTCACCAATACAACCCCACGGCAGCATCCCCCTTTGGACCTCCTTACTCGCCCCTCCAAGCATGTATCGCCGCGCGAAGCGATTTCTTTCTATTACCTGCCCTCCCTTCCTTCCTCCTCGTTTGTGTCTACGATGTAAACCCAGCCCCCCCCTGATTTTCCTTATGGCGTTTATAGAGGACTCCCGAACCGCCCGCCTTCTCTTCCCTCCCCGACGGACATTCCCCGTAAGATTCTTTCTTTGAGATCGAAGTAAACTGCCCTCCCAGATTCTCACTTGGTTTCCTTTTTCACTGCCCGCTCATCTCGAAGATCCGCGCCCCCGATGGCAATTCCCCACGAAGCGCGTTCTCAGCCTCTTCAATCTGCTCTTTTCCAGCGGCTGTTCACTATCTTCCTGCTCTGCAATTCAAGGCAACCCTTATGGTATCCCAGCTATGGGCTGTGCATAGTACTTTTTATCACCCCCGGCGCCTTTTTCACCCCAAGTATTCCTCCTCCTCAGCCCCTGACTGCTTGAAGTGGAACTTGTTCTTCGATTTGTGCAAGGGTTGTCCATCTACCAGCTTTTTCCCAACGAAAAGAAGGTTCTTTCAGCTGCTTTCTTCCTTTGTCGCCTTTTCCGGAACTGCAAGTTAAAAGAATGTGTTCTGGCGTCTTTCCCTCCCCGCAACAATCGGATTTCTCGTTTTTCCCCTTTTAGTGAATCTTTACTACCTACTACGGTTTGATCTTCGCCGTAACGTTTCATTGCAGTCCCCCCCCCCTTCACAGTCTGGATGTATTCATTGGTCGATTTCATCTCGGCCACCTTTTTGAATTCCCTTCTCCCTACACGACATTTCCCGGCGATGTACCATGGGGCCTTTTTCAAGTCTGATGTAGGTTGGTTTTCCAGTCTACGTAAGTCTTTCAGTTTTTACTTTATCTTGTGTGACTTCTCTCCTTCTCGAAGACTTGGGGTTCTTCGGCGGTCCTTTTCCTTATTTGGCCCCTTCATCGCCCACCTGGAAAGACGTCTAGCTGGGGAGCGTCACTTTCCATTCCGGTGACCTTTCTAGGATCTTGTATGTCTTTTTTTTGTCCCCCTCCTCTTCCAGGCTGGACAGTGAGAAGATCGCTGGTTCTATTTCATTGCTTCGTGCCACTTTTTTTTGAGCGGATCCTTCGTGCGCGTCAAGTATAGGCAGTTTTCCCCACGATTACAGGTACTTACCCTTGGGGGTCTTGCCATTTTTTCCTCCCTCCGAAGAGAAGCTGACGCTTTCTTTGAGCGGCCCTCGGGCGTCCGGGGAGCAGGTTTTCTCTTCGACTGGCCCCTACCGTATTCTTCCTATCCACCGCAAGGTTCGTAGGACCCTTCCGGTGGTGCCTCTTTTTTTTAGTTTGAGACAGGTAGGAGGGAACTAGTCTATAAAAGGCGGCGGTCCTAAATCTGGTCCGCGTTTCTTTTCTTCCCCCGAGCCGGCGTTTGTCTGTTTCTTTCGAGGACCTTTCTTTTATGGATCTGGCCGCTTTCGTGTTATAGTGATATCCGGTCCCTTATCGGAATGGCCCCCAAATGTTTTCAAACTCCCATCTCTCTTCTGAGTTCGTTTAAAATGTTTTTCTAACAGCGTAGTCGCTTCCCGAGAAAGTTGATCCTGGCGGCTTTCTTTAGATACTATTTACATGTATCTCCCTCTCTCCTTGTTCCCATCTTTCCGGCTGGGAGACTCCTATCCGACGCACCCCTCTTGACAGCTGGACTGACTGCGGTAAGATAGTGGTGTTTTTCTGGGAAAAAAACGAATTTGGAGCCCTGCTAGTCCCCCCTTCGGACCCTGATCTCACCCGATTCTCCTCCCTCCGTTCCCCCCCCCCCCCTCAAGTCACGTGTGTTGTCGGCAGAAGTAGGATCCTTTTTTTTTTGATGTGTGCGACAATGGCGCGGAATCTACCCACGGCTCTTACCCTTTTGTGGGTTCAACTTCATAGCGTTTTCCCTGTTAGAAGGTGCGATCTTCCGGGCGTAGTGTACACCCTGATATGTAATGCGACGGCCCGTTTCTGGGACGATTCTTTCAGGCTTCCACAGCCAGAGCAAACTGATCGATGTTTCTGAGAAGTTACAAAAAGAGAAGAGGCCAGAGGCGCAGGTGCAGGCTTGACTCCTACTTGCTCCACGGGGGGGGGGGTTGGTGCATGGAGAATGTTCTCTATCCCCTTCCCCTCTCTCCATTCACTCTTCGTCACCGGTTTTTTTCATCCTCTCCCTTCCCCATCTCATTCCACCCCCCCAACTGCCCCCCTCCCGCTTCCCTTCCCTCACCACTGCTCAATTCTATCCTTCCATGACTGCGTGTACGTCTATCGTTACACTACCCCCCCCTGTCCTCATTTTTCTCCCTCCCTCTTTCCCCTAATGCCTTTCTCCTTCCTCCCGCTCCCCACCTAGCCTCCCCCCCCTCCCCCTCCCTCCCCACTCCCTTTTTTTTTTTTCTTTTCTTTTTTTTTTTTTTTTTTTTCCGTATTGCCCCGGGATTCCCGAAGAAAGCTATTCTTCCTCTTTTTTCCTCCGGCTTCTTGATACGCACTTTTTTTCCGCCAAGCGTCCTCCCTTCCATATTACGGGCGACCAGATCTCTGTCTTCCGGTGTTTTGCTCCACTAATGGATGAGGTCCCACGATACTGGTCCCTCCCCAATGCCATCTTTCTGGCTTTGAGAGACTTCCCCTGCGCCAACGCACCGCCACAGGGCCTCTTTCACCCCCTTACTTTAAAACTGATTCGAGTTGAGGGTTTTACCTTTTTCTCTTTTCCTGAAGTCACTGATTGTCCATTTTGGCTCCCCCTCTTATGTTTACTTTGGTCAGCTTTTCTTTCCTAAGACCTTTTTACACCGGGGAAGTGCTTCTTTAAAGAGACTCAGGCTATATTAGAGTTAAATATTCTTCCCTTCTCTAAACGTCAAGTTTTTCCCTCCCTGTTCCCCCCCCCTTCGAAGCGCCCTCGCCAATACGTTATTTGCGAGATCAACGCTTTTTTTTACAGGACATATTGTTATGACTCCAAAGTTCCCTCCCTGTGTACAAGGTCCCCAGAAAACAGTTCCCCCTCTCAGAATCGTTTCCCAATGACCCTTTTTGCTTAACGCGATTTGCCCTTTGGGTAATACCCCTCCCACCGTTCAAGTGTTTTTTTCCCCCCTCCCCTCTTATTCTTTTTCCTTCATACCGTTTTGTTTTTTTTGTCGCCTCTGGATTCCTTACTGTGACCTTTTTTGGACCAGTTATTACCCCAAAGCTGTTTCCAAAGAAGCGATACTCTTCCCCCAGCAGGCACCTTTCACGATTTGCCCCCTCTTTTTCTTTGCCGTTTTTTCCACATGGATCTGACGTGGGAGTCTTCTAATCGTCTTTTTCCCTCGTGATCCTTTCAGATTCATGTAAACGATATTGCGAAGTTCGGCGAACTGCAGCGTCTTGAAACTAACTTCTTTTCTATCTTCCGGCACTCTTCCCCTCGAATATATTCCGCTTAGCGATTGATGACATCCTCCCCCCTTCCTTCTCGGGAAACGATTCGGCAAGAGAACCTGAAGACGTAAAACCTTCTGACGATATTCGCCAAAAGGCCTCCAGATGCACTTCTTCAGCCCTGAAAGTACCAAACCCGCCCCGCAGTGCGTACGCGCCTTCAAAATCACTCGGCCTGTTGCCACCCTGCGAGTTGGCGACTGGCGGAAAGTTCCCTTCCCGCTCCAGCCATCGGGGAATTGTCTGACACCCACTCTCTTTTCCCTCGCATCCAGAGTTGCCTAGCAAACACGTGTTTATGTCGCATAGAGCTGGTCCGCCCTCCCCGAAGCGGATGCGTCCTTCTTTCGGTCTTTTTGTCCCGGGTGGGATTATCGACGTATCATCTCGCTATCGAGAGGGCGTGTGTTCCCGGCGGCATACGGCCTTGATTTTTCCTTTTTTGATGCGCAAGTCTTCGGGTCGATCGTTCGGCAAAAGCGAAGCTTGTTAGTATTTTTATTGTTTTTCTAAAGGGAGGACCCCCTCTCAGGTTGCCACGGGGTTGGTTTTTCCTAAGATCCCGGTTTCAAGGGATTCCCATGTCGGCACAGTCGCCCCTGACATATCGTAGGTTTTCCACCTACTCACGGAAAAGAGCGCACACCCACTTTCACTGAACGATATGAATATACTTTCCCCCTGAGGTAGCCCGGTTGTGAGTTCCCCTGAATTCCTTCTCTCGTTTCTTGCGCACCATCGGTGCACCTGCGCCGGTATGATGCAGTGCGACCCACACGGTGACGGTTTTGGTTCCCGAGGAGAATTTGCCCGGTGAGATACTTTAGCTGGGAAGACGGTTTCCTGATATCATGTTATGGCATCGTCCAGTCGTGAGTTCCACGCTTACCGCTCGTCCGTCAATGACGGAGTAGGTTCTCGGAAGTCTTTCCTCTTTTCACCGCCGCTCCTAAGCTTTTCCACTGAATCTATGACCCTTTCGAGGTCCCCGGCAATTGTATCGAAAGACTCACGCTTCCCTCGGCGGAGGAATTCCTTCTAAGCTGGTAGTACAATCCCTCTTCCACTCATAACTCCTTTCCAATCTGGTGATTTCCGTGACGCTGGGGGTTACTTTCCAGAGTTCCCGATCCCGCGGCCCCAGGATTCTTTTCTCCACCTCCAGAGGAAGATCCCTTTCTTTGGCACGGACCTTTTCTCCCCCCAATAAACCGTCTCTGGCCCCGGTAACCCACGAGTTCCCCCACGCTTACGTACGCCGCCCGCCGTATAGCCGTCCGTCCCGCAGCACCTCCCCTCCCTCCCGCCATTCAACCATCCCCTTCCCCCGGACCTCTTGACACTTACGAACCTTCCCTTCTTTGTATCGATGTCCTCTCATATTCGATTTCCTTATGGCTTAGTCGAAGTCGCTTCAGCTCCACCCACGAAATCCGCCCGCGCCCCCCCTCTTTTTCCGCCTTCAATTTTCCTTTAGTTCTCCTTAATCGCTGAGATTCCCGACCACTGGCTCAGGCTGCCCACTTCCCCACAATTTCTCTCCCCCGAGTTTACCTTTATCGTTTTTTTCCCCTGACTTTACGCCCAATCTCGAATCTCACCCGATGTCCCTTCCTCCCTCCGAGCGTGGCCCCATCCCAGAGCCTTTTCTCTGGCTTTTCATGCCGTGCCAGTGTTCACCCCCACCGCCCAATTCTGCCTCCGCGTAGTCCTCTCCTGCACCCCATTCTGTTGCGCTCCCCATGCTATGCGGCTCTCTGCTGGGGCGACCCTTTCAATTTCCCACATCGTATCCCCGGCGCCCCCTGCCCGGCATCCTCCCCAATGTTCCCTAGAAAGATACGACTCATTCCCCTCCACAGGAATGATTGAAGTGGCCCTTCCCTTTGCCCGCGCGTGCAGGGCTTTCGGACACTCCTTGCATCCAGCACACCCCCCCTCCCTCAGGGACTGTCAGCCCAATGGTTCCCCTTTCCCCCCCTGCATCCGGGGGAATTTTTTCCCCAGTGTCGACTTTCACGCAGCGCGAGAAACTCATGTCTTGAGGCCAAATCAAGGACCTCAATTTGAAGACATCTTTCGGGCGGCCGACCGCAGCGTGTTATCCCCTTCTTCCCCCCCTTCCGAGCTATCGCTTTTCGTTGTTGTTGGGAGTTCTTTCTTTTCTCCAACGATGCAGTTCTTTTGCCGTCTTTTACTCATTGGAGCGCGGATTTCACCTCCGGAACTCTTCCCTCTCGCTGTTGCAGTTCCGTCCCCTTCGAACACTTCTTTTCTCCTTTGGCGCTGAACTTTTTTCTTTTCTGTCGGTTTCGGGTGAAGCCCCCCTGTCACCATCGCGGGCAATTTCCACTGCATTCTGTTGGGACGTGAGCGTTTTTTCCTCCTTGGTGGGAGGATGATCTTTTGGCGCCGGTGGATACCGTCCTCTTTTTCTTACAATACCTTTTCTCTTGAGTGAGAGCAACTTCTGACCGTGAAGGCGCTGGTTGAGACCGCGTTCCTGGTCAGTAGGCCTTTTGTGAAAAAATCCGCTGTGTTTTAATTGGCCAATTTTCTTTCCGGCTGGGTTCTGTTTCGCTGCGTTCTTTCCTCCCCTTGGTGCGTGAGCTTAGAGTCGGTCTTTCGTCGAGGAAGTTCAACGACCCTTCCTCGTGGAAAGTGTGTCCTTCCTTGCGCCGGCGCAGTTTCTTTCTCTCCTCTCTGAAGAGATTCCCCCCTGGCCGTCGTTTCGCGGGCGTTTTTTAGCGGTCTCTCCTGACTTCCAGCCCTAAGAAATCGCCTCTTTCTTTTTTACATCGATACAACTTAGGCGGTTCTTAAGGATCCCTTTCTTTTTTTTAAGGCGTGGCGGTG
>Ga0179593_1359491_pt1 | contig 36615 bp, 50 predicted proteins | sample CZODoug2_1_08_16_FD_185931 | JGI IMG/M metagenome (GOLD analysis project Ga0179593, IMG submission 185931) | Vadose zone soil fungal communities from Angelo Coast Range Reserve, California, USA - CZODoug2_1_08_16fungal (PacBio error correction) | ecosystem: Environmental > Terrestrial > Soil >... | reverse complement strand
AACCCAAAATAAAAACATAAACCACCAACCCCCACGCGCAACCCATCCGAGAAAAAACAACACTTACAACTAACAACCCCCAAGCAAAAACAACGACTGGAAGAAGGCCGGGAAACGAAGCCGAAAACAAAACAAACACCCAAACCCTACCAAAAAACAAAAACACCCCGCCACAAAAAACATCCTTTGAACAAAAAACTGGAAAGAACAGTGTAAGAACGCTGTAGTGCCTGGGGCTTTATTTTTTTTTTTTTTTTTTTTCTTGGTTTTTTGGGGGGCACGGCCCTTTTTCTTCAAAAATTCACAAGGCAGCCGGTGAAAACCTGACGCCAAACCCCAAAAAAAAAAAAGGATGGGGGGGAACACCCCCCGATTTTTTTTTTCCCACCCCCCCCGGGATCCTGGGTTAAATGTTGATGGGCGGGTGCGCTTGTTTATTACCCGCAAACAGTTTTAAGGGGGGGGAGAGGGGGTGTGGGGGGTTCCCCGGTTGGCTAGTGACGTGCAAGTTAAGAAGACCGCTGGATCGAGAAAGTTGACTGGCCTTGGTTGTTTTTTAAAGTATGTTTTTTTAGTTTGGGGGGGGGGGGGGCGTCCTCAAACAGGAAGTCAGTGATACCCTTATGGACCATAGATACGAACAAGGGGGGGTGACGTTTACATTCCCCGATGAATTTTGGGGTGTGTGGTCAAGGTTCCAAGGGTACCCCTCCGCATGTATTTTCCAAAAAAGCCCCGCCAGAAAAAAAGGAAGGGAGGGGGTTTTGTTTGGGCAGGGGAGGGGGGGGTTTGGGGGATTTTTTGGGGGTGGGGGTTTTTGGGGAAAAAAAAACAAGTTTTTCACTCCCCCCCCCACCCCCCTTGCCTTTCTCGGATCCCTCGTCCCCCACCCCTTTTTTCTCACCCCCCCCGTTGTGAGTTTTTTTTTCAACACCAAAAAAACCCGTTTCCAGTCTTCGGGTCATTGAAGGGGTGGGGGGGGGGGGGGGGGTTTTTGGTTTTTTTTTTTTTTTTGACAAACCCCCCCAACCCCCCAGTAAAAGGTTCTTTTTTTTTTTTTGCAAAGGTTGGGATCCCCCCCGCCCTTTTGTTTGAGTCCCCCCCAAGCCAGGGTCACCCCCCTGAGGGGGACCTTTTTGGGGGGGTGGAAAGGGGGGTTTTGGTTGCTTGTTTGGGGGGGTCTGGGGGGTTTTTTTTTTTTTTTTTTTTTAAAAAATCAACCCTTTTGGTCACCAGGGGGGGGCTGGGTCCCCCTTTTTGTTGGGTTTCATTTGGTAGGGGGTTTTTTTGCTGTCGGGTTGGGTCCAACCCCCAGAAAACTACACCCCATTTTTGTCCCGGGGGTCACGTCTTCGGCGGCCCCGTTTCATTTTTTTTTTTTTGCTTTGGTTTGCCTTTTTTTCCCGGGCGGTGGGTTTTGCCGCAACCCACCCCCCCCCCACATTTTTTTCGGGTGCCCCCCTCCCCCTTGCCCCCCAAACCTTTTCCCGGATGGTATGTTTCCCCCCCCCCCCCCAACCATTGGTTGTGGGTGGGGTTTTGGTTGGTGCCGTTGGATGTAAAAACAGAAGTGTAGGACAGCCTTTGCGGCTGCTTGAATTTTCTTTTTAAGTGTAGGGTGCAATCTGGTTGTGTCTCTCAAATCATCCCTATGGTGACGACTCTCGAGATGAACGCAAAACCTGTTCCACACGGGGGTGGGGGGGGGTGCCTTCGTGTGTTTGTAACGAAAACAAACCAAAAAACAACCCCCACCACCCACAGGGTGTTTTTTGGTAAACTCAAAGGTTTTTGTTGCCCCCCCCTTGTGGAGTTTGGGGTGTGGTTTCCCAATTTGGGTGGGGGGGGGCGTTTTTTCTCCCCCAAAACCCACCCGTGGGGGGGGCCCCCCACATTTTTCCGTCTGGCTGGCGGGATTTTTCCCCGGGGTCTATTTCCGCCTTGCCTTTTACCCCCCGTTGGACATTTTTGCCAGTTTTTTCTGGGGGGGTTTTTTCTTTTTGCGTCCCCCCCCACCCCCTGGTGTCGCTAGGGGCACCCAACAAAAAAACCCCAACTTCGTTCTGTCGTTTGTCACTTTTTCCTCAAAAACCCGGGTCAACAGTGGGTTGATTTCCAAAAACTGCCACCGGTTCCCGCACTTGTTTGGTATTGGGGGGTCTTCTATGATTTTTTTTTCCACCAATCGTTGTTTTTTTTTTTATTGAGTGTTCAATGTATTTATTGTGGTTCTTTGCTTTGGTGGACCCCCACCCTCCCCACCTTTCTGTAGGTTTTACCCCCATCCCGAAAAAAAACCCCCAAAACACAAAACCAAAAAAAAAGGGACAGTTTTTTTTGTTCCATTTTTGTGGTGCTAAAAAATTTTGGTCCGCGAGGGGCTAAGTGTGCCACAAGCTCCGCTTTGCACGTCTAGTCTGGCCGAGACCGATACCACCTAAATAGGTGTGGCGTTGTTACCTTTTTTTCCCCACCCAAACCCCCTTATTTTTCACCCTTGCAACTTCACTTTTTTTTGAAACAACCCTACGTTTTTAACCAACAAGTGGTGTTCTCCACCCACCCCTACAAACCCCGGATTCAGCTTTTTTTAGTTTGGGATGGGTTTTGGGTTTGGGTTCACCCCCGTTACCCTTTGGATTTTGGGCGGGGGGGGGGTTGGGGGTTGGGGGGGGGGTTGGTTCCACCAACTTATCCCCCCCCACATTGTTGCTTTCCAAAACTCCAACGGGGTTCTACTTGTTTCCTTGTTTTGTTTGTTTTGGGCCCGCCCCGCCGCCCATTTATCGAATCCTAAATTGACAACCAAAGGGGTTTTGTGTTTTGGGGGGGGGACGGGGGGGGGTTTTTCCGTTTTGGGGGGCTGAGGGGGTGACATTGCGTCGGTTGTCCCCAAAAACCAAACAAATCTACGGGGTTTTGGAAAAAATTTTTCCCCCGTTGTTTGGGGGGGGGTTGTTTCCTTGGGGTTGGTCATGTTTTTTACCCATTTTTTTCCCCCCGGGGTTTTTTTTTTTCTCCCTTGTTGATTGGTTTTTCATTCCCCAATCCCCCCCGCAATTTGTTCAACAACCCCCCCTCCAAACCCGGTTTCGAGGGGAAACAGGTCCATGTTTGGGGGTGGGGGGGGCCCGGGGATTTTTTAGTTAGCTTGGACTTTTTTGCACCCAGAACCACGCTACAACGCATTTCCCAGGTGTTTCCCCTCCCCACCCTTTTTTTTTTTTGTTTTACCCCCACTTTTTGTTCGGCCAAACAACACAAAAAAACAGGCCACCCACCCACCAAAGGCCCAATTCCAAACAAGGGTTGGGTTGTGGGTGGGGGGTTGGGTGGTTTTTCCCATTTTGGTTCCAAAAAACGTTTTCAAAACAAAAAAGCCCAGGGTACAGGGGAAAGTCCCCCTAAAATTTTACCCCGGGTGGGGGGTGGGCCGCAGCGGTTGTCACGCTTAAAAAACCTTTGGGCCACAATTCGCCCCCCACACACTTATCCTCCCCAACGCGAAAAAACTTTCCGTTTGTTACTGGATAAACCCCTCCCCCCCGTTTTTTTTTTTTTTGGGTTGGGTCCCTTTTGAAGGGGCGCCGCCTCAGGGCCTTCAATCTTTTAACGTTCATCGCCGCCACCGTACCTCGGCGTCCCTGGCGGGGCGCGCGGGTTTTTTTGTGGGGGGGGGGGGTTGTTTTTGGGGGGTTCTTTTTGTTGGGGAAAAAGGTGCCAGGCTTTGGGGTTTTTTACACAAACAAACAGGGTTTTGGTTGGGTGGTGGGGACACAAACAACCACCCGACACAACAACCTGGTTTTTTTTCGTGGGTTTTGGGGGTTGTCCACCTTGGTTTTTTTTTAGAGGCGAAAAAGTCACCAAGGTTTGTTCCGGAAAGACCAAAAAAAAACCACACACCAACACAGATTTCCCCCCCTTTCCCCTTTTTTTTCTCGGGGCCTTCCGGGGGGGTTGGGTTCTCTTTCTTGGCTTTTCCCCCCCCCTGCGGTTGTTTTTTTTGTCATTTTTGTTTTGTTGGTGGCCCGTGCCCCAACGTTTTTCTTTTTTTTTGTTTTTTCGGGCGTAAACACATAGTTCCGTGGGTGGTGGGTTTTGCGTGGGGAGGGGGGGCTTCCCACTCCTCTCCCCCCCATTGTTTTTAAATTTTTCCTGGGGGGGGGTTGGGGCCTTGGTTGTTTTGGTGATGGGCCTTTCCCTGCCCCCCATTTCCTTTGCTCTTGTGATTTGGGGTGACAAACAACCCCACCGTTGTTCAAAAATTGTTGGGGGGGTTTGAAACCCCCCTTTTTGTTTTTTCTCTTTTGAATGTTTTTTTTTTTTACCCCCAAAAAAGTCGATTTTTCACTGTTGAGAAAGTTTGCAAAAAAAAAAATTTTTTTTGTGGTTTTCCCAAACCGGGGGGGTTTGGGAAAATGTTTTGGAAAACTCGTGGGGGTTTTGGTGTGGTGTGGGTGGTTTTTGGTTTCCCCCCCCCCCCCAATCTTTTTTTTTTTACCACCACTTTTTTTGTTTTCCAAAAAAAACAAAGGTGGTTGTCCCAGGGTTTTGAACGGGGGAATTTCCTTTTGACCCCCCCACCACCCCCCCTCCCGGTGTTTGGCCCAAGTTGGGACCCCCAGGGTTGTCGGGGGCATGGTTTTTGGGGGGGGTTGTTGCCTGCTTTTTTCCTTAATTGTTTCTTTTTTTTTTCCCCAAAAAATCCCCTTGGAAAACCCTGGTTGGGGTGTGGGTGTTTTTTTGTTTTGGGAAACAAACACCAAAAAAGTCCATGTTTTTTCCGGGGCAGGAAAAACCCCTTTTCCCCCCTCCAGACAAACCACGTGGGTCAGATGTTTTTTTCTCCACCCGTTTTTATTTTTTTTTTTGGGGGGTTAGCGGGTTCGGGGTTTTTTTCAAACCAACAAAGGGGAAGTCTTTTTTTTTTTCCTTTGGGGTGAAAATTGGGAACCGTTTTGGTCCCCTTGGGTTTGGGGTTTGGTCCCTTTTATTTTGTAATTTTTTTTACGTGGTTGTGGGGCCCCCCGGCACTTTGCCGGGGGGCGGGGGGTTGGGGTTGGGTTTTTTTGTGGCCCGCCAACCCCCTTTTGTGTTTTTTGTTCGAACTTTTTCCAAGCCACACAAAAACACCCCCCCAACACCCTTTCTTGTTCCCAATTTCCACAAAAACAACACCCAAACAAAAAAAAAAACCACCCAAACCAAAAACCACCTTTTACTTTCACCCCTGGAAAAAATGGGGGGTCCCCCCCGGGTAATTTGGGGTTTTTTTGGGGGCCCCGTCCCTGTTTTTTTCCTTTTTTACCCACACATTTTTTTTGGGGCGTGGGGGGTTTTTTTTTTGCCCCCACGGGGTTGGGGGGGTGAATGTTTGTGGGCCGCGTTCTTTTTTTCCAAAAGGGGGTTTTGTTCGTTCCCTTTTTTTGGTGGGGTCAACCCTTTTTTCCCTCGTTATCCCCTTTTCAGGGGCCCTGGGGTTTGTCACTGGTTTGGTGGCACCCACTTTTGACTTAAAATTCGGGGCGTGCGGTGGGGGGTTTTGGGGGGGGGTTACGTTGGGCACAAAAAACCACCCTTGTTTCCCCAAAAACAGGGGTGTGGGGCCTCTTGGTTTTTTTTGACCTGGGGGTGCCCGCCCGGGGGTGTTTCAAACAAAACCACCAAACAAAACCCCCCCCCCGGGGGGCTTCAAACCCATTTTTTGGTCACCCCCCCCCCCCCCCAAAAAACCCAAACCGGTTTTTTGGATTGTTTTCTGGGCACTTTTTTTTTCCTTGTGGTTTTCCCTTTTTTGGGGCCTGGGGGTCTTGACACTGGGGGGATTTTTTTTTTTGCCTTTGTTCCCCCTTGTTTTTTGGGGGGGTTTTCACCCCCCCTTTCCCCCATTGGGGGAAGGGGGGTTTTTTTTCTTTTGGCCCCCCCCAAAAAAAAAAATTGTTTTGTGTTTGGGGGGGGGGTGGGCCCTTTTCCCTTCACCCCCAACCCCAACCCGGGCTTGGTGCCCCAACGGGGTATTTGTTTTTGGGGGGGCCCCACACACCCCAGGGGTGGGTGTTGTTTTTTGCCGGGGGGCATTTTTCTTTCCCACCCCCCCATCTTTTTCTAGATTTTTTTTTTCACTTTGATTCCGGGCGTGTTTTGCGTTTGGGGTTTTTTTCCAAATTTTTCGGGCTCCAGTTGGCGTTTCCGCTTTGGTTTTCGGAGGTTCTTTTTGGGGGTTTGGGGGGGTGTTGCCCCACGGCCGGGCCGGTTGTGTTTGGGACAACACCCACCACCCCAACCACCCCCCAACGAAACCCCCCACCAAAACCACACCCCCAAAAAAAAAAAAAAAAACAAACCCAACACCCAAAACACAAAAAAACAAAAAAAAAAAACACACCCCCCAAACCCCCAAACACAAAAAAAAAAACCCCCCTGGAAAAAAAAACCCAACCCAAAAAAAAAAAAAAACACCAAAAACACCCCTCCACTTTTTTTCTTATGCCACAAAAACCACAACCAACCGAGCTTGGGTTTTTGGTCCCTTATTTCCCGGGGTGTTTTCTTTTTACTGTTTGTTGTCGTGAATGTGTTTTCCCTGTGGACCGAAGGGGGCATCAGGCCCGGGGTTTTTTTTGGTTTGGGCGGCTTGGTGACCCCTGGGGACAGGGGGGGGTTTGGGGTGGGGGGTTTTTTTGCCCAGGGATGGTTTTCTATTTGTGTGGGGGTCTGGAACCCAACCACCCCCCCCAGTTAGGTTTTGCGTGCCGGGGGCCCCGGAACCCCTTTTTTTACGTTTTCCCTCACTTTTTTCCTTTTTTTTTTTCAAGAAGTTTTTGGAGATTTTTTTGGGAAGCTTTCCCCCCCGAGGGAAAATTTTTCTGTTGAGTGTAGTGGTCCCCCACCCCCCCCCCCATGGGTTTTGTTTTTTTTTTACACGGTGGTTTTTGGCCCTCCCGGGGCCCTGGTTTTTGGGGGGGCCTGGTTTTTGGGGGGAGGTTGGTAATTTTTTGGTCCAAAAAGGTTTTTTTTTCCTTTTTTTGGTCGAGGGGGGGGTGGGTGTCCTGGGGGGACAACCCGTGTGGGGGGGGTCCCTTTTGGGGCGTGGGGGGGTAGGACCCCCCCGCACCCACGTTTACTGGTCCCTTTTTTTTTTGGTAACCCTCCCAAAAAAGGGGGGGTGGGAAAAACCCCCACCCCCACCAAAAAAACCAAAATGGGGTGTTTTGCTTTTTTTTTTTTTTTCAAGGGTACAACCCTTCCCCCCCCGGGGCCAATTTACCAAACAAAAAAAAAAAAAAACACAACCCGGGGGGGTTTCCGCTTTGCCCCTTGTCGGGAAGTTTGGTTTTTTTGCACAACCGGGGAGGGGGTTTTTAACAGGTGCCCAATTTTTTAGGGAAAAATGTTTAAAACGTTTTTTTTTTGAAGGGTTTTTTTTCAAAAAAAATCCCCCCCAAAACAAAAAAAAAACAAAAAAACAACCCACCATTTTACTTTTTTAATTTTTAACAGGTTTTTGTCCCCCCCCCCCCAACCCAATTTTGGTGTGCTGGGTTGTGTGTCCCTCCCCACAGTTCCCGTGAAAACAAAACCCCCACCCCCCCCCCCCAAAACAGGTGGGCCCCAGGTACCCGTTTTTGTTTTTTTTTTTTTTTTTTTTTCCCGGGCCCCTGGGGCACCTTGCGATTACCCCAACATTTGGTTGGGGGGGGGGGGGTTGGGGGGGTTTGTTTTGGTCACTGGCATTGAAATTTTTGGCCGGTGTTTGTTTTATTGTTTTTTTTTTGGCCGGGGGTACCCCAACCCATTTCCCCCTTTGGGGCCCCCTCACAGGGGCTCTTTTCGTGGGTTGTTTTGTGGGGGTTGGGGGTGGGGGGGGGTTGGCCCTGTGGGGGGGGGCCCGCCGGACCCCAACCAAACCCCAACACCGGGGGGTGGGTGGGGCGATGTGATGGGGTTTTGGGGTTCAACGTGGGCCCGCCTTTCTTTTTTGGTTACATGGGGGGGGGGGAAGTCCCCCCCCAAAAGGTGTTTTTTCTGGGGGTCCCGGGGGCTTTTTTTGGCATGTGGGTTTTTGGAAAACAAACAAAAAAAAAACCTTTTTTTACTTTCTTTTTAATTTTTCCTTGTTTCCTTTATTGGAGGGGTTTGCGCTTTTCGTTGCCCCCGCGCGCCCCCCCTCAATTTTTCCCTTTTTTTTTACCCCACCCGGGGGCTTTTCAAGGAGACCCCCCCCCACCGTTTTTTTTTTTTCCCTTCTTCGAAAAAACAAACCCGGGTGGCGTTTTTTTCATCAAACAACACCAAACAAAATGGGGGGGTGGGTGTTTTGGTGGATGGGTTGGTATTTTTTTTGTCTTTGGAACAAAAATGGGGCACACTTAAACCCCAACCCCCAAAAAAAAACTTGTTGGGGGGAAACCCTTGGGGGGCCCCCCACCACGTTTTTTGTGGGGAATTAGACATTGGTGGTTTGTTTCCAAACAAAAATCATTCAAAAACCCAGTGGTTGATTTTTTGGTGTTTTCCCCCCTTTTCCCCGTGGGCTTCCAAAAGGACCTTTCCACAAATCCTTTTTCTTTTTTTTCCCTTTCCCCCCCCACCCCAATTTTTTTTGTTGTTTTTTCTGGCCCCTGTTTGGGGCAAACCAGAAAATTTTTTTCCCGGGTTCTTTTAGGGTTCCTTTTCTTTTTCCCCCAAAACCCCAAAAAAGTCCCGGTTTTTTTGCGTGTGGTGGGGACCCCCCCCCCGTCTTTCCAACCACGTTGGGGGGTTCAAAAAAAAAAAAAACACTCTTTCAACCGGGCGGAAATTTTCGGTTTTGGGGGGGGGGGGGGGGGGTTTTTGGTCCCAACACCAGTTGGGTTTTTTTTTCGTCCATTACACCCAGAACCCAAATCCGGGGCGGTTGTGGGTGTTTTTTTTTGGGTTGCTTTTTCGGGGCAAAAAGGGGGCTTCCGGTTTTGGAATTCCCTTTTTCTAGTTTGTTCTTCCCATTTTACAAAAGGGGGGGGGGGGTGGGTTTTTTTTTTGGGGTTTTGGGTCGGGGTCGTGGCGGTGGGGATAAAAAAAAAAAAAACCCCCCCCTTCCGGCCCCCCCCCCCCCCCCCCCCAACTTTTGCCGAAAAAGAACAATCAATTTTTCCAATCCCCCCCCCCCCATGTTTTTTTTTTTCCATTTTTTTCCCCCCGGCAACAAGGATTTTTTTAATTCCCGGGGGCCCCCTGGTTTGGTTCCCTTTTTTGTTTGGGGGGGGATTTTTTTGGTTGGGCTTTTCCCCTTTTTTCGGTTAACAAAGATTTGGCCCCCTACAAAAAAACCCCTGGGGGAAGATGTTGGTGAAATTCTTTTTTTTTCCCGGGGGGGGCCACACTGTTGGGATGGTTTCCCGGTGGGGGGGGTTGGGTTGCACCAACTTTTTTTTTTTTATGTTGTGGGGGGACTTTCTGGGAATTTCTTGCCAATTTTCATCTTTTTTACGGGACCGTTTTTAAAACATTTTTTTTTGGTCCCTTGAAACCCCCCATTTTTTTTTTTTTTGGGTACTCAGGGGGTTTAACTGTGTTTTTTTGGCGGGCTTTGGCTCGTTTGGTTTTTGGAATTTTTTTTTGTTTTTGTCGTGCTTGGAGTTTTTGGTAACCTTTTTTGGTTTTTTTGTGGTTGGTTTTTGAATTTTGTTTTGGGGGGCCCCTTCGGTTTTGAAAAAAAAACACATTTTTTGTTGGCCCGGGGGTTTTCCCCTTTTCTGTTGGGGGTTTTTTCAACGTCCGAAGTTTATGTTTTTAGGGATGTTTTTTAGTTCCCCGTTTATTTGGTTGCCGGGTCGTTTTTGGGGCTTTGGGTCTTTTTTTTTTTTGAGTTTTATTTTGCGGTTTCGGGTTGGGGACAACCCCCCCCCTCTCCCCCCCCCGTTTTGGGGTTGGCTCCAGGAACCAAAAACCCCTTGGGGTTTTTGAACCCACTTGGGGGCCCCCCCCTTTCCCTCCCCCTTTTTCCTTTGGCTGGTTTTTTCCGTTTTTTTTTTGGCCCCTGGTGTGAAATAACAAAAAGGACCCACCCCCCTGGGCACAACTTTTCCTCCTTGGGGGGAAATATTTTTTTTTGTTTTCCTTCTCGGGGCGAAATGACACCCCGGTAGCGGTCACCCCCCCCCCACCAACTTTTTTTTTCCCCGGGGGGGGGCCCCCCCGCTTGTCCCCTGTCATGGTTCCTTTTTTTTTTTTTTTTGGGGTTTTTCCCAGGACCCCAACCCCCTTTTTTTTTCGGGGGGTGGCCGGTTTTTCCCCACTGGGGGGGGGGGGGGTGGGGTTTGGGGGTGGTTTGGTTCTTTTCCCCCACGTGGGGGGTGGGGGGGCCCCGGTTTTCCCGGGGGGGCCCCCCCGCCAACCAAACCAATCAAAGGGGGACAAGCCTGTCCGGAAATTTTCCCTTGTTTGGCCAAACGGGGGGGGCCCGGGGGGTCTTTTTTTCCCCCAAACGGCCAAAGGGGCCACTTTTTTTGGTACCCCCCAACCCACCCACAACCCCAAAAAATGGCCCCCCTGGTTTGCCCCCCCACCCACCAACCCTGACTTCCCGTTTTTCCCCCCCCCTTCCCCTCCCTCTGTGGGTAAATCGATTAATGCCCCCCCCTTTGCCTTTAAAATTTGTTGGCATCTCCCTTAGATGGGGTTTGGTTTGTTCCCCCTTCCCTTTTCACCATTTCCCCCCCCGGGTTTTTCAACTGCTCGTTGTTTGTTGTTCAACCCCGTTTTTTTTCCTTAAAAAATTTTGGCGGGGGCGGAAACACCGGGGTGGGTTTTTTGTCTTTTTTCCTTTCTTTTTTTTGGGGTTTTTTCAAAATTTTTTCTTTTTCCTTTTTGTTATGGGGGGGGGTGCTTTGGGTTTTTTTCTTTTAAGTTTGGTGGGGAAACCACCCCAGCCCCACCCCACCAAACCAACAAAAAACCCAAACCCCTTTTTTGGGTTTTTAAACAAAAAACCCCCAACACAAAAAAAAAAAAAGGAAAACAACCCCAACACCAAACCCCCCCCCTTTGTTTGTTTGTGTGGTTTTTTTTTCCCAAAAAAAACCCTTTTTTCCGTGGTCCTTTTGGGGTTTTTTTTTGTAATTTGGACCAGGGGTGAACCGGGGGTTGTGTTTGGTGGGGCCCCCCTCTTGCCCGTTGGAAACAACTTTTTTTGGGGTTTTTTTTTTTTAAGTTTACACATGGGTGGCTTGGGTTTTGGTGGGTGGTCCTTTTTTTTGGGGGGGCGTTTTTGGCTTGATTTTTTTAAACATTTTTTTTTTTTTTTTCCCCTTGTGGGGTTGGGAACCCTTTGTTTTTTTTTTTTTTTGCCCCCTCATACCCCCAGATTCTGGGGGGGGGTCTTGTTTTTGCCCCGGTTCTTTTTTGGGGGTGGGGTGTTGGCCCTGGGGGGGACAAAAGTTGGTTTTTGGGCTCCCCCTTACCTTGTTTTGGGGGGGTTTTTGTTTTTTCCATCCCCCCTTGGGTTACAGGGGCCCACCCGGCCCAAAAGCGCCACACCCCCCAAAAGTGACCTCAGTTGGTTTTTTAAGTTGGTTTTTTTCTTCCAGGGGGTGTGGTTGTTTTGGAAAACTTTTGTTTTGTCTTTTTTTTTTTTTTGAAAAACACCCACCATGTTCCGGGGTGTTGCTCAGGGACCCCACTTTGTTTTTTGGAAGGGTGGGGTGGGGGGGGTGTGGTTTTTTTTTGGTTTTTTGTTTTGTTTTCCTGAATTTTTTTACACCCGTCCCACCCCCCCCCCCCCCCTCGGTGTGGTTTTTTTTTTGCCCCCAAACCCACCCCCTTTTTTTTGGTTTTTTCAAGGGTACAAACAATTAAACCTTTTCTTTTCCCCCCGGGGGAAACAAAACCACAAACCAAAAACCCCGTCCCCCGTGCGTTTGGGGTTACCCCCCCCCCAAAACAAACAAACCAAAAACAAAAAAAAAAACCCAAAACCCCACGTTGCCCCTTTAACCACCCTTTTTTTGTTGGGGGTGCTCTTTTTAGGTTCAGGTTTTGTTGCGTTTGGGGGGGAACAACAGGTAAGTTTTTTTGGGTTTTTTTTTGGGGGGGGGTGTTTTTTGTCCCCCCACTTTTTGTCTTGGCCCCCCCCGGTCAACCCCCCAAAAAAAAACAAATGTGTCCTTTTGTTCGTTTTTTCATGGGCTTTGAGTGGTTTGGTTTGGGAAACCAAAACACAAACCATTTCCTGTTGGGTTGGGAAATGGGCGGGCTAAACCACTTTTTTTTTTGGTCGTGTTTGGGGGTTTTGGCAACGGTTTAACTACCCTTTTTTTCCCCCCTTGTTTTTTTTTTTTTTTCCCATTGTCACACCCCCAATCCAGTAATGTTTTTGTTATGCTACTAGTCAGGGAAAGTTGGTTGTGATTTTTTGTTTTTTTTCTCCCCCCTTTTTTGGGTTGGGTGGGGGGGTGGGTGGTTTGTGGGAATTTTTTCCGTTCGGAGTTTGTGGGGACCCCTTTGGGAATCCCGCGTTTACCCACATTTTTTTGTGAACCAACCAGCCCCACTAAAACCAAAAAAAAACACTCCTTCGTTTTTTGAATCACCAAAGGGTTTTTTGGGGGGTTGTTCGCGGTGGGGGCTCTCATCCCTTCAGCACAAAAAAAAACCTCTTTTTCCCCCTTTGGCCTCTCCATCACCCCCCCACCCTTTTCAACCACCCAATGGTTTTGCCAAAACCCCGGTGGTGTTGGTGCTCCTTCCGCCTTTTTTTTATCTCTTTGAACATCGGGGTGGCCAGAAAGGTGGAGTTGTAAATCTTGTTTTTTCTTTTTTTTTTCCACTGTTTTTGTGTTTGGTTCTCGGGGTTTGGGCTTTCTGGGTGGGGCCTCTTTTTTTCCCCCGTCCGCCTTTTCCCCCCCTGTGGGGTTTGTTTGGGTCCCACCCTGTGGAGAAACACCGGGGGGGGTGACCGGGTTTTTTTTGTTGACCCAACCTTTTTTTTGGCTTGGCTTGTTGGTTTTTGTGGTTCTTTTCGCCCCGGTGCTTGGGTTTTTTTTTTTTTTGGAACTTTTTTTTGTATTTTGATACCTTTGACTTCCCCTTTTTGTTGGCTTTTTGTTTGGGGGGTTTCTTAAGGGCGGGGGGATGGTGGTTTGATGCTTTTTTTTTTTATTCCTTTTTTCTTCTTTGTTTTTTCCTGTTTTGTTGCCCGGTTGTTCCCAACTTAGGTTTTGTTTCCAAAAAAAAAAAACCCCCCCGGTGGTGTTTTTGCCCAAAAAATTTTGTTTTTTTTTAACCCCCCCTTGTGTAAAGAAGGGACCAAACACCGGGGGAACCCCTGTTTCGGGGCAATTTTCCTTGGTGTTTTTGTTTTTTTTTTTGTTGGTGCCTGGTGGGGATTTGATTTTTCCCGGTGCTTCTGTTGGCCAATTCCCACCCCCCCACCCCTGTATTTTTTTGACTTGTGTGGTTTCTCCCCTGCGGTTTTTTGTCATGGGGGGTTGGTTTTTTGGGTTTTGTGTTTTGGGGTGGGGGGGGGGTTGGCGGTGCGGTTGCCGGTCTGACCACCCCCGTTGGTGGGGGAGGAGCCGTGGTTTTGTGCGAGAAACTTTTGGGCCCCTTTCCCCTTCAAAAAACAAAAAAACAAAAACGTTCGTTTTTGTGAGGTTTTTTTTTGGGGATCCCCCACCAAGGGACTCCCGAAACCAGTTTGGCATTTTTTGTGGGGCCGAACAAATTTTCTTTCCACCCTACCAGAACTTTTTTGTTCTTGTTCTTTGATTTTTTTTTACGCCCCCCGTTGTCTGTTTTGGTGTGAAAGGGGCCTTCCCAAACCAATCCCAAACCCCCCAACAAAACAACTTTTTTTTGTTGGGCCCCCCCCCGCCGGTGTTTTTTTCCGGGGCGGCCGTTTTTTTTATGGGTGAACTTTTTTTTTGTTTCTATTTTTTGTCGCCGTGGGTTGGGGGATTTTTGGCATGCAGACCTCCTAAGGGATTTGGCTGGGGGGGGGGGCTGTTGTCCCAACCATTTCAGTTGGGTGTCAGGACCCTTGGGGTTGTTTTTTTCTTAAACTTTTTTTTTTCCTTTGGTGAATGCTATTCCACCCCCTGGGGTTTGACAACCAAAATTTTTTTTTTTTTACCTCTTTTTTTCTGTTTCAAATTTCGGCCCTAGCAAAAAACTTTTTTTTCCTTGTCAATACTTTTAACCCCGCGGGTTTCCCTGTTTGGTGTTTTTGGTTTTTTTTTCATTTTTTTTTGGACCTTTTTTCCCAGGTTCTTTTTTTGGTTGGTTTGGCCCCCCCCCCTTTTGTTACCCAAACTTTTGCCCTGTTTTGGCCCGTTTTTCGGGGGGGTCCCAAACCTGGCTGATCCCCAACCGTTTTGGTTAACCCGGGTAACCCCACTATTTTCCGTTTGGGTCGTGGTTGGGGCCGGGATTCATAAACCCCACCTTGGGGGGGCCCCCACTCTTCAAATTTTTTTTACCCTTTTGGGGACAACCCCACACCCACCTGGGGGGGGGTTTTGGGGGGGGCCGCTTCCGGTGCGGCCTTCCTTTTTTTCACCAAATTTGGGCTGGTGGCCTTCGGCTGGGTGGGCCCCCCCCCCAAAAAACTCTTCCAATTTTTTTTTTTCTTTTGTTTTTCTTGGGAAAACCTTGGGGGTTTATTGTTTTCTTCCCCCCCCCCCCCCAAAAATTTTTGTTTTTTTTTTCGTTTTGGGGTTTCGCTTCACCACACTTTTTTTTGGGTGGTTGTTTTTTCCGGGGCCCTTTTTTTCCTTGGTTTTCAAGTTCGACTTTTTTTTGGGGCCGGGGGTTTTTCTGGTGGAATTTTTTTCGGAGGGTTTTCGGGTGTGGTTGGGGGGGTGTTGGGACCTTCTTTTTTAACTTTTCCTTTAAATTGTTTGTTTTTTGTGTGGTTTGGGGGGTGTGGGAAACCCCAGGGCAGGTGGGTTTGGGGGGGGGTCTTTTTTTTTCTCATGGGTGTTTTAGGTTTTTAAACAATTTTAAACCTGACAACTTTCTTCATGTTTTGGTGGGGGTTCGATTTTTTTCATGGTTTTGGGTGGGGGGCTTGGGGGGGGGTGGTTGATGGGTTTTCCTTTTTCCCTTTTGAACCACACACAGTGGGGGGGTTGTTGAGGGACCAAGGGGGGTGCCTTAAGTTTTTTTTTTTTTTTTTTTTTTTTTTTTTTTCTTTTGTTAATGTTTTTTCAAAACACCCCCCCCCCTTAATTTTTTCGTGGGGGGGCCACGTGGGGGGGTTTTGGGGGGGGGGGAACTTTTTTTCTCCAAAAACACACTTGGGTCTACCACCAACCCACTTTTTTGGGGAAGGATTGTTGGTGGCCTCGGGTTGTAGGGGCCGGGTGCTTTGTGCTTTTTTCCCCCTGTCTGCCACACAACCCCCCCTTTGGTTCTAAAAAACCAGCAGTTTTTCGGGGGTGCCACCCCCCCAACTGGGGGGGCGGTTGACTGGGGTGGGGGGGGGTTGTTTGGTTCCTTTTCTTGGGGTGGTGGGGGGCCCCCCCCCTTTTTTTTTTTTTTCAAATTTTGCGGTTCCATTTTGGGTTTGGGCTTTCCCATTTCCCCCCCCTTTGACCCTTTTCCCCCAAAAACTGTTTTTGGGGGTTTTTAATTGCCCTCGGGTTTTTTGGTTTTTTTCCCTAATACTTTTTTTGTGGATTTCGGGGGTTTGGTTGTTTTTTTCCGGCCGGGGGAACCCTTTTCCTCCACTTTTGCTTGGTTGGACAACCCCAACTTCCCTTATTTTTTCCTTTTGGTTGGCCGGGGTGGAACGGGGGATTTCACTTTTTCACCCCCCTCGGTGGGTTGTAACCCATCACACCAAAAAAAAAAACCAACCTTCCTCCCCTCCTCAGTTTTGTGGGTTCCCCCCCATGTTTCGAATCTTGCCTTCCCTTTGTTCCACCGGTTTTTCCAAGGTCCCCAAAAAAAAAACGGATTTGGGTGTTTAAAAAAATTTGGTTTTGTTGGGCAGTTTTTCCTTTTTTTTTTGGTTGTGTTCCTGACTTTTTGTGTTTTGGCCCCCCACAAAATAAGGTTGGGACATTTCCCGTGGTCCGGTGTCTTTTTTATTCTAATTGCGGGCCGTTTTTCCCGACGGGGCCTTTCTCAGTTTTGGGGGGTGGGTTTCCTTTTTGGGTGTTTTGGGTTTTGTTTTTTTTTGGTTGAACTTTTGCTTTCCCCCGTTTTGGTTGGTGTTGTTGGCCCCCTTTTGGTGGTTTCCTGTTTTTTTGCCGTGTGGGGACTGGTTTTACTTTTTCCTTCTTGAACCCCAAAGGGGGGGGGGGGTTCCAAAACACCTTTTCGGTGTTTTTTTTTCGTTGTTCCCGGACCCAAACCCCTTTTTCCCGTCCCCCCATTGGTGGTGGCAACCCCCTTTGGGACCAAACATCCTTACTCCTGTACACCACCCCCCCCTTTGGTCTTTTTTTTTTTCCTCTCCCACCAAGGTTTGTTGCAAACCCCACCCCACCCGGCTTTGGAAATTTTTTGGTCCCCGGTTTCCTTTTTTTTTTGTTGGGTTTTGGTGGGGAGGTCCTTGGGTGGTTTCTTTTTTTCTCCCACCGGGGACTTTGTTGTTCCATTTGGGTGGGTTTTTTGAAAACACCCCCCCCCAAAAACAAAAAAAAAACACAAAAATAAAAACAACAAACCTTTTAACAAACCCAAAAGGGGGTTTTTTTCACCACACACAACCCAACCGGTGTTTTCTTTTGGTCCCTTTTTTTTGGTGGACCACGTGGTCCCCAGGCAAGAGTTGGTAAAAAATGGGGGCCTTTTTTCCTTTTTTTTGGTAATTTTTTCCCTTGTTTCTGTGACTTTTCCAATCCCCTTTTTTTTCACAAATCTTTTTCTGGTTTTCTTTTTCTGAGGTCCCCCCCCGTCCCCCAACCATGATGGACTTACAATTTTTTTTTTTGTCCCCCCCTTTTTGGGGTTTTTCCTTTGGTTTTATTTTTTGGGGGGCACCACACCTCGTACTTTTGGTGTTTCCCAATTTTTTAAAAAAAAGTTTTTTGAGGTTTTTTTCGGTGTTTGGGTGACTTTCCTTTACTCCCTCCACCCCCTTTTTTTTGCCACCCAATCAAGAACAAAAGTTGTAGGAGTTCTTTTTTGGGGATTGGTTGTGTGGGTTGTTTGGTTTTGTGTTTCCTTTTTTTTTTTTTGGTTGGTCGTGGTGGGAAGGAAAAAAAGTGGCTTAATTTCTTATTTAATTTGTGTCCATCCTTTTTTTGTTCTTTTGTTGGGGTGTTTTTTGTTTTCCACTGGACGCGCCTCCCACAAACCTTTTTGTGCGTTTTTTTTTTGGGTGTGCCCCCCAAATCCGTTTTGGAACAATGGGTTTCCCCATTTTTTTTTCCCTTCCCCTTTTGTTTCTTAGGTTTTTTTGTTTCCCCGTTTTTTTTTTTTTCTTTGTTTTTGCAAGGGGGGTGGGGGGGGGGGGTGTTTCCCCACAACCAGGGGGGCCAGTTTTTTTTTTTTGGCGCCCCGGACGGCCAAACCGTAATGGCCGTCCCGTTGGTGTGTCAACACTTGGTTTTGGGGGGGGAAGATTTTTTTTTGTTTTTTTCCGGCCCCAAACAGTTAGACCCCGTTTTCATTTTGTTTTAGTTTTTTTTTTTTCTTCCTTTTTTTGGGCTTTTGGGTGGAGGATTTCCACGCTTAGGTATTTTTTTCCCCCACCCCCGGCAAAACATTTCGTTGTTTGTGTTTTTTTGAAAAAAAAAAGTTTGGGAAACACACCCACAGGGTTTTGCACCAAACCCCCCCCCAAAAAGTGCGGCCCCCACACCCTTTTTCCCAAAAAAAACCAAACATTCCACCCCCACCCCCGGGGGCCCAATTTTAAACCCACAACACCCCCCCAAAGTCAGTGGTTTCAGCCCCCCTTGGGACCAACGATGGGTTGTTTGGAAAAATTGGCGATTTTTTTTTTTGTGTTTTTTTTTTTTTTTTTTTTCCCGGTTTTTTTTCCTTGGTGGGTTCCTTTTCCGTTCATTCCAAATTCCAAAAAACCCCCACAAAAAAAAACATTGTTGGCCGTTTTTTTTTTAACTGTTTGTGTTGTGTTTTTTTGTTACCCCCCCCCCCAACCCCACCCAAAAAAAAACCCGTTTCCCCCCCGGCACAATTGGGGGGGGGGGGGGCGTTTTTTCCCAACCAACTTGTTTTGAAAATGCAAAAAATTGTTTTGCAATTCAAAAAAAACCAACACCGGTTTTTTGTTCCCCCCCCCCCACAAACCCAGGGTCCTGCCCCTTTTTTCCCTTTTTTCTTTGGGGGTTTTTGGGGGGGTCTCCGGCACAAAAAATTCCCCGTAACCAGTTGTTCCCCCCCGATTTAAAAAACCAACCACCCTTTTTTTCACCCGGGATTTTTCATCTGCCCCTTGTCCTGTTTCCCTGGGCCAAAACAAAAAACTGGGGGGGGTCCCCCCCCCCTCCCTTTTTGGGGGGTCCACACCCAAGGGGAAACCCCACCAAAAAAAACCAACAAAAAAACCAAACTGCCCACAACACCCTATTGGGGTTTTTTTTTCCTTTCCTTTTTTGAGCTTTTACTTTTCCCCCCCAAAAAACCCCAATCCCACGGGGGTTTGGACCCCCTTGTTTTTTGGTTGGGGACAACTGGGTTACCCCCCCCCACCTTTTGGTTTCAATGGCCCTTGTTTTCCCTTTCTTTTTTTCTGGGACCCCGGCTGGGTTTTAATTTTTGGAGTTTTTTTGTTGAACCCCAAACCGGCCCAGGGTCTTTTTGTTCACCCATCCCTCAGTGGGGGATTTTTTTAAGGGGGCTTTTGCCCCACGTCCCTCATTGTGCCCCCCCCCCCCCCCCACCGGTTCACAAAACCAAAGGGTTGTTTTTCTTTTTTTGGGGGGGGGGGGGGGGGTTGGGGGGGTGTCTTTTCCCCCCAATCCAAATTTTTTTTTTCCAAACCACCCCCAAAAACCAAAAAACAAAAACCCATCTGTTGTTTCCGATACTCTTGTCCCCCCCCCCCCCATCCGGGGGGGGTTGGGGGTTGAAAGGTGTTGGGGGGGGTCCCCTGGGGGGTGGCTCTGAGGGTGGGGGGTCGTGTTTGTTGACACTTTTTTTCAAGGGAGGGTGGGGGAAAAAGGGGACCCATTTTTTTCAACCCCCTCTTCCCCTGAACCGGAAACCCCCACACTTTTTTTCCCTTTGATTTTTTCCCCCCCCGTGGGGTTGTTTTTTTTTTTTGGTCCGGGTTTAGTTTTCAGTTTTGGGGCACTTTTTTTTTTTCCGCCGGGAACCCAACCCCCCCACCAAAAAAACACCCCCCCCGGGTACAACACAAACCCAACCCAAACACCCCACACCCCCAAAAAAAAACAAAACCCAACTGTGCCCCGCATTCCCACCCCTTTTTCTCCTTTGTACCTTTTTTCCTGGTGTTTTTTTGTTTGTGTTGTGGTGTTTATTCCAAAAACCCCACACCCCCCCAACACCCTTTTTGGTCAAAGGGGAACAAAAAAAAAAGGGTCCCCCTTTTTCCGTTCAATGTTTTTGTTCAGCGGGGGGGTTGTTTTTTAGGCCCACCTTTTTTTGTGGCAATTGGGGTACTGTGTTTCTTTTTCATCCAATGGGGGGGACTTTTTTGTTTTTTTTTTTTGGCCCGTTTTCCTTGTCCCCCCCAAAAAACACATTTTTCCACCCCTTCCAATCCCCTGTGGTGTTTCACCGCTTGTTTTTTTTTTCCATTGGTTTTTCCGGGGGGCCCCTTGTTTGGTCACCCAGGTTGCCCAACCGTTGTGGTGTTTTTTAAAACTTGGGGAACCCCAAGGGGGGTTTTTTCCCCAAACTGTCAGGTCCCCCCTTGTTCCCCACGGCAAATTTGTGGCTCCACCACCCTCCTTTTTGGGTTTACCAAACTTTTTTTTTTTTTTTTTTTTTTTTTTTTTTCTTTTTTTCCGTCACAAACCCTTTTCGTTTCCGGCTGGTTCGGGGCTTTTTTTTCCCACCACCTCCCCTGTTGGGTCTTGGTGGAAAAAAAAAAACACCCCCCCCCCCCCCCAAAACACAACCCCCAAAACCAAACCCAAAAAAAAAAAAAACCCCAACAAAAAAAAAACAAAAAAAAAAAAAAAAAAACCCCAACCCAAAAAACCCCACAAAAACAACCCCCCCACAAAAAAAAACACGAAACACCCCCCCCCCCACCAAAAAAAAAAAAACACAACCCACCCCAAACAAAAAAAAAACCCCGAAAAAAAACCCAAACCCCCCAAAAAAAAAAACACAAAACAAAACCCACAAACCCAAAAAAACCAACAACCCAAAAAAAAAACAAAAAAACCCCAACAAAACAAAAAAACCCCCCCCCAAAACCCCAACCAACAAAAAACAACTCCCCCCCCCACCCCCCCCAAAAAACAAAAACCAAAAAACAAAAACAAACACAAACCCCCCCCAAAAACCCAAAAAACCACACCCAAAAAAAAAACAAAACCCACACGGTTTTACCCCAAAAACCCTTTTTGTGTAAACCCAACTGGTTTGTTTCGGGGGGTTCTAAGGACATTTCTTTTTTTTTTTTTTAAAGGGCCCGGGGGTGAAACCCCAACCACAACCAACCCACCACAAACGGCACAACCGGAAACCATTTTTACCGTTTTTTTGGACGGCCCAACAAAAAAAAAAAAAAAAGGGGGGTTGACCTTACCCCCAACCCCCTTCAAATCAACCTTGTTTGACCCAAACCTTTTGTTGGCCGGAAATCCCGGGGTCCCCTTTTCAATCCTCCCACTCCAACGGAAACGGTTTGTGATTTAAAGATTTTGGTGTTAGGGGGGGGATAACAAAACCCCCCCACTGAAAAGGGGGGGGGGGGGGTGGGGGGCCAAAACACGCCGTTTTTCCTTTTTCTTTCCCAAGACCAACTTCCCCAAACGTCCACCCAAATTTCGGGGGGGGTCACCCCAATGACCCCCCTTTGACCCACAAGGGTTTTGTTGGTACCAACAAGGGGGGCAAACCCTCCACCCGGTTATTCCGTTTTTTTTCCTTTGTGGTGTTTCCCCTTTCATTTTGTGATTTTTTTTTGTGACCCCCCACCCACCCCCAGGTTTTTTTTTCTTTGCGTCCTTTAGAGTGTTTTTTTTTCTGAGGGGGCCCTCTTTTGGAGCCCCCACCCCCAAAGGCACTTTTGTTTTTAAAGTGGTACAGGGGAACCCCCCCCCTTTAAGGGTTTTTTTTGGGTTTTTTTTCTTTGGGATCCCCCTCTTTTTTCTTTGTGGGGTTTTTTGTTAGGAATTAAACTTGGTGACAAAAAAAAACGGTTTTTTGACAAAGGTTGGGGGTTTTCAACTTTTTTTCATTTAGTTTTTTTTCTGTTCACCCTTTGGGAACAACCCCAGGGGGCCACAGGGTTCTTTTTTGAAAACATTTCCCATTTTTTTTTCCTTTGATTTTTTTTTTTTTTCTTTTTCACAGTGTTTGTGCTGGTTAGTTCATCACAAAAACCTAAAAACCCCTGTTGCCCGGTTCCTTCCCAACCAGCCCTTTGGATGTGGGGGGGGGACCCCACCCCACAACCCCCCCCCCAGGGTTTTTGGGGTTATTTTTTTCCCCCCCCATTGGTTTTGCCTCAACCCCGGTCATTTGCGCTTTTTTTTTTTAGTGTTTTTTTTTTTTCGTCCCGTGGGGCTTCCCAAGGAAAAAAAAAAAAAAAAACCCCCCACTGGGGTTTTGGGGCCCAAAGCACCCCACAACCACCCCCCCCCCCCTTTCAAAAACCACCCCGAGGACCCCCGTTTGGAAATAACAAAGGGGGGGGGGTGGTTAAATTCACGGGGGGGGGTAAGGGGTATCGCAGTGGTGGGTGTGTTATGGGGGGGGCTTTTGTGTGGGGTGTTAAATGCGGGGAAAAAAACCAGCCAACCCCCCCACCTCCCCAAACCCCGTCCCTCTTGGGGACCCTGTCTTTTTTTGTGGTGCCATACGACTCACATCTCCTCACACCCCCCCCCTTTTTCTGGTGTTGGTTCTTTTTGTGTTGGGGGGGGTAAACCCCCCCCCCCAAAAACCCCCCCCACCCACCACCCACAACCCCCCCCCAAAAAATCCGGTTCTTTTCAAAACCAAGTTCAAAAAAAAACCACCCACAAAAAGTGGCCAAAGGGCCCCTTTTTTCTTTTTGCTTTTCTTTTCCTTTTTTTGGTTTCAAGGTTTTGATTATTGTTTGACTTTGGCTTCCCAACCACCCCCACAATTTTTTTTTTCTTTGGGATGGGGTTGTTGGTTTCCCCCTTGGTGGGTTCCCCCACCCACAAACCCCAAACACAAACAAAACAAAAAACACCCCAGTTGTTGTTTTTGGGGGGGGGTTGTTGTAACCCAGTTTGCACATTTTTTTTTTTTGTGTTGGTGGGGGGTTGGTTGTTTGACCCCTGTTGCGGGGGTGGACCCGGAGGTTGGGGCGGTTTTTATTCCTCTTTTTCCCCTTTTTCCCCCCCCAACTTTCCCCGGGTGGCAGTCCCAAACCCCCTTTTTTTTTCCTTTCGTGTGGTTGAGTACGGGGGGTGCACCACAAGGGGTGTGGGGGGGGTGGGGGGGGTGTGGGGTCTCCCCCCACAAACCCCCCCCAAAAACCCGGCACTTTGGTTTGTCAAAACCCACAACAAAACCCCCCCGGGGTCCCCTTTAAAAACAAACCGGTTGTTCGATTTTTGGTTGGCTTTTTGGGCACGCCCTCATTCCGTGGACACCAAACGCCCCCAAATTTCTGGGTGGTTGTCATAGTCTGGTTCCCCAATTGTTTTCCCCGGGTTTCCCTTTTGGGGGGGGGTCTGGGCTTGATTTTGTTGTTTTTTGTGGGGGGTCTTTTTTTGCCCCCCTTTTCCGGTTTTTTTTTTCCCCCCCCCCCCTTGTTTACCAGGGCGTCACCCATTTTTTTTTCACCAACAAATTTTTAAACCCACAACCCCCTTTTTTTTTTCCCCCCCCGAACCTTTTTGTGGTTAAATTTTCAACCCCCTTTGTGTCCTTCACCATGACCGGGCTTGATTACCCAGTGGTTTGTCAGTTGAATTTAAACCCCCCCCCCCCCCCACACCCCCATTGTTGGTGGGTGGTGTTTTTTGGGTGGGCCTTTTCTGAAAGTTTTCCGACAAAAGTGGGGGGGGGCCCCTCCCCCCCCCCCACCAATTTTTGAACAGGTACCCCCCTGGAGATTTTTTTTTTCCCCCCCAAACCGTGTCCTGCCCCCCCCCAAAGGTTTTTAGTCCCTAACCCAACCCACCTTTTTTTGTTTGTCCCCGCCCCCCCCCCCCCCCCCACAACCTTTTGGGGGGTTGGGGGGGGGGGCATGGCCCCTGCCAAAAACCCTTGTTTCGAGTTGATTTTTTACCCCCTTTGTTTTACCCGGGGTTTTTTTGTTGTCATTTTTAGGGGTTTGTTTTTTGGTTGGAAACCCCCCACAAAACCCAAACCCCGGGGGGGGGGGGGTTTAAACCACAACCCCCAAAGCCGCTGGGCCCCCACCCCGGTTTAAGTGAACAACTCAGTAAACTTCCCACAAAACACGGTTGGGGGGTCCCTAAGGGACAAGGTTTTGTTTTGGGGGGGAACCAAAAAAAACAAAACCCACAAAAACAAACAAAACCGATTTTTTTAAATTTGTGAATCCTTTTTTTTTCGGAATCTTTTATGGTTATTTACCCCCAAACACAACCTTCGGTCTTTATTTCTTTGGGGTGGGCCAACCGTGTTTTTGTCTTTTGGGGGGGAGTTTTGTGGGGGGGGGGTGGGTTCAAAGGGGGGGTTCATGGGTGCCGGTTGCCTTCCACAAAGTAACTGTTTTTTTTTCGTCCTTTTGGTGTCCCCCCCCCCTGGGAGATACCAACACACCCTACCTTCTTTTCCGGTGGTTTCCCCTCTAAAAGGTGTTTTTTTTGTTGTCTTTTTTTTTTGTTTTTGGTTCCCCCCCGTGGTAACCCCCCCCCTTTTTTTTTGGCATTGAGGAGGTCCTCCCCTTTTTGTCTCGTATTTTTTTTTTCAAAACACAAAAAAAATTTTTTCTGGCGATTTTGGTAACACCCAACGTTTGGCGGTATTTTTTTTTACAACAAAAAAACAAACCCCACACCCAAAACAAAAAAAACGGGAAAAAAACCAAAAGGTTGGGGTTCCCCCCCCCCTGATTTTCTTCCCCCCCTGGGGGGTTTTTTTTGTTTTACCCCCCCCCCTTTTTTTTTCCCCTTTTTGGAACACAAAAACAAAAAATTGGCCAGGGGGTTTTGTTTTTTTGGAAGGTTTTGACCCGGTTGTTGTTGGGTTATTTATACCCCACAAAAACCGGGGGCACCGGGGGGGTGCCCCGTTTTTTTTGTTTGGTCTTTTTGGGGGCCCCCTCTTCCAAACAAACAGATGTTGCCTCCAAATTGTGTTTTTCACCACTTTTTGACAACCCTTTTTTTCACAAAGGTCAAAAATTTTTTTTTTTTTCTTTTGTTGTTTGAAGGGGTTTTTTCCAACACTTAACTTTTTTTTCTGGAAGGGTCCCCCCCTTTTTTTTTTTTTTTTTTTTTTCGGTTTTTTTATTAGGCCCGTGGTTTTTTTTCTTGTTTCATTTTTTTGGTTTGGGAAGGTGGGTTGGTTTTTTTAAGGAAGAGGGGGTCCTGTTGTGTTGTAAACCCTGGTTGTTTCCAAGGGTTTGGGGGGCAACCACTTGTAACCGTGTTGAGTTCAATTTCTGGAATTTTTTTTTTAAATTCGGGGGTTGTTGTTGGGGGGTTCCCCTTGGGGGTTTTTTAGGGGCTTTTACGGTGGGGGGGGGGTGGGGGGCGTTTTCGGGGGGACAACCCCCCCCCCCTGCACTTGCACTTTCCCCACCCCACCCTGTTTTGCCTACCTTTCCCCACCACACAAAACCCACAAAAAAAACAAAAAAACCAACCCCACCTTCTTTTTTTAAAAACCTGAAAAAATTTCGGCATGTTTTTTGGGGGGGGTGTTTGCTTTTTTCTTGTTTTTTTTTTTTTTGTCCCCTTTCACCCCCCCCCACCCCTTGTTTTTTGTGGCGGGGCCCCCCACAGGGGTCCCCATGTGTTCCCAGGGCAAAGGTTTGGGTCCTCCCCCCCCAAAAAAACCCAAATAAAAGTTCCAGCGCCGGGTCTTTAATTTTTTTTTTTGGGTTGACCCCCCCCCCCCCCCCCCTTTTGCACCTGGTTGTTTTCTTTTTTGAAATCTTCCGTTTTTTTTTTTTTTTTGTGTCCATTTTTTTTTCCGTGGGCTTTGGTTGGGTTTTTTTTTCCAAAAAAAATTTCTTTTCACTTTTGGTTCCCCACTTCCCCGATTGCCCACAAAGTGGCCCCACCCCCAACAGGTTTTTCCCCACGTTTTTTGGGTGAGGGCCCCCCCCCCCCCCCTCCAGTTTTGAACAAACCCAAATTCGGGTCCTGTGACCCCAAAAACATTTTCCACCCCCCCCCCCCCCCCCAAACAATTTTTGGTTTTTTTCTTTTTTTTTCCAGTTTTTTTTGGCCCTTTTTTTTTTCCTTTCTTGGTTTGTTTTTTTTCAGGGCAACAACCCTGCCCCCCCTTTTTGGTTGGTGGGCCAACGTGTCCCCTTGGGGAAACGGGGGAAACCCAGACCCCTTTTTCCAAAACCATGGTTGTCGGGGTTTCTTTCCACCAAACCCAAAAAATTTGTGGTTTTTTTTGGGGGGTGGGGGGGCGGGGGGGGTGGTCGTTTTTTTACCCCCAACCCCAACGGGGGTTTTTTTGGTGTTGTTGGGTGGGGGGGGCACCCCCTGGGGGTTTTTTTATTTTTGTTTTTTCCCCAACCACCGGTGGTTTTTTCTTGTTTTGTTTTGGTTTTGCCCAAACCTTTTTCTCCAGGGGAATTTTTTTTTTTTTTTTCCGGTTTCTGGGGGGGTGTTTGTTTCGTCACCCTGGGGAATTTTCCCTTTCGGTTGACAAAAAAACACAAACGCGGTTTTTTTATGTTTGGTTGTTTGTGTCCAAAAGCCCGGATGTTTTTGGCCTTTGCTTTTCCTTTTTTTAAAAAAAAACCCCCCCCCAAACCAACCCCACCCCCCAAAAACTTTCACCACAAAAACAAACCCAAAAAAAACCACAACCCCCAACAACAACCCACCACCAAAAAAAACTTGGTTTGTTTTTTCTTTTTCTGTTGGGGTGTTTGGGACACCCCCACCCCCCCCCCCAAAACCCCAAAAACAAAAAACGATTTTGGATTGTTTTGGGCTGTTGATTTAAAAACAGTTTAATTATATGTGTGGGGTTGGAGGGGGGGGGGGTGCCACATTTGGTTTTTTGGGGGTGTTGTGATCCTTTTTTTTGGGTGGTGTTTTTTTGGTTGGGGGGGGGGGGGGGGTGGGGGGGGTTTTGGTTTTTTTTTTGTTTCCCCGGTTGGGCCCGGCCCCGCTTTTGGTTTTTTTTTTTCAAACGCCAGGGGGGCCCACTGGAGTTTTTTTCTTTGAAAACCCCCGGGGTTGTTTCCTTTGGGGGGGGGGGGGGCCGTTGACATCCCCCCGGGGATGACCCAAAGGTTTCAACCCCCAAATTTTTTTTTTTCGCACCCCGTGGTTTTTCAAAACAATTTTCCCCCGGCCCCTCATGGGATGGTGGTTGTTTTTGGGGGGGGGAAAACTTTTTTTCTTTTTTCCCCCCCCCCCTTTAAACCGGGGGAGGGCCCCCCCCAACATTTTGGGGGGGTCTCTACCTTTTTTTTTAACACCCCCCCCCCCCCCCCTTTTGGGTTTGGGGGGGGGGTTTACCCCGTCCCGGGAAACCCCCCCCACCACCAAGGCGGGGAACAGCTTTCCCCTGGTTTTTTGGGGTGGGGAAAAGCCAAACATTTTCCTTTTTTGGTTTGTTTTTTGGTTTTCCCCAAAACGGGGGGGTTCGGGGCGGGGGATTTTCCTTTGCCCTTTTGGTAGTTTTTTTTAACGTTTTTGTAACCTAAAAAAGGACGACCCCCCCAACCAACCGGGTTGGCTTCCCGTTTTCCCCCCAAAAAACCATTTTTTTTTTCCTCCCCCGGTTTTGCCTTTTTTGGTGGGTCGGGATAAAAGTTCCTTCCAAACCAAAAACCTTTCTTGGAACCTTTGTCTTTTGGTTCCCCTTTTTTGTTCCCTGTGTTTTTTTTTTTTTTCCCCCCCACAAAAAACTTTTTCCCGCTTTGGTCCAAAAAAAAGGGCCCCCCCCCCAAGGGAGTGTCAAAATCCACAACACAAAAACCCACCCCCCTTTTTGTACTACCAATTTTCTAACCCCCCCCCAAACCCAAATGCCTGAACGTTGTCCTTCTCCCCTTCCCCATTGGGAACCCCCCCCGGGGCGTCCCCCACCCCCCCCCACAAATTTTTTTGGGGGGGTTTTTTTGTTTTTTCCATGGTCGGGGGCCACACAAGTCCAAAAAAAGGGTGTGGGGGGGGGGGAAGGGCTTGAGGTTGGGGGGCCCCACTTGTTTGGGGGGGGTGGGGGGTGTTTTGGGGGTTGGTTTCCCCCCCCCTTTTCCCCAGGGCCGATTTTTTCAGTTGGGGGGGGGTTTTCCCCCCCCCCCCCACCCCCAAAGGGGTTGCTTGGAAAGGCTCTTTTTACGTTTTTTTTTTTTGTTCCGGGGGTTTGGTTGGTTTTTCCGGCGGGACCAACAACCACCCCCCCACAATGGGGGTCCCCCGCCCCCAATTCTTTCAATGCCCCCGGTGTGTTTTTTTTTGTGGGTTTCGTCCTGGGGGGTGAACTTTTTTTTGGGTTTTTTTTCCCCCAAAAAAAAAAAAAAAACCCCCAAACAAAAAATGGGGGGGGGTTTTGGCCACCAAAAAAATTTTTCCACGTTTTTTTTTGCCCGCCTTTTTGTGCCCCCCTGTGGTTTTTTTTGGTTTTTGGGCCCCCCAAAACAAAAAAAATTTCCCCCATTTTGTTTGGGGGGAAAAAACCCCCCCCCCCCAAAAAAACCGGGGCCTTGGATGATTGTTTTTTTGATTTTTTTTTCCTTGTTTTTTTTTTTTTTCAATTTTGTTGGTTTTTTTTTCTGGCTTGGGTTTTTTTATTTTTTTTTTTTTTTTTTTTTTTCCCTTGGTGGGGGGGGGTATGGGTTGGTGTGGGGAAAGACTCTCAAATTTGTTTTCAAAAAGCCCCCCCCAAAGTTTTTGACTTTCGCCCAAATACAAAAAAAAACACCCCACAACACCAAAAAAAGATTTTTTTCTTGTGCCACAAACAAACGCCAACAACCACCCCCAAACAAAACAAAAACAAAAACCCAACAAAACAACACAAAAAAACAAAAAGGGTTTGGGTTTTTTTTTTTTGGCCCCCCCTTTTTTTTGGGATTATTCCCGGGTTCCCCCACATTCACCCAGGGTTTGGACCCCCCACAAACAACTTTGTTTTTTGGGGTTGTTTTTTTTTGGGGGGTCCTCCCCGGGTAATGTCACCCTTTTTTTCCAAACCAAAAAAAAAAAACAAATTTTTTTTGTGGTTCCTTCAAAAAAATGTTTTTTTGTTTTTTTTTTACCGTTTCTTTGGGGCGCTCCCCCCCCCCCAACCCCCTTTTTTTTTTGTGTGGGGGCAACCTTTTTTTAAAGGCAAACCATTCTCCCTTACATTTCTCCTTCAGTGTGTATTGTCATTCCAGGGGTTGGGCACGTTTTGTTTTGGAAGTTTTTCTTCGGGGGATTTCGGGATTTTTTTTTTCCCCCCGGGGAGTTTTTGGAAAAAAGGGGGGGCTCCCGGCGGGTTGGTTTGGGTTGGGTTGGAACCCTTATTTTTTCCCAGGTGGGGGGGGGGGGGTGGTTCCCCACAAAAAAACCCCCCTCCTTTACCCCCCCCCCCCAGTTTCGTATTTTTTCGGGGTTTTTTTGTTCCCAACACACCCCCTTTTTCTCCTACCCGGGGACACCTTCCCCGGGCTGGGGGGTTTTCCCTTATTCCTTCTTTTCCTCTAATAATTTCCCGTTGGGGGAGGTCCCATTTTCATTTTTTTTCCCAACAAATTTTTTTTGGGGGGGTCCCTGGGGGGGGGGCTGGGTTTTTTTTCTCTAACCAAACAAAACCCCTTCCTTTGGGTCCACACACTGCCCGAAATTTTACTTTTTGTTTTTCCAACACCCCTTTTTTTCCCCCCCCCCTTGTGGTTTGGGGGGGGGGGGGGTTTTTTTCCTGGGGCCCCCAGGTTATTTTTTTTCTCCATCAGGTTGGCGGTTGGGGGTCCGGGGGGGGGGGTGGGGGTTTGTTCTTTTTGTTTGACAAGGGGTTTTTCCCTTCTTTTTTTTTCGGGGGGGGCTTTAAAAACCACAAACTTTTTTGCAAAAAACCGACAAGTGGCTTCGGTTGGGTTGGGTGTCTTTGGGGTTCTTTCCCCTTTTTTTTTGGGGGGTTTTTGGGGGGGGGAACCTTTTCCTTTTGTTGTTCTTGTGCATTTTTCTTTTCCCGTCCGGTGTTTGGGGGGTTTTTTGGTTTTGTGTTTGTTTGTTAAAAACCCCCCCCCCTTTCCGGGGAAAAATTTTTTTTTTTTGGGGCCAACTTTTTTTTTGTTTGCCCTTTCTGTTGGTGGGGTTTCCACCCAATGTTGGGGGCTTTTTCCGGGGAATTGTGTTTTCCTACTGTTTATTTTTTTCTGTTTTTTGTTTTTTTTATTTTGCCCCTCCGCCCCATTGTTTTTTGGCCTGTGGTTTTCCTCGGTTTTTTTGGTAAACCCCCCTTTTACTTTTTTGGTTCCAGGTTGGTTTTTCTTTTTTGTCTTTTTTTTTTCCTTTTCTTGGGTTTAAAAATCCCCGGGGGGGGGGGCCACTTTCTGTTTTGGGTTCGGTTGGTTCTCTTTTAAACTTTTTTTTGGTTGGGTCCTTTCTTTTTTTTGGGGTTTTTTTTTGGCCCCACCCTCCCGGCCCCCCCCCCCGGTTGGGTTTTTTTTCCTTGTTCCCCCACCTCAAAAAAAGTGACCAACCCCACCCAAAGTTTTGACCCTCTTCCCTTTTCCAGCTTTTTGGGGTTGGTTTTTCCGTTGGTTTGGGGGGGGCCCCGTGCCTTTTTTTGGGGTTTTGTTTGGAACCTTAACCTCCAAAAGGTTCCCCCCCACCACCCCTTTTTTTTCTTTCGTTGAACATCCTTTTTCAATTTTTCGTTTTTTTGGGCTCCCCCAAACTTTTGGTTTTTTTGGGAAACCCCCACCCCGGTTAGGGTTTTTTCGGAAACCCACCCAATTTCCCCCCCTTTTTTGGGGGGGGGGGGGCCCCCCCCCTCAGTCTTTTTTGGGAAAACGGGGGTGTTCCTAACACAACACAAACAAACTTTTTTACATTTTTTATTTAGTTTTTTTTTTAACGGGGGGGTGTTTTGTTCTTTTTCTGTTCACCTTTTAAGCGGGTGACCCTTGGAAAATTTTCCCCACCCCCTTTTTTTTTCACCTTTTTTGGTTTGTTTGGGACCCCGATTTTATAAACCCCCCCCCCCCCTTTTGGGGTTTTTGGTGTTTTGCCAACCCCCCCGGTCCAGTTTTTCTAAAATTAAGTTCACTTGGGCAAATTTTTTCGGGTCAAAAACCCCCACCCTTTCCCCCCCCTGGTGTTTGTCCCCAAAAAAACCCCCTTTTTTGGGGCCATCCCGTTTTTTTTTTTTCCCTGGGTTTTTTTTTTTTTTTTTCAAGTTTTTGGTTTAGGGCGTTTCACTTAAAAAAATCCCCCTTTTTTTTTGCCCCGCCCCTTTTCTTATTTTTTTTTTTTTTTTTTTATGTGAAATTTTTCCGTAATGTGGTGGTTTTGTCCTTTTGTTTGTGGGGGGGGGGGGGGGTCCCACTTCCCAATGGGTTTCCATCACCCCAGTTTGTGTTGTTGTTTTTCCCCCTGCCGTTGGGTTTGTTTCCGCCTGCCACCCCCCCCCAACTTGTTGCGTTTTCACCTTTTTTCCCCTGTTGTCGGGTTGCTCCGGGGGGGGTTTTTTTTCCCCCCAAAATTTTTTTTTCCCGTTACCTTTGGTTTTTTGGGTGGGTGGGGTTGTTTCCCCCCTTTTAACCCAAAACCACTGGAAAACCCCCCAAAAAACACAGGGGACCCCCCCCCACCCCCAACACCCAAACAAACACCCCCCCCACCCAAAGGTGTTGTTTTTTGGGTGACCCCCCCCTTTTCCCCCCCCTTCGGTTTTTTTCTTTCCCTGGGTATTGTTTGGACCGTTGTTGGGGGACCTTTTTTTTTTTTTTTTTGTGGGGTTACCCCCCCATGGGTTTTTTTTCGTTTTTCCAAAAACTTGTGGGGGGGCCCTTTTTTTTGTCCCCCCCTTTCTTGGTTTTTTTTTTTGACCTTTCATTTTTCTTGCGGTGAGACAGTGGTCCCCCCCCTCCTTGTGGGGTTTTTCTGGGGGTTTTTTTTTTACCTTTGACCCCCGCTTTTTTTTTGATTTTTTCCAATCTTTGGGGCCCGGGGAAAGGGTTTGGTTTTCCCAGTTGTCCCCCCCCCCCCCCAAATTCAAAATTCGGTTTTTTTTTTGGTTGGGCCCCAACCAAACCAATTGCCCCCGGTCACACCCCATTCCTTCCTGTTTTTTTTCCCCCGGAAAGTTTTGTTTTTGCTTGAACCATTTGAGGTTTTTTTGTTACTCCCTGCCTTGTGTCGTTTCAACCCCGTTTTTTGCCTTGGGCCCACACCCACCGGAGGGTTTTTTTCCCCAAACCTACTCAACACTTTTGGTTGGGGGTTGGGGGGGGGTGGTTTTTCCCCCAAAAACAACCACCACAACACAAACCCCCTCCATTTTTCCCCCCCCCCTTTTTTGGAGGGGAGGAAAAAAGGTTTTTTTGGTTTGTTGGGGGGTTCAACCCCCCCCTTTCATTGGTGCCCTTCCCCCCCCCGTTTGAAAAAAACACACAAAACCAAACTTTTGGTCTTTTTCCCGGTTTTTTTTTTTACACCAGTTTTTTCAAATTTTTGGGGGAGTAAAAAAAACCCCGGTTGTTGTGCCCCTTTTTTTGGTGTTTGGGTTTTTTCTTTTTTTTTTTTCCATCTGCACCCCATTCCTTTTTTTGGGGGGGTTGTTGTCCACACCCCTTTGTCCTTTTTTACTTTTTTCAACTTTCATTTGGGGCCAACCCCCCCCCCAGGATTCCATTGGTTTTTCGATTGTGTGTTTTTTTTTTTTTTATTTTGCGAACTTGGTTTTCAGTTTTTCCTTCTGTCCGACCCCCTAACTTTTGGCTTGGGGTACCCCCACCCAACAAAATTCTTCGGGGTTTTTTATTGTTTTGTGCCCCAAAACTGTTTGGGGGGAATTTCCACAAGATTTTTTTTTTTTTGTCATTTTTCTCTTTCCCCCCCCATTTCGGGGAAACAAACACAAAACAAACCTTGTTACAGTCTTTTCTGGCCTGGGTCCTCCACCTTTCCCCAACACACACGTTGGTGGTTGTGGGCCCCCCACACCCACAACCCAACTGTCAAAAACCCAACCACCCTTTTTGGTTCCTTTTTTTGTTAACACTGTTTCTTTCCGACAACTTTTAGGGGGTGGGGAATTGGACGTTTGTTTTATCCTGTAACCACTTCACCCACCCCCCGGAAGGGGGACAAGGGGTTTCATTCGGGTGTTTTTTTGTTATTTCTTTTTTTTTGTTTGAAAATTTTCGCTTTTTGTGGTTTTTTTTGTCCCACCCACACAGGGTCCCTTTGTGTTTTATTTTTCTTTTTTTTTTCCCCCCCCCCCCACCAAACCCGGGGTTCAAAAAACATTTTCGTTTTGGGGGGATACCCCCCCCTTTTTTTTTGGTGAATGGGCCGGGTGTTTGGTTGCCAACCTGGCCCCTTGACTGGGCACTTTTTGAACCTTAGTGGGGGGGGGGTGGACACCTTTTTGTATTTCCCTCTGTTGTAACCTTGTTGGAAAAACCCTTTCTTTTGTTGGGATGGTTTTTTGTTTTGTTTCACCTGGTGCTTTTTTGAAAGACGGGGGGGTTTTTTTGGTGTTGTGTGGGTGTGGGGATTCCTTTTTTCTTTGTCCCAAGCTTTCAACTCCCCTTTTTTTTGCCCCTTTGTTTTTTTTTTTTTGTCCCCTTTTGTTTTACCCCGTTCCTCACCAAAAAAAAAAACCTGTGGGGTGGGGGAAAAAAAAACCCTTTTTTTTTGACAGTGGTTTTTTTTTTGGGGGGGGTTTCTTTTTTGAATGAAAGGGACAAAACACACCCAAAAAACCCAAAAGGGAACAACCCAAAAACACATTGTAAAAAACGGGGGGGGGGTCCTCTGTTTCCCCCTTAGGGGGGTTGTTTCTGATAAGGTGTTTTCTTTGTGTTAAGTTTTTTGGCAACTGCCCATTCCTTGTCCGTTTTTCGGGGGGTTCTCCTTTTTTTTTTTTTTACCGGGCGGGGTGGTTTTGGTTCCTCCAGGTTCCACAAAAAAAACCAACAACCAAAAAAACCCAACCACGGGGGACATGGGGGTTTTTTGGTTTTTGGGTGGGTTGTGGGGGTGTTGGGGGTTTGTGTGTCCACCCCGTTTTGTGGGATTCCCGTGGGAATGGTTCTGGATTGGGGACAAAACCCCAAAACCCAACCCGTATTGTGGTGGGGGTCTTTTTACCTAAAAAGGGAAACAACAACAGTGAAAATTGGGTGGAACTTCACTTTTTTTTTTGTGGGACTGGTTGTCCCCCAACCTTTTCCCCTTGGGGGTGGGGGTGCCAAAACTGTGGTTCCCCAAACCAGGGTTGTTAGTTTTTACCCGACGGTTTGTTTTGTGGGTGGGGGGGGGATTTGTGTTTTGTTTTTTTTGGGGGGGGTTGTTTTTTCCTTTTTGTTTGGGTTTTTTTAATTGTTTCAAAGGCCCCCTTTCCCCCACCCAGTGGGGTAAACAAAGGGGGGTGGGGGGATGGTCACCAAAATTCCCCCAAAAAAAACCACCCCCAAACCGCGAAAACCCCCCCTGCTGCCTTTTTTTCTTTGTTTTTGTTTGACACCGTATTTTTGTGGTCGGGGGGCCCCCCCGAACACATTTTTTTGACCCACACCTGTTTGATATTTCTTTGTTTTCCGGCTTTTTTTGTTTCCTTCCCCCCCTGCCCCCGGGTGTTTGGGACCAAAATTGTTGGGGCCACAGGGTTTTGTTGGGGGGTTGGGCTGGCTTCGGGCCGGGGCCTTCCCCCCCCCTTTTTTTTTTTTGGTTTCCCCAACATTCTTCTTTTTTGGGGTTGACCCCCCCCTAGTGTGGTGATTTTTTTTCTTTTTTTTTGTCCCGCGGGCCCCTTTTTTTTTTTAACAATTTTGTTTGGGTGTCCCACCTTTTCTTTGATTTTTTGTTGGGCCGGGTTTTTCCCCCAACCTTGGGGCTTTTGCGGTTGGCGGCATTTTCCCACGATAAGGATTTGTGACTTTCCCCCCCGGTCCCCGGTTTGGTGGGGACCCCCTCCCTTTTTCTTTCGTGGAAAATATTTTCCCCCAACCCCCGGGCTCTCTTATTACGAAAAACCCCCAAAAATCTTGTGTTTGGGGGTTTTCTTTTTTGGTTCTTTCCTTCCCCAAAAACCCCTTTTTTTTTTTGGTCCATGTGTTTGCGGGTGTTTTTGGGGTTTTTTTTTTTTACCCCCTTTTTTCACGCGTCCAACTTCCCCATCTCCCCCTGGTTTGTTTTTTTGGTGGGGGAGTTTTTTTGGTTTTTTAAAATGTTAAGGGTTTTTTCCTTCCCCCTATATTCACCCCTTGGGTGGTTCTTCGGACAATCAAAATTTTTTTTAGTTTTGGGCTCTGGTGTTTCCCGGTTGCTGGCTTACAACACTTTTTTTTGGTGGTGGGGGGGTTGGGCCTTTTTTTTGCTTTTTCCAAAAATCTTTTCCCAACTTGTTTTTTGGTGGGGTCCAACAAAACAATGGGTTGGGGGGGGCCAAAATTTTGAATTCTCCCCCCTATTTTTGGTTTGGGTTGGGGGGGTCAAACCATTTTTGGATCCCGTTTTTGTGGTTTAGTTGGGGGAATCCCCCCCTTTGGGGGGGCGAACCTCAGTGTTTTGGAGGTTTTTTTTTGTTTTGTGGGACCAAAAAAAAACTCTTTTCAAGTCGGTTTTTTTTTTGGGTGTGGGAATTTCTCGACCTTTTTAGGGGACTTGTGGCCCCCCCCCCATGGGGGGGCCTTTTGTGGTTTGGCCCCGTGGGGGGTTGGGGGTTGGTTTACTGAAAAACCCCTTGGCATTTTCAACCCGGGGGTGTGGTGGGTGTTTTTGTCACCCCCCGAGGGGGGGGGGACAAAGGGGGTCTGTTTTTTTTTTTTTTGTGGGGGGGGGGGGCTTTTAAAGTTGGCCGGGGTAAAACCGGGCTTTCCCCTGGGTTTTATTCAAATTTTTTTTTTTTCTGTCTGGGAGGACCCCCGGCAAACCTTCTTTCTTTTGGGTAACCCAAACCAACTCCCACCCGAGCCACGGATTTGGGTGTCACCTTTTTTTTTTTTTTTTTTTGTTCGGGGGGGGTTCTTTTGGTGTAACCTTGGTGGTTTTGGGTGTTTTTCGTTGGGGTTTTTGTGGGGGTGTGGGGGGGGCGGGGGTGTTGTGCCTTTTTTCCCCCGTTCCTTTTTAACACGGGGTTTTTTTTTGCCCCATTGGTCCCCTTAAAACTCAAATTTTGGGGGGGGATTTTTCACAGTTTTGTGGGTTTTGGGGTGCTTTGGTTTTTTGTTTTTTTTTTCCCCGCGGGGGGTTTTTTTCTTTCGTGTTTTTCCCGCTCATTGTTGGGGGGAACTTTCGGGGGTGGTTTTTCTTTTTTTTTTTTTTGCCCCCTTGTTTAACCCCCAAACTTTTTTGGTTTTTTTGTTGTCACGGATGGGGGGACCAAAAACACCCAACAATTTATTTTTTCTGTTTGTGGTTGTAGGGTTCTTTTTTCCTGTTTCCTTTTTTGTCCCCCCGGTCGGGTTGGTTTTTGAACATTTTTTTTTTTTTTACAACTTTCTTCTTCCCCCCCACAGGGGTTTTTTTCCCCCCCTGTCCAGGGGGCGGGGATGGTTTCCCCCCCCACTCAATTTTTTCACAACAGGGGGGTTCGGCCAACCACCCCAGTAATTTTTTGTTCCCTCAAGTTTGTTTTTTGAAGGGTTTTTTTTTTTTTTCTGTTTCAAATGGGGGTTGGTTTTTTTCGATACTTTCTTTTTTGTTTTGTTGGTTTTTTTGCCCCCCAATTTTTTTTTTTTTTTGAGGACCACTGTGTTTTTTTTCCCCCCCCCCTTGCCTCTTGTTTATGTCTTTTTTTTCTGGTTCCCACTTTTTTTTTTTTTTGCTCAAAACAAAAAGGGTGTTTTCCTCCCCGCGGGCCAAGTTTTTGTAGTGTGTTGTTGGCTCGGTGGCTTTTTTTTTTCTTTTTTTGGGCCGATGGTTTTTGTTAAACTACGGCTTTTGGGAAAGGTCCTTTGGCAACACGAAAAAAAACCCCCTTTTTTTTTTCTCTTTAGGTGAACAAGTTTGGTTTTGTTTTTTTTTTTCCCCCCCCCCCCCCCCCCCTGATTTTTTTTTTTGTTTTTTCCCCTTCTTTAGTTTTGTTTTGAAGAATTTTTTTCCTCTAGTCGGTTTTTTTTGGTTTTGTTTTTGGTTTCTTTTTTTTTTTTTTTGTGGGTGTGGGACCTGTTTGGTTTTTTTTAAGGTGTTTTTTTACCCCAAAATTGGC
>Ga0179593_1363766_pt1 | contig 36624 bp, 36 predicted proteins | sample CZODoug2_1_08_16_FD_185931 | JGI IMG/M metagenome (GOLD analysis project Ga0179593, IMG submission 185931) | Vadose zone soil fungal communities from Angelo Coast Range Reserve, California, USA - CZODoug2_1_08_16fungal (PacBio error correction) | ecosystem: Environmental > Terrestrial > Soil >... | reverse complement strand
CCCCCTTTTCGGGAACACCCTCAGACTGGTTTGCTCGCCCGTCTCCACCTCATATTACTGTTTTCCCCAAAAAAAAAAAGTCGGGCGACTAACGTTGAAAATATGAAGCCGGCCATGGCGCTCCTCCCTCCGTTTCGTTGGAGGCTTTCCCAGGCTTGATGCAGAGGGTGCCGACCTGTTAGATCTGATCGTAAAAAACTGGATACGCTAACAAGTTAATTTCTAGTTTCCTGTCACCCCACCCTCTATGGCACGATACCCTCGCCCGATCTACCCCCTCTCTGACGCACAAGACATCTTCTCTACGACCGCGCTGCCTCCATCTAACCCGTATGATATCGAGTTTGCGTTCAGCATTGCGTCCTTCTCGCCCCCCAAGGAGGACGCCACTGGTTCCTAGATCGAACTCTGAACGTGGGGCTTCCCGTGCACCCTTTCTCAAGGAGAAACGATCCTAATGTCCTTTTTTTTTTCTCATGTCGCTCTGTCTCATCTCCCGCTTCCCAGGCACCACTGGTTGTAAAGATTTTTGTAGACCGGCCATACCGACGTGATCAGAGCAGTTGGTACCATCCTGTTAATGACTGCATCAGAAGCTTTTTACGACAAATTTGAAGTCTTACCCTCCCCCCACAATTCGTTACAGAAGCTCATGCTTTTACTGCAATTGCGACGCCACCCGAAATTTTTCCACCGGCTATTTTGAACGTACGCACCCCCCCTGAAATGCTGAGTTGAGATGAGCGATTTCCCCCAAGCCTTCTTCATATTGGTCCCGACCAACATCTGTTGCGTGATTATATGATCACCCAAATGTCCCCCCAGCCTCCGGCGCAGAAGTGACTGTTTTGTCGGGCAAATTCGCTGATCCTCCACTCTAACCACCACACCTTCTACTCCCGAGTCAGATGCTCGCCCTTTCCTGCCCCCAATGTTACACCCGTCTTTTGTTAATCTTCGCACAACCCGACGCCCCGTTCGCAGCCATCTATTCTGACCTATTATGCGATCGACGCTTGGTTCGGAAAGCCGTGTGACGTCTTAATTTCGCTGTGCTATGATCCTTTGCTGATTATTTAACCCACACCTTAGAAGGCTCTTCATGCACAACGTGGGGTGTACTCAATTGATCTACGACAGTCCGCCCTGGTCGCGTTACCCTTCTGCTCTAGGCACCTGTTACCCTTGTAGTCTTTTCAGCACTGCGGTGTTTTGCCCTTGTGAGCATGCGAGAACGATATTTACTCTTCTCTTCTCCCTTCGGGCGCATGTCACGTATTAGTGGTCTGGGTGACATGTCATCCGTTGCATAGTTCCCGTCCCGAAGACGACTTGATCAGCTTCTTTTCCTGATACAATCCTCCGCAGGTTTCTCGATCCCCCCCCTCTAAGAGCTGTCCCTTTGTGCTCTCCTCCCCTCGGTTAACCCGTCTCCCTGAGTTTCTTGGACCTTTCGTCGCAAACGATTCCCTCTTCCTCCCTGTGACTCTTATCCCAGACTCCTGTTTCCGAGGCTTTTGCCGTCTCAGGTCGTGCAGTCCTCCACTATTTTGCAACTGATCGCGTCGTTGTCCAGACGGTAGAGGTAGTTCCATGAAGTAAATAGTCCCCCTTTGTGATAAGCGAATATCTTTGCAAGGAAACCCATTGTTGCCCACACGGGATTGCATCCTTCCTCGAGCTTGCCATATTCTAGACAGGTTATAAGGCTCCCGCTTATTACACTCGAGTGTTTCTTTAACCCTGTCCTGAGCTTCGGTGCCTTACTCACGGTTCGGCGGAACCCGGTACGTTTCTTTTTCCCGCCCCCCACAAAGTTGAGGGAGCGGCACTTTGGAGGTCATAGCTGCTGTTCCAGTCATTAAAGTAAATCCTCAGCCCCCTCCTCACCACTTGCCCGGAACCCGCCACATCCCTCGGCTTCGCGATTATATATTTCGACCCGGTAAGCCTTGCGCTCAGCGGAGTAGATTCTGATCGAATTCGTCTTTTTTTGTCGTTTAGGCGCCCCCACCTACCCGTGGTAGAGAGAATTCGTCTGCTAATGGGACGTAGATCGGCTGGAAGTATATTGGGGGGTTTTTCATTTGCCTCATCAACCCTTCACCGGTCTTTCCCTACGGTGGTTCTCGGTCCGTTCAGCTAGAGTATCCCGCTATTTGGGGCCCAGCTGCTTGAGTCGCTCATCGCAAATCATCGGGCATTTCACTCAACCTCACCTTACCGTGCCCTTTTTGTGTGGACTCTTCTTCGGAATCATTATGGCCGTGTCCACAATGGGCCCCGTTCTCTACAGTAGACCGCATGCCTCGCTTCCCCTGTTTAGGGTTTTCCCATCTGCCTTCACTGTACGTGCTGCTTTCAGTGTCTCGTCTAAACCCGGTCAATGCTTCTGAAACTGCGCTTACCCCCCAAAGAGACCCCCCCTCGCTATACGCTTATCTTGTACCTAGCGAGTCCGTGCGCGCCTACTGCAAGCAGTAGTATCTTCAAATATTTTGCTTGACGAAATTGCGTTCCCTCCCCCCAATGACCTAATTCTTCTTGCCCGCGTCGTGTTTGGTTTCCTCGGCGACTTTGACCTTCGAAATGATTGACAGCGTTTTCTTATATCTCTCTTATTAGACAAACTGCCCGTCTACCTTTTAATCCCTTGAATCGGTCATACTGCTTACCGAGATTGTGATTTATGAGACCTCTTTTTATTTTTTCCCCTGCTGTACAGCTTGGTTCCCCAAAGGAATTCTAGACCCCCCCTGGTCACCTTGTTGATTTATTGTGTATTTCTCAAACTCTGCACTGGTTGCTACACACTTGAATCTCTCCTCCACCCTCAAACGTTGAATCCAAGCCTATGGTAGTACACCGACTCGTTTACTTTTGTTCTAATTGGCTGACAAGTAAGTCTCTTTGTCAAGTTCTTCTTTTTATTCCAACCCCCCCGATAGGCGTTTCACAATATGGACGTAGGCATCTTCCTCGTTGTTTAGAGATTCCTGCTCCTCATTTCTTTGTGTGTGACACACTATATTGGGCCCGCAACAGTCCTGAAATTTCTTATCGGTCTGGTTCCCCCCGACACATACAGGTGGGTCTGACGAAAACTCTAAGTTCTCTCGTTCGATAATTCTTTTAGGGACTGGGGCTGACCGGAGACAGGTGGTAGTCCTTGGCATCTGGCCCCTAGGAGCTCGCCATCCTTCACCATTTTAAGTTGTGCTTCTTCCTGGAAGTCCCAAAATTCCTGCATGGGCAAGTCTGCACACACCAATGCCCCCCTTTATCTACATGAACTACGAGACCACCTCGAGGATCCGGAAGATTTCCCTGCTCTCATAGACTAGGCGGCTCGAATCGGGCCTGACGGTCAGCAGTGTTCTTCAATCGATACTACATTTATAAGATCAGCGTACCCCCGCGATCCTCGTAAAGTTTGGTGTCGTCCTACGTTACGTTCCAAGCCATCGCATCTTTCTTTGTAGCATTTAGTGATAGAAGCGTACGGCCATGAGACCTAGTCTAGTACGCGTTGCCTTCCTCGTGGCCTGATCCCCGCTTCATCATCAGAGGTTGCATTTGGAATGCTAGAATCAGCAGTACCCTGCCCCAGTTCCCTTGCATCTAGCCCCGACCCCTAGTTAAATCTCCCTCCCACGCCATAGCCTATTCCCCCTGATCCCTCTTTTTTCAATATTGCATACATACCAGCCCGATTTCCCAAACACTGATCATCATAAAAACACTGTAAACACGTTAGTAATTAGTTTTTAGTGCCCAAATAAGCTGTTGCCCTTTCTCCGTCATACGCTTTACAAGATTACCGGTATCACGTCCTACCGAACACACACCACCTTGTCACCGACTCAGGTTTTAGGGCTCCACTACAAGGGCACCCCCACTTGCCCTCCCGTCCCCATGTACACCAAAACCCCTACCCCCCACTACCTAAGACCCATATGACTTTTCTAGATGACATTCGGCGCTCCCCGAGCACCCTGATTTTAGCCCTACGCCCCACCCCCACCAACGATCCCATCTGGGTGAGCAATGTTTCATTCAATTCGAGAACGTGACGCGGGGCACGTCTCACTTTGTCGCGGATGATGGTGGCTTCAGTGATGCTACCCGCCGTGACCTTAAGGTGCAGTGTTCTCACGTGTCCCAGCACGCCGTTGTTTTGATTAGGACCCTTCCTCGGGGAACTCTTTCGCTGTCAGCACCGCTGCTCGTAGGCTTCGTCGATCATCTGGCCTCACCTTTTTTTTATATTGATCAGCGCAATCCGTCAGTCGGCAGACTTGTGTCACTTTCTTTTTCGTCTTGTTTGTGACCTGGGCTCAATTCGCCTCTCTAGCGAGATCAGCTGGACTCGCGAATGCCCCTCCCCTCCTAGCCATGGCTGGCAGCGAGCACGAGGAAGGTCTGGCTGCACATCTGGGCGCGCACCCACGTCCTATTTTCCTAGCTCCGCACTGAGGCGCCTTCCCCAATACTTCCTCTTTTTTTGACGAGATTTTTGGATATGACCGAACTCTCTTTTCCTCGGTTATTGACCCCCTGTTTCCGCCTAGGTTCGACAAGATCCTTCCCCCTTTGAGGCTCTTCTGACGTTTCCTTTATATTAAGTTAGACCTCTCTCCGCCATGTACCCCCTCTTCGTGTTACACTTTCACGCCCGGGCTCCCTAGACGTGCCACCCCCCCAGCGCCTTCTCTGACTTTGTTCAGATGAAGCACTCCATTTTGCCTTCTCGCAACATGCCTCTCACCATTTTCGTGGCAACTACGCAGTCCTTCATTACATCGTCACAATGCCGAGAGCTGGTTGCTTACGCCGACGTGCCTCCCCGGTCCGGTCATTCCCTCTTCCCCCCCCGGAGTGTGTCCGTTTCTCTTGATCTTTTTTTTCACCCCGGCGACCCCCCCTCCCTCCCGGACCACAATCCACCCAGAGATGCCTGTCCCCCGCACACGGCCGGCTTTCCTTGGTCGCTCGAATCATTCGTCATATGTTTTCCCCAAAGCCCTCTCTCCCTCGTTGCTCTTTTTAGGATCGGAGTGGTGGCTCATCTCTGACCCCCATGGCTGTATGGATGCGCCTGATGCGCGGTGCTCATAGATACGGTCTGGCAATTTCGGAGTTTTTTGTGACTTCCTAAGCAACCATCAAGTGTCGTCCTTCCGTCTTTCTATGGACATTCGATCGGCTTATCGTTGTTTAAAACCTGCTCGTCTTGACGCTGCAGCGCCAACATTTACGCCATTAAGACTTTGTTTTTGTCTCTCGGCCAAATTGCGTTTCTGCTGGGTGTTTTCAACCTCACCGCCTGATGGTGCACCGAATTGGTGGCGTCATCTGCACTTCACGGCCGGCCCCGATGCTTATTCAACCAACTCACGGGCAACCTCTTCGACGTTCCTTTGATTGTCCACATAATTCTGTATACCACCGACCCTCTTGCAGGACATCGAGCTGTGTCTATTTAGCACCTTAATATTCTATCTTACACTTAGTTTTGCCTGTTCCTTAGTGCGACTCCCCCCTTCCTTCCCTATCGCCCCTGGAGATTGTCACTTTTTGAGCGTCCTAAGTGACGACCGCTTCACCGCGCTCCGATCTATACCCTTGCTCCCTCTTTTCTCCTATTAGAAACCCTCCTTCCGGCTGGGCGTTGCCTAGTATCGAGGTCATGCCATGAGTTTTCCTTTCAATCGCGTTCCTTTTTACCCCCTCATGAATTTCTACAACCCTTCCCTTGTTTTAGCGCCAGGCTGGCCGTCCCTCTGGACGGGTCTCCTTGCTGCATGCGGCCATCTTTTTACACGTAGATTTATCCTCCATACCTTGGTGCACTGAATCTTTGGTTATTCCTCTGCTCTGAAACCACTCCCCCTTCGAAACATTTTCTCCGGCGATAACCCTTGATCCGCTGTTGTTCCCCAGACATGCTTACGACTCTATTTTTTCCCTCCTCTACTGTTTGGTTCTTTATGCCCACGACCTTTTTGTTTCCCAACCTTTCATAAGCCCTAGCAAAGGTCTGACTCTACTCTGTTCTCGTCTTAGCCAAATCAACGCCCCGTCGTCGGGTCATATGTCCGTTTCGTCTCTCTCGTGCTCTTGGAGCGTATTTCCTTTTGTTGTGTTCTCCCGATGGGGGAAAGCATTGGTATTAGCCCCAAAGGAGCTCCGTTCCTTTGTGTTGGAACCTTTCCCACCATTCCTCTCATGGCAAACAGCCGTCCAAAGTCTCGAATCAAGACCCTCCTAAACCCCAGACGCCCCTCCGTATGCACATCGCAAGACTTTCCCTCTTTTGTAGAGATAGTTCGACCTCGTTCGGAACTATTTTTCCCTAATCTTCCTCTTTTCGCCCCCCGGAGACGTGCCTTTCATCTCTTCTAGCGGTGGTGGCCTCAGGAAACGGCTACGTCAAGGAGTCTATCCCCCTTGATCGTCTTTCTCTTACGCGCTACAGGTCGTCGAGTCCCGCTTTGCCGCGCAGGAGTCGGTTATTATTCATGCGAGGCCGGCCTCTCGTTACACAAATTTTTTCTCTTTCTTGGTGCCTCGCATTGATACCCCCGTGCAGGCTCTATATTGAAAAGCAATTCCTCGCCATAATGCCTGCCTTCACTGTTCTCACCCCCCCTTCCACCGTCAACACTATTGCACCGCCCGATAAACACAGTTAGGCCAGTCGTTACCCTCCATCTGGAGTTTTGCGCTCGTTCCCCCATGAATCAATCGCATCTAGCGCGTTGCCTACACTATCCAATAACTATGGCGAGCTTGGGTAATTTTGTCCCCAATTCAATCGCCGCCAACTCCCCACAGTCACTATGCGGCCCATCTCCGCCCTATCTCCACGCGTCGAGAGCCACATAACCTTGTTTCCCCAATCACCCCCAACCCGCTTTCGTACCTCTTATCCCTCCAGCTTTCCTTGCCTCCTTATCGAGTATCCCCTTCGTGGTTTCACGGCCGACTTCGCTGTCTCCTTGTATGTCCCTGCTGGCTCCGTACTTCTACTCCCTTACCCTAATTTGCAGCTCATTTTACCTTCCCTCCTTACCTTTGGTCCCATTTATCCTATCCTTCCGGCCGCCGTAGAGGGGCTCTCCTTATGGCCTTAGACGCATCTGATTTGTTTTTGAATCCTGTTCGTACCTTGAGAGCTCTTTCGCTCTTCTGTCGGCAGCAAGTTGATTTCCTGCAGCCCTATATGGGTCTTCCTCGTATGAGTTCCCGTGAAGTACTGGTGTCCCTTTCCACCTTTGGAGCATCACCCCCCCCTCAACGGCACCGGCCGGCGCTCCACTAGCATTATCCCCTATGGGCGACACGGCCGTCCTATCTCCTCGGTAATTCCACATCTTTTCGTTGTCCGTACAAACCCTCTTTTTTTTGTTGAGCAGAGTTGGAGAAGTTTTTTCTCTGTTCGTTAAGCTGATTGTGTCCCTCTTCGTCCGCTCCATATTGCTAACTTTTGGGTTCGTGTGCCTTGCTGACCAAGCTTTGATTCCGAGCAGGGTTCTCTAGGCCTCCGATGACGGCTTCTTCCTGTTTCACGCAATTGCTCCTGGATCCCTTGAATCCCCCAAAGTATTCATGCCTTCTCCTCTTCCTGAACTTTTGAGACGACCCCTCATCCTATGCCTATCAGGTCACCAGTTTTTCCAATCCTCATTTGATGATCATGATCTTGCTTTCTTTGTTCCCTGCCTAGATGAGGATCGACTTTTTGCTTCCTGGGCAGTCTGCATAATCAATTGGGTCAAAGGTTAGGTAATGAGTGCAATTCTGTTGGTCTGTGGCCTATCCCAGTCGTCCAGTACTACTTTCCCTCCGGCTTATCTCCATCCCCACCTCCTGGCTTCTACTAGATTTCGTCATACGGTTCCCTTGTCTCAGAGGAGTCAGCAGTTTGCTGATTTCGGCGGGTACTGATTTATCTAAACCACCTTTCCCGTTCTCTGATGGAGATTTAATGGCGATCCTCGTATCTTGGTCTTTGGCTTCCTCTTTCATCCCCTAACTCCCACATCAAACCTCCTTACCTCTTTCCTTGTCCCTAGGCATCGAGAATAGTCAGTCAGCGGGTGCCCTTTCTTCTCTTTGTTGAAAGCTCCCGTCCCCCTAATCGTATTCCCCCTACCCTGACCTTTTTCATCTTCCTTGAGAGCTCAACATATTCCTTTTACCCCGTTTTCGCAACCTTTCCTTCTCCGAGGCTTGTTTCCAACGAGGTTGGTAGGTTTTTTCTGCCACTGAAAGGTGTCTTAACTCGCATCTTCCACTTCCATTTCTCAATCGCTTCATTTTACCCGCCTGGGACAATCCCAAAGAGAACTGCCCCCCGGACCCTCTCCCTGACAGAGCTGCCGGGCGGTGCCCCGTAGACGCAATTATCCTTCAAGTGCCTGTATCCTCCCTCTTGACCTCACCCCCCTTTTGACGCTCTTTTCAGTCCCTTGTCGCTCCCGTCTCGTTCGGCTTGGGAAAGTACTCCCCGTTTGAACGACACGATACCTCCTGGAATTAGAAGGCGTATCTCGTAAATCCCCAGTGAATCGTGACTGAGCGTCTTTTCTGCATATATTCATTCCTTAGCTTTTCGCATTACTGTTCAATGTCGAACTTTCCAGGTCTCCGACCCCCATTAAATTGGTTCCTCTTTTCCAAAGTCTTTCCCCTCGGAAAGGTTTAACCCCTCCTCTCTCAAAGTTCCCACGAACCAGGATTTTGACCTTTCCTATCTATATAGCTCCCGCTTTGGCTTCGTGGTCCTTCCATCGACGAAGTAACATGTCTCCCCTGCGAAGGTCTGTCTTCACCAACGACCTATTTGTTCCACCCCAAATGGTGAATATCTCTCTTTTTTCTCCTAATACGTTTTTCCTTCTCCCTCGCCAATACGCCGTTCAACTCTATTTTTTGGGTCCCCCGTTTCACAGGTCTCCCCCGTGTACTGCCGCATCAGAATTTCGTTTCTGACGAAACGAAGGGCCTTCTCACCCACGTTTCGTTTTGATTCCCTTTTCCCCCTGCAGTATTATGTTGAGCTTTTTCTGCCCCCTATATAGAGAGCACCCCCTTTTTTAACTCTTTTAACAAGTTACAACGTTTGTCTACTTTTCTTACCATTACCCCTCTCTATTTCCCCCCGAGTCGACAAAACTTTTCTTTTTTTTTCAACCTGACTCGTCCAACACTTCCTGAGAACTGAAGGATTACTTTCTTTCTCTTTCTATTTCCTTCCCTTTGTTTTCTATACGACGACTAGATGTTTCGACTCAACCGTCCATCGGATCTGCCGGAATTCCGTGAGCTACCTCCTCAGTGTACCGCTATCGCCGCGTAAATTACCGGGCCTCCGTGCACCTCACTCGATTCATGTTTCGAATTCGTCTTACGCGTAGCTGCGATTTCTTCTTCCCTCCTCGCGTCTGGTGTTTTCTAGTTTGCTTTTCTACACGTTCCTCGGCCGCATCGTTTTTTCCGTCGACCCTCAGTTACCCTTGCCAGCTGTCTGACTCCCCCCCTCAGTTTCCCCTTCCCTAAGAGGTACTCCCCTTACGACAAGCAGGTCGCTTATAACTGACCAGTATGATGCCAATCCCCTCCTCATATTTTTCTGCGGTGCCCCCAAACCGATTCTTTCTTCCCCCGATCCGAAATAAGCTGGGCGGTCCCCATATTTATTTCTACGGCCAATAGCCCCCCCCAACAAGCAGAGTCAGGTGAGCGGTGATGCTTTTGGCCCATTCTCTCTAAGCTGCCCACCCCCCCCTCCATGTCTTCGCATATACAGAAGCTCGCTCCGCTGCTCCCAATATTGCACGTGATTTGGCCCCTCCGCCCCCCTCCCCACCCCAATTCTCCCTGACCGTGCTCCATCTTTCTTCCTTATGATAACTTATTCTATCCCTCCCGCTTCCAGGCAAATGGCAATTCTGTAAGTCCGTTCTGTTTTATGAGAATTCTCTTCCACCCCACTGAAGGAACGCTTCATCTCTTCCAATGACTCCCCTCCGTGTTCCTATTTTTCCCGAAGCGGGGACTTGTCCGACCTCTCGGAAGTTACCCCCCTTCTCATTCCCTGAGGTATTTTCCCTTTGTAGACTTTCTTTAAGACCTCTGGCAAGCGAAGCTCGGGCGTTCCAGAGTTCGTGGAGCGATGTTGTCTCCTGATTTTTTTGGACATTCTCCTTCTCGTTCTTTTGAACGTAAGTTTTAGCCCTCTTGCGATCGCACCTCTCTAACCTTATCATAAGTTGCATTCTTTTACACCTCTTCCGTTTTAGGTGAGAGACCCCCTCTGGCTCCCCCTCACCCTCCGAGGTTTCCCCCTTTTCTCTCGACGTGAACGACCCCCCTTTAGGAGTCGTTAGTAGGAAAGTACTTCTTTAATTTGGTTGTTGAGAGGATCTTTTCTCCCGACTCTCCACATCTACTCCACTTGCTCGTTGTTTTTCGACTCTCCCTCTATGCCTCTACTTCAGCGGTATTTCCGGAAGGAAGAATTGCGTTAAGCTCTCTTGTGGCCAGAGACTGATCGAATCGTATGTTTTCGGCTACTCCTGACGCCAGCCTCTTTTTCCAGGTCCCCAAAACTCTGTCTCCGTCTCTGAACCGCATGCTTCCGCCCTTTCATGAGAGTATTGCTCTGAACGTATAGAAAATTTGCAACTTTCCCCCTTCCTCCATTATTGATCCTTAGTACCTATTCTTTCAACATGTCTCTCCTCTTTTGCTGTACGCCTCGACGTTCCTTCCGGTAAGGTCCCAGGTCTCCCATTCACCGTCTGGTTGTTACAAGTGGATTCAATTTTTTACTTCACTCTTTTAATACCCCTAATTCAGGGTGGTAATATAATACCAGACCCGGTCTCGCCGACGACCCACCTTGTTAACCCCTCCCCGTCCATTGTTGATTCTGAATAATCGTCCTGAAATGTTGATAAGAGTTAGTCTTTCTTCTTCCTTAGCTTTATACCCCCCCCCCCCACGTTTGTCATGGTCTTATCTTCAGCTCAGCGAGCTAACTTGTTGGCGGATTTTCTTTTTTGAGTTTTTTTGTTTATTTTGCTCCCTCCAACTTCTGGCAAAACCGTTCTTCATCCTTCCTAGTGGAGGGCCTATTGGAGCCTATTCATGCCCTTATGATTTTTGCGCGCACCAGAGATCCTTTAAAGCGCATCCACCCCCTTATCGCGCTTACCTTGTCCTCCCCATCCTACACCAATTTGAGACGCTGGTGCTGTCCCCCTGCGTTTTGAATCATGGTGTTTTTGTACATTGATTTTCCTCTCCCCTTCATTTCCCTCATCAGACGGATTTCACCGAAGGTGGTGTTCTTTTTTCCAAATCTCCATCTTTTTCGGCCCGTTATATGATTTTTTCCGACATCTCTCATGCTTCTGTGACACTCTTTTGACCGCCTCCGATACCCGTACCCACCCATTACGAGCTGCCTGGACACTAGCTGATCGGTAGAGAGGATACTGCCTCTCTTGAGTATCTTCAATCCTTGTGTGCTTTCTCCCCCTTTCCTGAAAATGACGTTTCTCCTTATTGGGGTCTGGTTTCTCCCTGCGTGGAGACCGTGACCCTCCTTCCGTAAACCTTTTTCTCCCCTCTTCTTTTCCTTCTCCAAAATTTTTTAAAAGGGTAGTATTCGACTCCAGTGCCCGTCCCCTCCCTTTGCGTATGCTATGTTTTGAGCCTCAGTGAGATCCTCTATCCCTTGTCCCCATCCGCAGTTTTCTTTCACCCTCTTAAGATCTTTCTCCCCCACACTGGTCCACTTCTGATCGTATTTTCTGTTTTCTGTCAAGAGCGTTCCCCTGGGGCCCCCCACTATTTCCGCCCCTCAACTTCGGTAGCATAACGCCATCTCCTTGTTCCTCTTCGCTTCTGCACTAAGTGTTTCGGTGTTCTCCTTCCCTCGACCTCCTTCCTAGAAAGTACCTTTCCTCTTATACCTATAGAGTGGTAACCATTTCGGATAGGTCTGACTCTCCTCCTTCTCTCTCCCCCTTCCATCAGTTTGTTTTTATCATAATCAATGTCCATTTTTTTTCACCCCTATTCTTGGTGAGTAAGCCAGGTCCTTTGCGTAAATTTATTACTTTTTTTAGTTTCCTTTCCTCTCAACCAAAACTAAGCCCGTCAAGTAGTGCTGATTCCCCCCCCCCCCCATGCCTTAGGACTGCGATCCCGTCTTCTTTTTATTGTGTGCGATTGTGTGAGCCCCTGGTTTCCCCGGTTTTGACCGCTCTCTTTGAGGATTTCACTGGTCTTAAAGAGCAAATTCCCCTTCTATTTGGCCAGGTTCCCCCCCCCCCCCCCTCTCGATGGCATTATAACAAATCTTAGTCGACCCCAATCCAAGAAGACCCTCGCGGTCCCAAAGACTCTCTGCACTCTCTTTCCTCGCATAAGCAGCAGGAATTTCGCTTACTAAGCGCGGCGAGCATTTCGGGATTAAGTAGTAAGACTTACTTTTCGAGCCTTCCTTTTCCCTGACCGTATCTTTTTCAAGGTTGGGGGAAGGAAAGGCTCCCCAGCCGCTCCCCTGACCCCTCTTATAGATTAGAAGAGTTTAGTAAGGAGCTCCCCTCTCCTTAGTACCTCTCCTCAGGGTTTTTATAGATTTCTTTCTAAAAATCGCGTTTCATCCCGAGTTTCAGGTTTTGATTGCCTAAGACAGCGTACTTGAAACTGTGCTATCTGTTCACCACCCCTCCCCGCACCCTTTAACAGTCATTCCCACAGACTTCTCGATAAAGCATAATAGCGTTCTGCCCCCCTTCCCTATTTTAATACCCGCTCAAAACTTTATGGAACGGCTTTCCGGAAAACCATTTCGCGACTTCACCCAAGCGACTTTTTCCTCTTTTTCCCACAAGATTTTCCCTCGTCACCCGCATTTCGAGAGTCCTTCCTTTTCACCCTATTTAACCTCTCCCGCCGTTTCATAGTAACTAAGCCGCTACTCTACCCACCACACTGCACCCACCCAACACACCCACACCACCCCACGCATACAACAGTCCATACACCCCCGCACCCCTCACCACCCCCCCCCCCCCACCTAACCCCAAATCAACAACACAATGTCCAATGGTTTGCTCTTTTGCATCGGTTGAGACTGCCCCCACACACAAGCCATATCGCCAAGAGAGCACTTCTCCAGCCTCTTCTCTTCGCCTACTTGTCAACCCCGCGTTGGATTGCGTACATTACAAGACTTCCCAAGCATCCAGACTCGACCCTCTCTCCGTACGCTTATTGACAGACCTTTTCTTCTGATACTACCCAGAATTTCCTTGAGTCAAGCTTCCTTTTATTCTCCTTCGATGTATTCTCCACCCCCCTGGACCTCTGTTAGTCAATGATCCCTTGAAATCCCAAGCCCGGTGTACCCTGTCCCTCTAAGCAAAGGGACGCGCCCGTCGGCTCAGTGAGTTAGACACCTATCTGCTCCTTTAGTTGCCCAACCTTAGTGAGAAAATGCCGTCCCTTTTCGCGAATAGCTTTTCGTCAGTCGGTTCCCCCGTTGGCTAATTCTCGCTAATCTACTTTTGATATTTTTAAATGCCCGTCTTAAGACTGTGAAAGTGCCAAATGCGGGTTTCTTCATTCTTTTGGAAAGTTCCCCCAGAAACATACAACTGGTCTTAATCATGCCTTTTTTAAGCACACCGTTCCTCCGACCCCTTCCCTAGACCTTTCTGCTTCCCCTCATGGCCTTCACCGTCCGTCCAGTCCTACCTTGGTTGTTTTCTGTGCTTTTTTCGTTTCATGTTTGCAGAGATATGTTGGCCGGCTTGGTCGTTCCCTGAGCGAAACCTTTGTTTTTCGCGACCCTGTGCTACCTCGTTTTTGTGATGCTACGATTCTCCTTTGATTTCGAGCATTCGTCTACCGCTTCCTTATTGTCCTTTTCCCTCATCCTAGAGAGACGCAGTCCCCCCCAACCCCCGTCATAGCTCTTCCCCCGGTCCCTCTCTCCCTTCGAGCTCGTTCAATTCGACAGGGCTCACCCCTTTTTCCCCATACGCTTTTTCCATTATCCTCCAGGGGTAGTAAAATGAATCGCTCAGTCCGGTTTTCCCCTTCCTCTATACGGAGGCCTTTACTTTTGCCCCCTTGTACCCCCCAGGGAGGGGTGGTACCAGGTTGAGTCTGTTTTTTTCCTTGCATGGTATTCTCCGGACATATCAGACGCCTCTTTCACCCCTTCCCTGGACATAACACGTCCACTCTTTTTCAGCCCTTCGATTATAGAATTCTCCCCCTGTAGCCCAGCTATCGCCAGCTTTATCGTCTGGTAGTAGTGTTTTCCTTCCTATAGACCCGGGCAAACCGGATTGCTACTTCTAGTATCTTTCTCTGGAGGAGGTGTTCATTATGTCTTGTGTGTAGTGTTTCTCCCTTCCACCATGAAATCCCACCCTTCCCCCTTAGCCTGATTTATTGCACTTCTCGTCCTTTTTCTTTTGTATCTTTTCCCCTTGATCCTGTTAAACGCTCACGCCCACGTTGCATTGCCCGCCTCATTTGTAAGCTTTTGATCGTCTTGCGAGAGGTCCCCCGGGTTTACCCCCAACCTCCCTTTCGTCTAACGTTCCAAATTCCCGTCCCTCCATGTAAGTTTTGTTAAACGAAGTGGTCTTGTGTCCCTACCGCACGGGTTTCCTACTATCTTGATGCCCAGCCCAATACTTTCACTATGACACTCGTGTTTATGTCCTCCCATCATAGATACCCCTTCCGCGCTCTCTTAAAGAGACGTTTCCTTCCCCCGTCTACTCCTCCTTCAGGCCTGAGTGCCCTTCTTTCGCTTTAAAGCTCTTACGCCCCCACCTACATTCTCATATAGATCTAGGCGAAGTCTGCTTCTCCCCCGTGTCCAAATGCTGGCCTCTCCCTTGTCCGCTAACTCGTTTATCATACCTCCCTCTCCTATGACCAAGGCCCTCTTTCTCCGATGCTCAGAAGTGCTCCCTTCTTTTGTGATAAGAGCGTTACCGGCGCACCTCAGCCGATCTATTCAGTGTCCCCATCTCGCTTTTTTGTAACCTCCCTGTGATCTTCCCCAAACCAAACCAGGCCGTGTTGTTCTCATTTTCTGCGCCTCGCTGGTAGACTCGGGGCACCACTGTCCTTCTACTTTTTAAGCCCTCTCCCATAACGACTGAGATCTCTTTGACTCCCAATCCCCCTCTTCAAATTTGTCGCCTACCCTGTTTGTTGGCGAAGGCGCCCCCCCCAATAAGTACTCCCCCCCCTTCCCAGACACTTTCTCTGTCGTTCCCACCCCCATCATTTTGTTCCCCTCGTTCTTGTATTCTCTTCCTTTACCCCCCCCAGTTGTTGGAGAGCTTCGCCTCTCTTCCAATGGTTTGTGTGACCCCCTCATGGCTTGTGCTCCCTCCTTGCGAAGGGCTGTTCGCCGGAACTTTCCCTCTTCCCAGCATCAACCTCTAGTCGGTGACAATATCGCCGGTCGTTTGTCGATTTCCTCCCCTTTACTTCTTTAATGCTATCTTTTGTGCTCCCCCTTCGGATCTCCTCTATGGACGCTCTTTCCCAAATGGCTCCCTGAGCCCACGTTTAGTTTTATTCTTCCTTCAAATGGGTACCAACATCTCGAGTCAACGATACTCCAACTTTCCTTTAGCCATTAATTGACCTCCTTAGACACTAGAGGTCCGCCCTACTCCGATTCTCAATCTCCCCTGACGAATCTTTACCCAGCCGTTCTACCTTTGTTCCGCTTCTAACGTTCCGAGCATCTTCCTCCTGATCATTTTTCTACTCGATGCCGGGGGTTACACGATAAGGACCCCCCTTAAGGTTTTCTCCCCCCCTTCCGTCCAGGAATTTCAGACCTTTTCTCCCTCGGTTTATGAGTATCCATCAGGTAAGCCAGCTTCTTGTTTCCCTCGCGTCCCTTTTCTCCGATTTCTTCTTTGGTTTCTACCAATCGCTTTTCCAGTGCGTTGCCTTTTTTTGGTTCTCATAATTCAGCGAATCCCACCCCTCGTTCAGTCCCTCTGGTCCCTAATCACCCTTTTGACATCACGACATCGCTTTCCGTTCCCGATTCCCTCCACCTTCCTTTAAACACGGCTCTCTCTCCCCCCCTCTCCAACTTTTCAGCTTTTTCCGGCTACAATACTAGGAGTTGCCCGCTGCGCTTCAACCAATCGACTCCGTGTAGCCCAAACAGACATTAGCGCATCCTTTTTTCCAGCCACCCCCCCCTCTCTTTCCCCTTACTCTCGGGAATTCTAGGTTGCCCTTTCGCTGCTAGCCGCAAACCTAACACGCCTAATTAGCCACTTCCATCTCCTCTCTCGCTCCGCTTTTCCCTATGCACAACGTTTTGGTCGATCCAAGTAACCCCCTTCCCTACTCCTTCGACTCCGTAGCGACAAGCTCATATGACGAAAAGAGACCGACCCGTTCCCCTTGCCGGTGCTTTCCGGCCCCCTCTTTTATCTTGTCGACAAGTTTGACTCTAAAAAAATTTCCCCAAGGCTCTCCACAGGTGTCCCCCTTTGGTACTATGTAAGATCTTTCCGGGACGCAGATCCTTTCCCCCCCCCCCTTCTAGCGTCAGCTGGCTTCATTACTCCAGCACCTACCTTCTCTCTTTTATGAGGTCAACCTTTTTTTTTCTCCAAAGTGGTTTACATCCCTCTTCCAGCGCATGCTCCCTCGGCAGCTTATTCTTCTTGAATCGCATCTCAGAAGTCACCTTTGCTCTTGGAGACTTTTTTCCCCTTTGAAAACAATCATCTTTCTTATTTCGAGAGAATTCCTTTTTTTAACGCCAAGGTTTTTCCCTCCCGTCGCCCTGACCTCCTATCTTCTCTAAATTTTTAAACAGCTCAAGAGGCAACTGGCTGCTCTCTAATTGCCCCCCCTCTGGTGAGTGTTCTCTTTACCACGATATATTATTTAATACCTCCCTTTGTTTCTTCTCCCGTTTGACCCCTACTCCCTCCCTTACTGGTTTTTGTGGATTACGGGAAGACGGGTGAATAGCCTATGCTTCCTATCGGGGGTGTTTTGTGTTGCCCTCTCTGTGATTCCTGTTTATGAGAGGCTTCCCCGATTGCCATCCTCTGATTAGGAATATGTACCGGTTTTTTTCACCGACTCGCGCGGTTCCCTCATGGTCCCAACCCTCCCCTTTCTGATTGCGACTTGGCCCCTCACGTTTCAGACTGACTGAGCTGACGCTCCCTTGTGCTTTCCCAATTTTTCCTTCCCCAGTTATGCCTCCTTCCCTCCTCTTTCCGTCTACAACATGCCTCGAGTCATCGGTGGTACCTCCTCCTTTCCTTCTCGGTCCATTGTCTTTCGGTTCCCTACACCCCTGTCGTTTGTCAACGGGTTGAGCTCCTTCCCTTTCACTGCAGTTTTTCCATTTTCAACTTCTCCATTAACCGTCGACACTTCTCCCCTCATAAAAGACGCTTTTCGCGTCCTCCCCTGCCTAATTTCCCCTATTCCTGTCGCCATGCTGTAGCCTTTTCTAGGATATCTTCTTCTTCGTGTTTTTCCTTTCCTGAACATCTTTTTCCCCTTTTTATGCGCCTCCTCTCTTGGAAGAGTAAATCTTGTCCTGGAAGTTCTTTTTTGTTTTGCGGTTTCCCATCCTCTGAATGTCCCATCCGCGACGAATCCCCAGTTCGTTACTATGAGGTGATTCCCTGTCTGCATCGACTTTCCAGCCTCCCCCTTGGTGCAACAGATTCTGTTTTTTCAATAGCCTCCCTCTACACTTCCCCACATGCTTCCCCGGTATCACTCATCTCCCAAGAATTCTTTCGGGTTCCCCTTTTCGTATCTCAAATCTGCAATTGTTTTGGAAAGCAATTCTCTGATAGTGCTTCTACCTCATTGCGTCTTTATTTCACCCAGTTTGCGGCATGCTATCCGAATCCCTGGGTTCTCCTCCCCTCTTCTTATCTCTGATCACCCCCCAGCGAAGATCTTTATTGAAACTGAGTTCTGCCTTACTCCCCCTTCAACCTCTAATTAGCTACAAACCCCCGGTAAGACGCTCTGGAGAGATATGTTGCCCGCGTTCTAACAGCTACGCCCTTCTTTACGTCCTCCCATTTCTATGCTTCCCGGTTATGGACTCCCAAATTCACACTCATCTAGGTTTTTTTTCCCGGATGTCTTTCACTTTATCTTCGCGCTTGTTACTCCTTCCTGCAACGCTAGCACGACTCCTCGGCCCTGACACTATACCGTTCGTCATCGACCCGACGCTGCAAGTCCCTTAGTTTAAGTATCCCTGCTCCATTCTTGTTTCCTTCGATCATTTAATATCATCATTATGCTGTTATCCGGTGTTTAACCGCATTTTTCCAATTTAAAATCAGATTCTCGTACCAAACACCTTGACAATCGGCTATTAGCACGATGGTTTCCTATCTGGGCCTTCCCTGTGGGAAACCCTCCTTGAACCACACACCCTACCGTCCTACTTTTAGACTCCAATGACACTTCCCTGAGTTTTTCGTACCCGTTCCTCTTTTTTGTTTCTTAATAGTCCCTTACACTGAAGTAATCCTTTAGCCGCCATTTTTGTCCTTTCTTGGCTCCCCCCCAGCTGTGTTGTCCCCCCCACCGGCTCTTTCATTATCTCATATTTCCCCTTGTTTGTGTTCGCTCTCTCCCCCCTAATCGGGGTGTCAACACTCCTATCCTTGTTTCCCTCGGAGCAAACTTCTTTCTCATTCTGTCGATTTTTTCACTTCCCCGCCATTCTTTTTGGCTCCGACTATGCTCCTTTGTCGCTCCTATAACAGTGTTTGAATTACCTTTCTCCCGCTCAGGTGGCGCCAACGGGAATATCCTTGTAGCGATAACCCCAACTCTCCAACGTTTCCTGTGTCCGTTGGTTGTCGATATGTAACGTTCCACCAACTTTTTCACCTCTGCTGTCAAAAGTTCTTTCGTCGCCTATCGTCTTGCCTATACTGTAGTGAGACCCCTTTCGATTCATGACTTTCCTATCACTCAGGCCTCTTTTGCAGGTCAGCCGCCGATACTTTTACTATCTTTTCAGCAGCGTAGTCATTTCTCCGACTTCCAAAGTGAGAGAAGCATCCGTCCCCTTCTTAACAGGTGTTTTTTTTCGGCCCCCGGCGCCCCACTCTCAGCTCAAGAAGATTCCTTCCTCAATTCGTTTCTACTCTTTTTAAGTCTCACCAGTCTAGGCTCTCATTAAGTCATAGAGTAATTTCTATTTTTTATTTTTTCTTTATACCCTGAGAGCCTCTGATCTGCTTTAGTTTGACGACCGGCTCTTACCCCGGCTGTCTCTAATGCACAAACACTTTCGGTTTTTCCATTTCTGACTTCTGGACGTCACATTGCGCTGCCCCTCCAATGTAGAACACCCCTATATTTTTTTCATTTTCTTTCAACCACTTTCAGATCTTGTCGCCCCTGCCAATTTTTTTGCGTCTCCTCACCCGCACCAGATTGGACCCCCTCAGCGGCGATCGGCTTCCCTAGCCATCAGTGCAGTCGTCCCTCTAGCTTGTGAATTTTCTTTCATTCTGCGCGAGCCGCACAAACTTCCCCCCCCATACTGCTGGCTCCCCATGATCTCACTCTTTGAATTTTCCCCTCGCTCAACCTCTTTCCCCAGGATTTCCTACTCTTCCCGTCCCGACCCCCTGTCCTCTGCCGTACTCCTCTATCCCATGCATTGCCGCCTAATTATTTATCATCGCGCTGCCCTCCCTTCTTTTTCGTTTTTATGTCTCCGGTTTCTGGATTGATTCCATTAGTCTTTATTACCCTTGAACTCCCTTTCTCTTCCTACTAAACATGACCCGCCAATCCCGTTGGTGCCTTCATTGTATCAAGCCATATTTTTTTGCGTCGGTCCCTCTTCCTTCCTCGAGCCGGAAGTACGAAGCCTTCTTCCTCCCGCGGTTTGCTTTTGATTGCAGGCTCTCTTGGCCAAAGCTCAGCATCGTTCCTTCCGGTCAGCACGTGGGGAATCGCGGCAGCTTCAGATCTTGTTGTTGGGACATGAGGCACGTCTGATGGTCCCCTTCAAGGGACAGAACCCTAGTTCTGTATTTTCCGCGCTACCATGTTTACTTAATCCTCCAAAGCTAAGACCTGAGCACTAATTTCTCTCCCCTCTTTTGTCCCCCCCCGAGACGGAATAATTTCCTCAGCGTTAGTCTTGTTGCGGTTCCTTAACTATCTCTCCCATTCCCCCGGTTTTTGTTTAAATCAGTTGTGCGGACCGAAGAAAAATGGTAGTTCTTCAACCGGTTTTTCTTTGTTTTCCTCCCAAGAGTTTTTCTCTTTCTCTAGGATGTTCGTTGGTGATTCCTCCTGACCGTTGCCCTTGTGAGAGCTTCTATCTATCGGGTCCTGTTTTTGGTCCCTGACATCCCTTCCTATGGGAAGAATCCCCCCACCCCCTCCATTCTCCTGCTTCCCTAAGGTTGCCCTGACCTGACTTCCGAGCTGACGATGTCCGACCCAGGTGTCATTTTCCAACACACTGCTCTCCTAGTAGTCTAACAACTTTCCTTCTCATCGTTTTCCCAGATAGGGCGGCCCCCTGTTTCCTTGCTTCTTTCGCTCCCCAGGGAGGGGGTCCCCCCTGGTTAGCAGTTCCTTCTTTTTTCCTGCGTTTTACAGCATACAGTCTCCTTCTATCAGCCGCACGGCCCGTTTCTTCCATACGTGCCCCTTCCCTTCGCCCCGCTGTTGACTGCCGGAATAATTTTCGGTCATATAATCTTTTTCCCTTCTTTTTGATTTCTTTTTTTCGTTGGTTCCTCTTCCCGCCACCAACCTTCAACCCTTTGCGCGCAGTCGACTGTCTTTTCCTCCCCTAGTGCGTCAATTTTGTTGGGTCGTTCCGTCCCCCCCCCCTACTTAATTGACACGCAGACCCCATTCCTTCACCGTCCTGCTTGGGGCACTTGAAGTCGGCCTCTACTGCTTATTGCCCACCGCTGACTTCTCGTGAAACCTTATCTCACATCTCTTCGCATCTTCTAATCTGCCCGAATTCTCGGACCGCCGTTTTTCTCCCCCCACCCCCTTTGGACATCCATGGCTCTTCTGACGTGCTCCCGTCCCCTCTCGCTTAATAAGGTCCTGCCCCCATTCCTTCACAACCCCCCCCCCGGCCGTCTTCACGAGTGTATTTCTTAACCGTCCATTTCCTCTATCTTTTAACCTTTGTGTTCTCCTTTCCCTTAAACTCTCAAACCTTTATACAAACCCTTTGGATCTATTACTTTCTTCTAGTGAGCACCCCCCCCCACAGCCCCCCCCCCACCGCGTCGCCCCCTTATCCCGAGCCTTCACACTTCCGTCGCTCCCCCGTACCATTCCCCGTACCCACACCTTTTCTCAGTTTCCCCTTTTCAGCGTCATGTTGTTTTCCGCCCTTCCGAAAGTTCGCCGCGAAACGCTGTCGCCTACCGCCTGGTCATTGGTCCAAGATCAGTTCACTATGAGACCCACCGTTAGGTCCGTATTGTCTCCCTCGAGTTGTTCCCTTTGCCTGAATTAAGAATGTTGTCCGTTGTGTCTTTCATTTTAGTCTTTTATTTGGTGAACACCTCAAGCAGATGCCCACCCCACTTTGTAAAATTTTTCTATTGATGCCGTGTATTTTCTCACCAGATCGAGAAGCTTGAATGGGGACCCACTACCCCGCCTTGTGGAGTCCCAAACTCCCGAGATGATAGACCGCCAGAGTTCTTTCCATATGTCGAGAACTCCCCCTTTTTTTTTCTGCAGGCCCAATAGAACCGAATTAATCCGCGTCCCCTGAATTTGAGATGCGTCTACCCAACACTTTTCCAGCTGGACCTTAGTTCCAGGATTCTATCTTCCTCCTCCCGTCCTTGTTTTTCTTCTAGCGACGCCTCCCGTGGTTCCCATTTCCAGTTTGCATCCTCCCCTTTGACAATGCCTCCCGGTTTTCACTTGTGTCGCTTTCCTAGACAACACACGCTTTTCCTTAGTCGTTGCGAAGCCCCCAATAGCTTACTTTCCTTGCGTAGATCACCGTTTCGGATGTCCCTTTCCTTAACATCCTCTCAGGTTTTTCCCCCCAAGGGTTTCTTCGCGGCGCGAAACCTCCCCACTTTCCCGGGACCCACTCTTGGGGTCGATTTCTTCCCTTAACTTGTAACCTCGGTATGGACCCTCCACGTACGTAGTATTATCGCCCGAACACCCTCTTGACTCGACCTACGTCCAGCACTTTTCCTCCGACGCCTCTGGACTCTTTCAGTACTTCCCCTGTCTTCCTCATAAGAGTCTACTCTCTCCCTCCTCCTTTCCTTCTTCGCCGCACTTTAACTTGAGTCAAGACTTCGAATCTTCCCCCTCTCTAGATCATATCTTCCATTTGGGCCCTCCCTTTTCAAAGGCATGTCCCCTCCTCATCCCTAGTCCTTCGTCGTAGGTTAGCCGCGCGACCCTCGCCGCTCCCAGTGCGTTATTGTCGTTTTCCTACCCTTTCGTCTTCTTCCGTCCTTTTTCACGCTTATTGAAACGCTTTGTGTGTTCAGCACCCCCTCGGCTTTTCGCCAGTGAGGCTTTCCCCCCCCCCAATCTTTACAATCCCGCAGCGTTTACTCGAACACTTTTCTTACTTACAAAGATGTGCACACTTCATAGTTGCTCCCTCCGTTCGTCCCACCCCCCCCCTCGAGGTCGTGACCCCATGAAGTCTTTTGCGCTGCGTCTTTCCCCTGCCTGAATCCAGATTTTCACAGCATGGCTATTTCTCATTCCCTTAGACCTCCCATCAGCGTCTACGAGCCTGACCTTCTTTTCAATACGTGAGGCGTATCCCTCCCCCCCAACAAGACATACTGCCGCCCGTAGCGCGCCTGCTGCTGCAGCTCGCCCCCGCTCAACGTTCCCATCTGGTCGCATCATCCCCACCTCACCCCTGTATCTGAACCTCTGTCCCGACCTTGTAGACCTCAGTGTCGCTTTTGTCGCAGTCATGCACCTGCTTGCTCAAGTACTTCCGTTTGTCTATTCTGGTTTGGCATGGAGAATGTATGCTATCCCCCCCTGAGCCCCATTTCCATCATTACACACCGTGGTCCACGCCGATCTTTTGTTAATCATGGAGCCCTTTTCATCGTACTCCGCCGCGCTGGCGGTACTTCGCGTTTTAAGTTCCCATCCTTGCGAGCTTCCCCATGCGGTTTTGTTTTTGGCAACCGTTGAGATAATGGGTCCTCCCGAATGGTCCCCGCCCGGTCTCAGTCCCAAGCTTCTGAGCGAAATGGGTTACTGCGATTGCTCTGCGGAATTATCCCTTCCCACCGACAGATTATTTGTCTCGGAAGTAGGCGCCAATTTCGGTACACGTTACCCACGCAAAAGGATGGCCCTAGTCACACGCCGATGCAGCCTCTCACCTTCTTCTGCAACGAAAGGGACCGGCGCTCGCCTCTTTACCCTGCCTTCGTAGTGCCAACGTACCCTTTCTTTTTCCTCCATGTTATTTGGGAGAGAGAGTCTACGAACTATCACCGACATTTCCGCCTCCAGGTGCTATCCCCATAGGTTGCCCCGCGTTTTTTTCTCCGGCCGTCCATTGCTGCCTGTTCTGCAGCCTGTTTCTGGACTCCTCCGTGGATCTTCGGTTTTCTCATATCTGCGTGGTCATTTCCACCCCACCTTCTGTCTAGAGATCCCTTTTTATGTCTCTAGAAGAAGAGACCGCCAGATCTTCCCCCTCTCCAAAGTTTCTAAAAATTATCTTGATTCCCATTCAACGTTCCGTCGTAACGCCTCGCGCGAGCTTTCCTTCCCTACCATTTCGGCGGCCCCGGTCAGTTGCATTTTTTTTATGCTCAACAAGGGGCCTTCTGGTTTGTTCAACGGGTGAGTTCATTGTCTCTGCCTATGGGGATGCAGTGCTTTCACTTACATACCCAGAGGACCAGTCCCAATCCAGCCCCCTCGACAAAATGAGACATCCCCCCCACACTTCCGACGTGTGCCTGTCGATGCGAACCTTTTTTTTTTCCAATAGTTTGTCAGCCTTTTTTTTCGAATTCTCCTTCATTTTTTTGGCGGAAGGTCTCACCCCCCCCCCCCCACCGGTTTCACCTCGGTTTCGCGCGCCCCTCATCTTCGTCGATACTTCAGAGAGGCGACTTTTTTTTTTTCTTTGGAGGAGAGATTTCCCGCCCGAACCAATTAACCTGGCTCTTTCTTTCGGTGATTTGCTACTTTGATTTCTTTCGATGCATATAGCTCTTTTTCAACTGACTTGCTTTGCCAGCGCGGGTCCTTCCCCCCAGACTCTTCACGAGGCCATTTTTTTGATCTTCGGCTGACGCCCAATAGTCCTTTTTAAACATGTCTTACGCTTTTCCATTCCTTTCCCGGCACTTCCGATTCTTGTTCCCCACAGGGTCTTCCGGGTCCATAGCGGTCTTTTTCGTAGGAAGATGATCCGTGCCCTCCCAAGACGCGGTCCGCTTTATGCACTCTTTTGTTCGCTCCAAGAGACCCCCCTTATAACACCTTCCGCGGACTCCTTGGCCCCTCTGACATCGCTCAGGTCCGCAGTTTCAGGCGAGCATTGGTCGTTTTTTTCTCAGTTACCCTTCGCCCCACCTCGGACCGCTGATATACAGTCTCGGACCGTGACGATTTCTCACTTGTCGCGCACACTCTCTGTCCTGTCTGCTCAAGAGAAGAGACCGGACTCTAAAAAGAGCCAAGGTTAGTCGAGTTCGACGCCCCCCCGTGGAGCTCCATTTTTGCGTCCCCAGATTGAGGTCCTTTTCCTACGAATTTCTATTCTTTTGCCTAAGCATTTTTTTGAACCCCCCTTGAAGACCTCTAAAAGGTACAGTGTGCTCGTTCTCCACGTGCTTTTGCGTATCGGGTACTCCATGGGGTCACCACCCTTTTGATACGCTCAGCCCCTTCATAAAGGCTGACCCTCAGACTAGCCCGTGAACTTCGCCTCCTGTGCGTTGATTTTAGATCCCCAGAGACATAGCTTCCCCCTAAGCCAATCACCCCCCCTCCTAGTTTACGACATGGGACTATTGCGGATATATATTTTCCCTCCCCCCGTTTTTCCTCTCTATCCTCCCTACGCCCCCGTCGGTCCCAATTTGATAAGCCTCACCATGGTACACACGTGATACTCTTTTCCTCTTGTCAGACCCATTCCCCAGCTTATTCGGGCTACGGACAATTCCTCGTGAAGTCTTTCCTATTTGCCTTAATATTAGTGAATTGTGACTCAATGCCTCTCATGTTTTTTTCCAATTTGATACACCCCGCTTTTATCTGAGCCCCACAGAACTTCTCCCCACCCACCGTTTCTTTTCTCCCCCGTGTTACCTGTTTGCTGGCGCTTCCTGTTCGTAAAAAACACCCCCGCTTTGTGGCCCACTTTATCCGAAATCGTAGCTTTCACATGATCTTTCTTACACCCTAGGAAGAACCCCCTTCCGACTGCATGCTTTCCTATCCTACGCACGGAATTTTCGTTTCGTCACGATTACGCCCCCGACGTCAATTATTCGAGAATTCCACGTTTCAGATCCATCTTCCCTTTGATCAGATCTCTGTTTCAATGTGGGGGCGGCCGGCAACGGTTTCCAAGCTCACTCCGTTTACGTGATTGCGCCCGAGCAAGCTCATCTCGATCCCCTTTGTCAGAGTAAGGTGTTTTCCCCTCGTTTGGTGGACCCCTTGCATTACCGCTTGTAAGTCGCGTGACGCGTTTTGGACTCTCATAGCGGATTGATGCATTAGTTTTACCGCAGCCCAACCTTTTCCACGTCCCTTCCCTCATCGGTGAAGAAGGTACGCGACGTACCGCACGTCCCAACACGGTACCATACCCCGCTCTCGCCGCCGCCCCCATTTCCTATGCGGGGATTCGCTTTCACCAAGAGAATAGCTGGGCACCCGCACTTTCTATCGGTCTTTCTCTAGCTCACCATAGCCAATCCCCTCAAGAGCCCTCCTCGCCTGAAGGTTTGTTCTCCGCAATTCGCTCTGAACCCCCCCCCCCCAACCGACACCCGATTGTATAGTACTACAATCCACTCGACTGCTCTTAACCACGATTGCCACACCTTTTTAGTCGACTCTTCCCCCCCCACTTAGATCAAGCCTTCGACTAATGAGAGACAAGCTTATTCCCGTCTATGGACCAGAACCGAGTTCCCCCTTCAAGTTTTCCGGTTATTTCTCAGCCTCCGTGATTATGCCCTCGACCTACATGAACTTAAAGGGAAGCCAATTGACCACCCGTTGCCTCCCTCCCATGGTTCCCCTTGTAGTTACCTCCTTACGGTCCGCCTGCCCGTCGTGGTATTCCCCCCCCCCTCTGCCTTCTCTACTCCTCTAGGATGCTTCCCTCGTCTTGCACCACCACCTGTAGAGAAATATCTTTCCTCCTCATTTGAGCCACAAGTGCTTGAATCGTTCGATCTCCGACTTAGGTGCTTCAACTACCTTGCTCTGAGCCCATTAGACGGGCGAAGAGGAAAAGCTATTCTTTCCTCTTACCCACTGCTCGCTTGCTCCATTTTTTTCCGTCTAAATGAACTTGAACGAGCACGGGCTTTAATTTCCTCCTGCACTTCGACGATCTACCAGTAGGGAGCCGTAAAAACTGATTCGATTTTTCTTCCCCTTTAGTTGTGGTTGAGCAGCTTCTTTTTTTTTTCCTAACTCCTGCAGACCTCAACACTTGTAGCCTCAAGATCTCCCGGTTAGCTCCCCCCGGTGCAGGCTGCCCAAATGTTTTTTCTGCCTGGCTCATTTTGATCTTCTCCAGCCTTTTCTTCCCCCTTTAGATTCGGTTCTTGAATCTGATTCCTCTGTCTCTGTGGGCACCGTCCTCATGCCGCTCTGGGCGCCGTTGTTCCCAGTATTAGCTGACCCCGCTTTCCTCAAGGATCTGCGCTGCCATCCTTTTTCTCCAGCCCGGTTAAAACCTCATTTTCCTGACATCTCTTTGACAGGTAGTCGTCCAAACTGCTCGCGCAGCGGTTTGGACCCGCTCGACGGCGAGTCAAGCGTCGCTCGCCCACCTGCTTCTCGTCGTTGGGGGTCAACGTTCTTTCCTCCGCTGAAATCCTGGTCACAGTTCTCACAGGCGCCCGGCCTCCAATCAGCCGCCAACCGGCGATCAACCACACGGCATCGTTGCCTTTTCTCGAATAATGATCATTGTTTCAGCCTTGCGTAGCCCTGCTGATCGATGACCTTCTTTTTTCGTTTGGAAGAGTCCCCCAAACTTTTCCTTATAGCTTCGTAGCTGTGGAGATAGAGTGGGATTACTTTTCGTTGTGTGTTTGGTTCCAGAGAGCCGTTCTATTCCCATTTTCAGTTTCAGTGGCTTTGTGTAGTGAGGCCTTCCCTCCTAGCCGCTATGCGTGGTTCCCCTGTATCTTTTTCACTTTCCGCAAAATCGGTGCCTTAAAGCCCCTTCCTCCCGAATTTTGAGGACGGGGATCTCATACGTAAAACTGACATAGGTGTATGTGCACGTCACAGCATTGCGATGCTTCTTTCCCTACTGGGGTAGGCTGGGTACTCTCACTTGTCATTTGCCGCCAAGGAGTCTGCTTCTCGAAGCCCCCACTCCAGTTGTACGCTTAATCGCATTGAGACCCAACGATTTCCATGTATACAACCACTTCCGCGCTGATCCGGTGAATTTCTCTCTTCTCAGGTTTCGTGCTTCCTCTTTATACTGAGCGCAGGAATCGGCGTGAATTTGCTTGTCCGTACCTTGTTGCGCCCCCTGTGAGGATCTGATCCGGTTGAACGTCTCTCTTCTCAAGCCCCCCCCCCCCACCCCCCCCCCCCCCCCCCCCCCCCCCCCCCCCCTAAGAGGTCCTTTTTACAGTGCATGAACCTCGTTCCCGTCCCGCCCCTCCCTCCCTTTGTAAGACAAAGATTCGCCGGAGTCTCTTCTCTCATTGCCTCGGAGTCGGTGTAGCGGACTTCTTCGAGACATTGATCGAATACGTTGTCTATCGGCGCTAAGTGTCCACTTTCCAAGGAAAGATTCCCCCTACACTTTACCCCTTTGTTCTGTGTAGAATGTTGCTTCTTGCGAGACGGGCAGATGCTAACCCCCTTGTATGCCCTTGCATGCCCAGACCAGGGATTCGGACGCCATATGCCCCAGTCATATTTTTTCTCAGCCCTTGGCTTTTGCGGAGAAGGCTAAAGCTTCTCCCGTTGACAGCAATTTGCGCTTTGCGGATCAACCCCATCCTTATTTGCCGACTCTGGACGATTCCTTCCTATATATTGTTATCTCCTCCTTGTTGTATATTACCCTAAGCTGTCGTGGGTGTTTAAAACTCCTCGGGGGTGATCCTCCCCCCTTTAAACGCTCGAAATGCGTATGGCTTTGTTCCTTCCCTACTTTCAAAGCAGTTTCTGCACCCCTATTGAGGGTCTATGTGATCTATCCCCGTTGTTTTTCTGTCCTCAACTAAGGGGGTCCCCATGCCATCCGCCGAGAGCTCCCAGCAACTCAAACTTGTCTGTTGCCTCTTCCTGGACCAGGGCCCACATCAGTTTCCCCGATTTCCCTTTCCCTCCTAATGTAAATGATTTCACGAAAACACTCGGTCGCCTCTTACGAGTCCCACTAACGACCGAGGAATTTGTCGTCGATTCCGATTTTTTATCTCTTGAAGCGTTTACAGTTCTCCTTCTTCCTCCTACCCTTTCTACGTCGCCGCGTACGCGATCGAGATCGCGGCACTTGTGGGGCCATAACAGTTCCGACAAGGCCCAGAGATTACTTCTCGCTCACGTCTATTCTGCAATCCCAGATGGAAAGCTCCCCGTTGCTGTTTGGGTGTTACCCTATTCTCCTTTCTACGCCTCTCCCTCTCTTCGATGTCGTTGGGCCGACCCTCCTCTTTCTGCATCCCACGGCAGCGACCCCCCTAAAATTCGTTGAACACCTTTTTATCGCCTTTCCTTTACGCACTTTGTTCCCGTACCTCCCCTTCTTTCCAAAAACGGCCAGATGACTTTCTCCTTCTCCCCCTGTTGGAGTGCCACAAAGATGATTTGAGAGCTGTCTGCTTTCACCCCCCCCCCGTCTCCCATCGGGGACCCCCCCCCCTTTTCCTCTGCGATTCTAGCTTGTGCACCTCTCCCTCCCCTTAGCGTCTTCCGCTGGATTTTTTTTTCTCTTCCCAATTCGGGCGAGACTAAACTCCCCCAACTCCCTACCTCTCCAGAGCTGCTGGCCTCACATTTCCGCCTTTCAGTCAAACGTTAAAAAGTTTTTTACCCTCCCGACCCGAGTATGCGACTTCCTCTCGAAAAGCTTATACATCCGAAATTATCTGATGCCTCCAGGGTTCATTTTTTTTCTTAGTCTCATTTTGTTTTTCTCCGGTTGTTAGTTTTTTTTCAAAACATGAGTGAAAGTAGGGCGCCTCCGCCCTAACCGACCGTTTTGTAATACATTTTTGCACCTCCTTACTTTCCGCGCTGAAGTGCAACCCGTTGGTCCCCGAGCTTATCATCACGCGGATGCAACTGAACTAAGAGACCCCCTCTCTTTTGCTCTCTATTTTTCCTTCCTCCTTCGGGAGGTGAGCGTCTCCTTTCTTTTTTTACCTGTCGCCCGGCATTACTGCCAAGATTACCGACGCTCCCTGCTCGAAACTTATCTCCCAAAGTTTTGATCCCCCCTCTCCCTCCCTATTCGTCATATCAACTATGGGATTGAACCACTCGGCGATCCCGCGGGACAGGCTTTCGATCCTATATATATCTTCTACTTTTTTTTGATCTTAGTCTTTTGCGGACCCCCTCTGGTGTTCCGCGTCTATCCCTCCCTTCTCTGCGGTGCAGAGCACCTTTTGATAGACTTCTATTCTTTTTTTTCCTTCCTTGCCGGTAGAGCTTCTAGCCCTGATCTCTCTTCTTTTCACGTACTCAAGGCCGCTGTTTTTCGCAGGCCAACCACCATTCTGTCCTCCTTGCCCCCTCTCCCTCAACTGCGCAGACTGATCTTGTTCCTCTCTTTTCCTCCAGTTCAACAGGGTTTCCCTCGTGTAGTCTTGGGTAGTAAACGGATATCCTCTTTCAGCGGTGACGTTACGTTCTGGTCGTGACCTGCCCCCTCTCCCTTGCGTGGGAGCGGTTACAAAGGGTTTCTCAGAGTCCTAGTTTCAGGCATTGATAAATTCTTACCAATAAGCAAGCGGCCAACGGCCGAGGAGACCGTCACCCTTTCCCATTTGCAGGGGACAGTCGTTCCCTCCCCGTCTACTGAATAAGCTTGTAGTTATGCTCTTCTCTATTCTCTTGATTAGTGCGCGACCACCCCTGTCTTGATGTAGCTCTTTCTTGACTCATGTCGATCTTCTCCTTTATTGTTTTGTTGGTTTTTTTCCTCTACTGACCACCAAATTTCACTCTTGACTGAACCGACGCTGCTGGATGGGCTATTTAGTTCAATTTTCTCGTCTCCCTTGTCAGTTGTCGTTGTGAAGCCCCTCTTCCCCCAATCTATGGTCACGCTCCCATCAGCAACGTTAGCTGACGGGGAGATCTCCCTATTTTTTTTCCACAGGACATGCGGTCACGCTCCCATGACTCCTTCCCTCTGATTTTATTTAATAAGTGGGTCGGTGTCCCATTTTCCACTTCACGGGTTCCGTTTTGCAGTACGACATGTGCACTCCCTCTTTCTGTACAAAAGATCGGTATTCCTTCCCTCCCACGCTACCTTCTTATACCACCCCGGACTGTCCGTTCCCCCCTGAGCTGTCTCCCGGCTTTCTTCTACTCAGGAGAAGGCGAGCACGACTCTGCTGTCCGTACCTTGTCCTGGCCCCCCCAACTTGTGACACATTCTCGAGGAGTTCTGTCTCGTTGTCCTCCTTTTAACTTTTCCAGTCTGCGAAACTCTTTTCCTCCCGCCCCTCTTTCTTCGCCCGGAAGTCGAAAAATGTGCGAAAGAAGTGCATAGTCCTCTTTTTCGTACACGGAGTGTTAGGAGCTGATCATGTAATCCTCGACGGTTAGATATCGTTCCATCGATTTTCCCTTCCCTTGAATTCCCCCACGTCCAAGATCCAGGTGGTGCTCGAGGCTGGGTCTCCACATGAATCGCGCGCAGAACAAAGAAGGATGATTCCCCCGTCCTCCCTTTCTATTGTCGTTCCCCCTTTATTTTCTTTCGACGGAAGAGAGTCATCCAGTGACACTTGCGCCTGGCGGTATCAACCCTAGAGTTCACCAACGATTGAGTAGGCCGGATCCATCCTCTTCCCGTGGTTGTGTGCGATTCTCCTCCCCTTCCGTGTGTGAACCAAATATTTTGGATGCAAGTGACAACTTTCTCCCTCCAGTTACTCTTTTTCAGACCTACCCTTTGGTTCTAGACCACCCTGCAGGGCCATGGCGTCTTCGTTTCGTAGGTTTATTACATCGCATTCATGGTGTCCCCGGAATCGAACGAGCCCCCTCACCCTTTCCTTTTTGCCCCCGATTACCGTGGTCTGGTTGCTCTTTTCCCTTGTACGTTCTGTGCACTCCCTTTCGATTTTTTCTCCTTTCTCGCACAAACTCGCAATCCCTCCGGCCCTCGGCAGGCTTACCTTCCTCGCTTCCCTTCCCGGCCTCCTCGGTTTTCTTTTTTCTCCTCGTCTTAATAGTCGATCGTACCGTGAGAGCGCCTGTCAGATATCCTTGTTTCACGGTGGGGCTCAGTACGCCACGCCTCCCTCCTCTCTCGAATGACCTTAGCCCCCTCCGTTCCTTCCTTCTCCCTCCCGCTTCAGGTTGTTTGTATACGACTCTTTTCTTTCGGAATTTCCTTCCGAGCGTGCAGCGGGAAGATGTCCCTCTGCTCCCTTCTTTTGCCGGCAGAGGGACCTCCTCCTTCCACCTCCCCTCTGCTGTTTCCTTTGATTCGCCCTCATGTCCCTTTCACCGGCCAGATTGTTCTCCCTCTGCCAACGCAGTGTCAAGTGTCCCAGTCCCCTAGATCTCTCCTCCCCAAGACTCAGCTATGGTCCCCAACTTCATCTTCTCTTTCCCCGAGCTTCCCCAGCCAACACGTGACTGCTGTCATTGGTTGCTTCTGTGGGTTTGTTTTTTTTGGCCCATCGGTCCTGATGCCGCCCCCCCCCCACGCCATACGGACCTTTTCTCGCCATTACTCTTTTCTCAATGCGCTCTCCCCCACCGATTGCAACATTGGTAACCCCACTCCCAAATAGGCAAGACATGCGAATACGTGTCTCGTACAATTTTTCTTTCCTTCTCTCCTAGAGAATCTTGAACCTCATGGCTTGCAGGCCTTTTTGTCGAGGGATTTAGACTGGCAAGTTCCCATAATTCATCCTCCTCCCCTGACCAAAGAGCAGGGGCCCATTTCTACCGCCCGGCTTTTTCGTCGAGGTACGACCTTCCGAGTAGTTACGTTTCGTTCTTTGATCATTCCCTTGGAGTTGAACCTGAGCATGAATCTTGTTCCTCACTTGGAGCAGGCGGCATCGTTTGGACTCTCTCTCGTGTCAGCAATGAGGGTTTCCCCCCGCCTCTTTTTCGCTAGGCCCCCCCCTTTGCACTGTAGTCAGATCAGCTTTCTGAGCTACTTCAAGTCTCCGGCAAGGATTCCGAGCACACGGACGAGCTTTCTCTCCATTCGGGAGTGCCAACCACTCCCTCCCTTGGGCTATTTTTGTCTTGGGTGTCGTTCCAACCTCCTCCTTTTCACTATCCGTTTGTTGTTGAGCTATCTCCACGCCGTCTGGTCGATCCGCTTGCGTCTCTTTTCCCTTTTCCTCTCGTTGAGGGTCTCGCCGGTCGAGGTGCTCGGCGGCCTGCCATTGGACCCAGTTCCGGGTTAGGCGCCTCAGGATCGGTCTTGTTTCCGTGAACGGAATCCGCGCCGTTTTTAAAACCAACCCCCCCATTCTTTCTCCCCGATGCAGCGCGTAACGGGACTGCGCCGTCCGTTTTCATCTTTAGAAGATGGTTTGAACTTCCCAGCCCCTTTTGATCATCTCGGACGAGGAGTCGGAAACTATCGCCCCTCTTTTCTTCCGCAGGCCCGTAGGACGGGTAGCCCACTCGTACACGGTCGTTGTGATTATGTGATTCCTCTTCCCTCCGGTGTACTAGGCATCCATTCCCTCCAAGCCTTTTTCTTTCCTGCGTCACGGCCATTGCGGCGCGTCGATTTTTCTTCCATCGTACGGAATAATTGTCCTCTTCCATGCTTTTTAGTCTCTTCAGAGTATCGGAGTTGTTTGTTTGTGGACAGACCCAAAATTACTGTGCTTAGCGGGAATTATATTGCTAGGGTTTAGCTATGTATTTTCATTCTTTGGGGTTGGCGCTCCTCTCCTTTATTGTCCGTCACCCCATTACACTTAGTCCGGGATGAGTGCTGGGCTCTCTTCCTCGAAGCCTTCTATCGCTGGTGGCCCAATTATCGTCTTTTTAGCAGTCGAAAAGCCCTTTTTCATTCCTCCTCCCTGACGACACTGCTTGCTTTACGCTAGCCTGGCACTCTTTTAACCACCGTACTTGGTTCGACAAGTGAGCCTCATTCTCATTGGACCCTCAGTTTTCGGCGGTCCCTGCGGTGGGGCCAACTTCTTTATGATGTACTACATTACAGCGTGCACCGCTCTAAACGTGTACTTCCTCTCCACCTCTACCTCGTACCCTCCTTCCTTTCCGGTGTCCCCCCTCTTGAGCAAGGTCGACTCTTTCCGCAGTAGAAGATCGAATAGGTTGCCGTCCTTCCCCTGTGCTCCTTGACTGCGATCTCGATAACTTCTTCTCTTCGTTGACCGTCGAGAAATTGAATCCTCTTCCACTTAGCGCTATATCCTGCTTCCCTGGAATCTCACGAGGAAGATAGTAGTTTCGAAGCAGGCGCGGTCTTGAGTGCGTGTTCGGTCTAATTAATACGACCTTTACTCTTCCCACCTCTTTTTTTCCTCCACTATCCCCTGGACCACCCGGTCACCGTGTTTAGGAGACCAATTGCTTGTCTTCAGAAGAGTTGTCCCCTCTCCCTGGGGCCCACCGTTAACCTTAAGCAACAGATAAACGACAGTCGCTCTCCATCCTGGCTGCGTCGAAAGTACTAATGGCGTCCGTTTCGCATCCATCTCAAAGAATCCATCTTAATCCTTTTGGAATGAGGACACACATCCTTCTTTGTTCACACACGACAGTCCTTAAGGCCTATTTTCCTCTGTTTTGTTTTGATTAACCTCACGGCCATGTCGGTTCCCCACTTCTCAATCGGTAGCCTCCATTCTCACAATTTCCTTCATTAATTAGTGTTGTCTTCTCAAACATCCATCGCAAAGGGTCTCTTTCGGACAAAGAGCCAAGGGCTGTTCTCTATCGGGCTTGTTAAAGGCGATTTCATTGGTGGTTCTCCCTTTTCCTCTGTGCCCCTCCTCTGTTAGAGAGTCCTCAAACTTGTCCCCCCTAACACTAAGGGTGGAGAGATCCATAGTCGTACCAACAGAGTGGGACACCTTTCGATCGACAACCGTTCAGCCACTTTCTCTAGCGAACCTCCCCCACTCTGGGACCTCCCCGAGATCAGCCCTCCTTCTCCTCCACCTAGACTGCTTCTCACGTAGCCGGTCGAATGTTACATCAGGCCGGCCTCCCTTTCTTTCAACTCACGTGCTCTCGCGCGGCCGAGAATGGATCTGTCAACGTTTTCGCCCCGGCGTGACGCTAAATCTCCTGCCCTCTATTTCCTGCCTGTTCTAAGGCGCTTCTCAAGCTCGATTTCCAGGTTTAGTCGCGTCAAGAGTTGGTGGATACGATCTTCGTTCGCACCACGAATCAGCAGTTCCGCTTGTTGGGAAATTGCAAGAAGCGCTTGCCTCCCCCCCCCATGGGTGATGTTTACCAGCACCCACTTAGTGCACATCTTCGCCACTGGTGATAATCGGCCGGACAGGTAGTGGTTCCACCCACGGCCCTTCTCCCTGTCCGCTCAACCACGTGGTCAGACCTGATGGTTTGCCATTCCGTTTCTTAAAACCTCAATCATACAACTAATATCCGTCTTATCCCGAGCCCTCCCCTAAGCCACCATAATGCAGGCTCCTGATCCTTGCTGCTTCCTCGGCGGACTTCGACTCCCAACTCCACCCCCCCCTCCACTACCCTGTCGCCTCTCTCCAGCCGATATAGGCCGCCCACCTATTCCAACTGATTACGAAATCTAAAACCTCTTCCCCCCGAGATCACCAAGCCGCTCCGCTTCTTAATCTATTCGTTCCCGAAACCGAGATAGAACTCTCAGATGCTGATTCTTCTGTATCCTTGTTTCTCCTTGACCTCCTGATGCTATTCACCGTGACCAGACAGTTGACCACTTCCCGCCCTCCGTGTACCCTCTCTGCCAAGGAAGGTTACGTCCCCTATTTCCCCCTTCACCTTTCCTCTTCCTTTTCAGTTCATGATTCATTTTATAGTTGAAACTTACACATGTTCCGAACTGCTGAGCACGCTCTCCTGCAGACCTTCTTTACTCTCTCCTCGCTTCGACTGGGGTTTGTCAGACGAAGGCTTTTTTTCATCTCGTGCCCTCCGAAGAGATTTTCGCATCCCATTCCCAACCCTGACCGGCTGTGCAGACGAGCCCTACGGCCATGCGTCTGCGTTCACCTCCTCGTTCTTTAGTAGGAAGACCAGGAGGCTGTTCTCCTCACGCTTGTTCTATCCTTGTTTGGTTTTTTTTCTTCCAGATCGCTGCGAGACGACCTACCCTGGCCTGTATTGCACAGTGCGATGCGGGAATGCCCGAGTTCAGAACCTGGTTTTCTTTTCTCTCTTATTCTCCTCTGTAAGGGTTGGTACGCTTTTCCAGCGTGCTTCGTTCGTCCTCTTTTCAAGTCCCTCCTGTCGCGCTGATCTTCCCCCCCAACCCCCCTTACCTGAAGCGCCGCCGATCTGACGAATGACAAGCTTCGTCCTATCGTCTTCTCCCATGTGAAATGTAAAACTCAGTATCTCTTGTTTCGTACTTCCCCTTTCCTCACCCTTGTTCTTTTCACCGACGGAGGCCCTTCCCCTTCATGGCTGTCCCCCTGTCCCCCCGTTCTTGGTTAAAAAGGGATCAGTCCCCTTTGTACTAGACTTAAAATACCTTCTCCCCCCTCTCATCAGCTGGATGCATGATGCCATACCGCACACGGCCCCGGTCCGTTCTCCAATTTCGTCCCGAATAAGTTTTCTTTTTCCTCTTATCTCAGTCTCCTGCTTGGGTTTTTCTAATCTTTCCCAAGCCCCCCATAGGAGCGCCGCTGCTGTTGATCTTTTTGCTAAGATTTCGCTGGTGTTTGATTGCGGGCTCTTCAGCGCCAGCCCCACCCACACTGTCCTTGAAGCTGTGGTGATGGTTGTGGCCGTTTATAACGCATGTCTGGGCCCCCTCGTCGTTGGGTTTGTAGCGACAACTATCGATGACGCCCTCATTTCCCCGAACTTACTTATTCCGCAATATGGTGCCCACTCGTCGTGTGAGAATGAAACGTAGCGCAATTG
>Ga0179593_1566839_pt1 | contig 36634 bp, 38 predicted proteins | sample CZODoug2_1_08_16_FD_185931 | JGI IMG/M metagenome (GOLD analysis project Ga0179593, IMG submission 185931) | Vadose zone soil fungal communities from Angelo Coast Range Reserve, California, USA - CZODoug2_1_08_16fungal (PacBio error correction) | ecosystem: Environmental > Terrestrial > Soil >... | reverse complement strand
AATAGTTATTACGACTCCCTTTCTGGAATTTTTTCCTCTGCGCAACTTTCCCTTTTTTATAAACTTGCCCATGTGGGCGGCGGATTCGTCTACCGCCTTGTCTTTCTTTCTGCAACGTCCAATCGCGCAAGACTTCGCTCTCCCGAGGCGAAGGCTGCGCGAAGAGGTTCTCCTTATCAGTCCCCTCCTACCCCCGGCTTTGCTCGCGGAACAGAGTGGGACGACAGTTTATACGATCGTTCTTCCGCGCCACCCACCGATAGACTGGTACATCCATTCTTTTTCCAGTTCGTTGTCTCTTTTCGTCGCCGCCCCTTCCCCCTTCCCCCCCTCCTACCCCCCCCCCCCCCCCCCTCCTCGTTAGCGCTTTCCTGCGAGGCGCATAAACGGGGTGATCCCACGCCGAACCAGAGCTCGTCATCCCTTCCGTCTGGTTTCCGCCCGCATTCCCCCCAGTCCCAGTCCCTTGAACGCCCCCCCCCCCTTTCCTTCAGAAAGCGCCGTCGGCCCAAGGCCTCGCATAGCATTCTTCATAGGCACCTAAGGACAGTTCCCCGCAGCGGTTCCCTGCGCAGGCCGTAGATCGGTCGCGGCTGCGAAAACGATCAAAGGCCCCTCCCCCATAGACATGGCCCCCTTCTTCCTTCCTTCCCCCCCCTCTCGACCCCAGTCTTAGACAAGCCGGTACGGTCGCATTTAGCAGTTCCCCACAATCTAGGCTTCGTTTCTGCTTTTTTTCCCCCCTTAACTTTCCAATTCCCTCCTTTTGTGGGCACGACGACTAGTGCCTTCATTCCTTTTCCGTTTTTGCCCGGCCAGGCTGTGGCAGAGCGACACGGTTTGACCGACCTGATTTTCCCCCTCTTCTTTCGGTTTCTCCCCAATGGCCCAGCATAGAAAGAGGGCTTTCCTGCAGAGTGCACCCCCCCTGCTCTCATTTGACGTTCACGATCACTGCTTCGACCTCGCAGTCTTAAAGAGCTTTCCCCCCCGCCCCCCCACCCCTTTTTCTTAGTTCTAGGCATCTTCTCCCCCCTCTGCGGAGCTCAGTTCGATCACTCCGGAGTCTTCTCTGACCGCGCAATGAGTACGGGTCAGAGGACCCGACGGGTGGGCTGTACCGTTTGAGCAATTTGCCCCTTTTTCTTTTTCTTGATTTCGCAGAGGCCCCCTTCTTCATTTTGGTACGCTTCTCGATCATCTGCACTGGGTGGCCCCCCCCTCTTCACCGCTTTTCCTTTCCTCCCCTGACGTTGACCTACAGATGCTTGCGAATGACTTTTTTCGTTCTTTCTCCCTTTTGTATTTTCTTGAGTCTCTCACGATTTTCCCTCCGCGAGAACGTCTCAGTCCTGCTTGCGGTCTTCCCTGCCCCCGATGGCTGATGCGCGTTATGCGGTGATAGCGACCTGCCAGCATTTGTCCAGCTCGCCTGTTCTTGGACTTCATGTTGCGTGGTTTTCCTTCTGACTCTCCCCCTGCTAATCTCCCCTCCCCCTCTCCATCTTTCCCCACTCGCCTCATAATGAGCTAACGTCCTGATTCCCCAAAGGGTCGTTTCCGCCGCTCGGCAACAAAGTGTACGTCCTTTTCAACCCTTGATTTCGTAACAGTTTCCCCCCAACCTCACAAGAGGTTCCCGGGCTGAGACAACCCCAGGATTTTTGTGTAGCCCTCACTCAACTTCGGCGCGCCCTAGGCTGCCCTCAAATCCCGTCCCCCTCCTTCTTCCCTCTTGGGAGAGTAAAGTCCCCAACGTACCTTTTCCTTTCACTATTTCGACCCAGAGCGTCCTTAATTCCACCGGTTTTTTCTTTCGGTTCCCCCCTTTTTTTCTCCTGCTCTTTCTCTTAAATTGACTGATCTAGCGCATACCTGAGCGACCGGACAGGTACCGGCCTTCGCCTCTCCTGCATACCCTATCCCTACGTTTTCGGAGCGTCCCGGTTTCTCTCGTGCGACACCGTCCTCAGGCTCTGCATGTCCTTCCCTTAAGGCGCATTTCCCCCTCCCAAGGTCCCAATGTGATGGTCACATGCCAGGATTACGCCACAAGTGCCCTACGGACCCCCCTTCTTCCCTTGGTCCCCCGACTTTTTTTCTCCGATGTCTTCATGGCGGAGCCGTTGCCTGATTTCCACAACTCGAGAGCCCCCCCTTGAAAAAGCCTGACTTTTTCCTTGAAGTACGATCCGTTTTTACGGCAAACTTGTTTTTTTTCCCCCCTTTCCGGGTTCGACGTAATCACTTCCCGTAATTAGAGCTCTTCAAGCGCTCCGGAAAACCGACCCCTTGCACCCCCGCCCCCTGGCTACCACCATTGGAATGCAGCTTGGCCGATCTGAAATGCCGATGCACTTTCAAGTTTTCCTCTCCATTCGCCCCCTCAGGCTTTCTGCTGTGCCCAAGGTGTCGTAGACTTCCCTTTCGTCTCGTGTTTTTCCTCCCCGGTCCACTCTACGGCCTTCGTGGATCCCGACTTTTTTTTTCTTGCTCTTTTCCCTCCAAAACTCGAACGAACTAGAAACTAACGTCCGGGCAGCCTGCCTGAAACACAACGTCCAGCTACTTTTTCTCCCCCCCCCGTCCTAGGCCTTCCCTTTCTTTCCTAATTTTAATCATGAGCTTGACGAGAGCTGTGGTCCAACTCAGCCTCGGTCTGGACGGCTTTTAGTTGCGGACTGTCCACGTCCCCCCCCTCCCTAGTCTCTTCCCGCCACCCGGAGTGGTATGAGGTCCCCTCCCGTTTTAGTCGAGCCCTTCTCCTTCGATTCGCCTCTCGGAGGAACGATCGACTTTCGTCCGCCTTCGTCCTTCCCATTCCGCTTCTTCTGTGGCCCCCCCGAAGCCCTCGCTTCTGGAGCCCCGCGTCTTGCCATCCCCCCCTTGCATAGCGAATGATGCGTTGGGGATGGAGCAGTTTTCGCTTTTTGTGACTCCGTTTTTTTTTTCCCCCGACGCGACAAATTTTTACGGAGGCTCTTTCTCCTTCCCTGTCACCGCGGTAAGGAGTAGGTGGTTTTCTCCCCCTCTCCCCCTCCTGTTAACCTTTCCCCCCCTCTTTCTGATGAATAGCTAATGGACGGATTGATCCTCGTTTTCTCCCCCCACCCCCCGCATTTCCCGCGGCGTGCACCACCTTATCAGCTTTCAGTCCGGACCTTTCCCCCTTTCTCGAGATCTTGCTGGCGCTCCATGAGTTCGATGCCAATGTTCCCAGGCACAACCTCCCCCTTTTCCGTTGGATTTCTCCTATACGCTTGTCTTTCTGGCCTACCCCCGCTTCTCTGAGAGCGCACTTCTTGGAGCTCGATTTTTGAGTCCCTCTCCCCCGTTCCCTTTTCGGCCTTTTTTTCGGCCCCTTCCGCTCCTATCGGTTCCCCCCTTCTTGCACGCATCGACGCTCGTAAGAGCGAGCACAATCGCAACTCTCTATTTACTCTCCTCGTTGTTGAGAGAGGAGCTTTGATTTTTTTTGTTCTCCAATAGGTTTTCTCTCCCGGAGGGTCTCGCTTTCCGGACACGTTCTCGTCAACGCCCTCTAAGCCGTTCTTTACGATTGGCGAGGTGTGCTTTTCCCCCACCCCCCCCCCCCCCCCCCCCCCCCATGGATTCCCCCACTCATTTCCCCTCTTCTAATAATCTTTGTACTTCGCAATCCAGCAACAAATCGTTCTTCGGTCCCCCTTGTTCAACTCCCCTTTTCTCTGCAATTTCATCTCCGCTCAGGTTCGCCTCCGATCTCGCCCTTTACCCCCGTTGACACCCCAGTATGTAACCAGCGGATCCTGGGTTTTGTAAGCCTGCGCCCTTTCGGGTGTGGTTTTTTTCCCTTGGCCCTTCTTTTTCAAGAAAACAAACGTTGCGGTTAAATGTGTGGAATAGGGGATCTTTCGCGTCCTCCCACCGAAACGACTACTTAACCGCCCGGTCAGTTCAGTGCACCAGATTTCCCTCTTCTCCGGTAGTTGCCATCCGCAACAGGCTAAGGTCACTCCAGGACCTGTTTCTCCATCCCCAGGCGATTCATTCGCTATGCATTTCCAATGACGCGTTTCTCATGTTTATCTTTCTACTTTTTTTTCTTAACTCGACCGTGTACGCCCCTCCGTTGCGACTTAGGGATCGTTCCTTAGCGACATGAAAGATGACTCCCAGTGACGGAACCCGTGTCTCTTACCCAAATAACTTTTTTTCTCTAATAGGTTTTGCCCTTCTGGGTATGTTGGACAGTCGTCCCCCTCACTAATGTGCTCGTAATTCTAGTGACGTGGGAAAGGACTGTCCCTCGTTCCCTCTTTCCTCTTTTTCCATCCGCCGGCTCTTTTTTCTTTTTTTTCGCTTTCGGAACCGTTAGCTAGGTTAGTTGTTCAGACTTCCCCTCACGGTATTTTCTAAAGTACGGTAGATGGTTTGGTCTTACCCATTGCCGAAAGTTTTAGCGGACAAGATTGTCTTCTTTGAATTCAACATCTAAGGCAGTAGAGTGGACTGGCTCTAGCTACGAGACTCCCCAGGATCACAAATTACCCTCGTGCCAGCAAGAGCCGAATCTTTTGGCAAGACAAACCCCTCCTCTTAGTACCTTGCCATTTCACACCCCTCCTGGAGTCGGCATGGTTTTGCCCCTGTTTTTTTTCCACGGTACTTTCGTTGGGAGCTATGCTTTTTTATGTGGTCCGTCCTCCTCCCTTCTTTCCCTCAATCTGATCCCTCTCCCCGTACCGTATTTTTTGCCGTTTTTTCACCCTGTGTGACTCGTTTCCTGAAGTCCGCCTTTCGCTGGGTGCGCTCTTCAATTGAGTTTTCAATCCCCTTGCCGAAGCCTCCTCTCCCCTTTTCCGGCGTTTTTCGGGAGGCTGCTGGCGACCAAGCTGTTACGGCGTCACGTATTTTTTTTTTTTCCTTGTGGGTTCCGTCGGTCCTTTCTTGCCCATGGAACACTTTGGTTCTTTGCCCTTGGTTCCCCCCCCTTTTTTTCCCTTCTTACATTCATCTCTGACTTATGTCGCATTTCCTCCCCCCGGACAACCTGTTTACCAAGCTCGCTGATCCTGGCGTCCGTACTCCTTTCCCCCCCGGTGCTCCGCCTCAGGTATTTGAGAACCCGTCCCCAATTCCTTCTACGGTGAAGGTAGTTTTTTCCATGGAGCCCCCCTCCTAACCCTCCCTGGTTTTTTCTTGCGCTCTTTGGTCTAAAACGGCTCGGGAAAGTTTCATTTGATTTTTGGCCTCCTTTACGCCCCCCACAATCCTTACGCATTATGTCGACGGTTTCCCTTCCCGCATCATTTGCGTCCCTCTTTTAGTCCGAAGTTGTTTTCTCCCCCCCAGGGACTTTCGGAATTCCTTTGTCTCAGCTTGAGAACATGTTTCGGGCGTTGGGGCGTGACTCTGTTTTCTTCTTCGTACCGTTTTTTCTCCCTCCTGAGCGCTCCGCGCGGTAAGACAGCCTCTTTGGTTGTAAGTATGTGACAGTTTACTCAACGTATTGGCGCTTCCCATATCTTCTAGTGGCACTCTTTCTATTTGGAACTTTATCGCATTTCCTTCCTCCGAACAACCCCGCCATAAGCCTTGGCGAACGTTGGACACTTTCTGGATTGTAGCCTTCCCGCATCCCCGTTTCCCCCCCCCCCTCATCAGCCTAGCCTTCTACCGCACGCGGTGATCGTTCCTTCTTTTTTCCAGATCTTTTTCCGGAACTCCCCCCCCCTCCCTCCACTGATACGGGCGGCGCCCACGCGGAGCTCTCCTTTCCCAGCGCATCGGTTTAAGGTCAAAAGGCCGTTCGACCACGTTCTCGAAAGCCCCCCTCTTTTCCCATGGAGATGGACCGAGACGTTCCACCCTGCCAGGATGGGGGTTTGATCTGAAGAGTTGCTACTCTCTCTCCCGATTCCTCTGTTCAACAATTCCCCCCACACGTCTGATTGGTCATACATCATTAGCGGTGTAGTAATCTTCTACGGGACCTGTTCAATCGAGAGAGCTTTTCCACAAGACTTTGGTTCCGCTCTTTCCCTCAATTTCCTGCCCTCTCTTTGTGATTGGATGTTAGTCGTGCCTCTCTTGCGCATTTGTCCGTCGTTGGAGGAAGCCATCGGCTATTCGCCACGAGAAATTTTTTTGGCCTCACCCGCTGTTCATTTTGCCAGCTTTCCTTTTCACCCCCCCCCCCCCGAAGCCATCTTTTGTGCCTTCATACAGGAGGGGGGTTCCAATTGTAGCTCGGGCCGACGCCTGGTGCGTGGGCCTAACCCGGATATGATCCGGCACTTTCCTTTCGTTCTTACCCTTTTTTTCTTCTAGCTTTTCCCCCTTTACCCGTGTACGCTACGGCTTCACTTAACCCGACCAGCCGATTTGGAGTGCCTCCCTCCCAGCTTGGGAGTTCTTTTGTCGACGTTTATTGGGCCTTTTCATTGCCGACATTCTGTTCAGGTTGAGAGTTTGCTCTCTTCCTCGCACGATCTACAGTTCCCGGGACGAACGCTGCCTGTTTTGTCCACTTCTTTGTCTTCTGGGTTGAGTCCTGTTTCCGCGCGGCTGGGATTCTTTGTTTTTTTTTTGTGTCTGACCGCTACTGGTAGGACTTTCATCCGAGTCCCGCTGCGATCGAAAACAGCTAAGTATGCCGACTCCTCTTTTGTGACTCTTTTTTCCCGTTCTCCTCTTCGAATCTCTCCAATTTCCTTTTGCTCTGGCCCTGTGGAATTCTTTTTTTTAACAGTTAGCTTGAAGTCCTCGTAGCAGCTGAATTTTTTTAGATGGATTTCCGAGGGTCTATCCCCCGTGTTGTGTCCCCCCTTTTTTATTCCACTTTTCCCTTGACCAGATGTTTTTCCGCGAGATCGCGGTGATTCGTGAGACTCTCTTATGTTTAACTCCCTCTCGCCCTCAGCCGCGCCTCGAGTCGAAGCTCTTCGCGCTTTTGTAGTCTTTCTTCTTCTTGTTCCCCCTCAGCTTGTCCTCAGCCCCTCGAAGTGTTTTTCTCGCCCCAGACGTCGTGCGTTGCCCTGAACTTCTGACGCTTTTAAGGCGAAAGGGGATCATGAAGCGGCCCCCCAGGAACGATTTCTATATCTTTATCCAACCCCCTTTGGGTTTCTCCCTCCCCAGAGATTAGGTCGGCTGGCGATATTCATCTTTTGCGCTGTCTTTCCTTTACTTCACCCTTTTTCTTTCAGCCGACCTGATCGATTTTTGCTCGTGAAAGCCCACCGTCCAACTCTTCCCCCCTTTCCCTTCTCGTCCCTCTGTCTTCCCGATCTAGGTCACACCCTTGACCCCCCTCAAATTTCCATTCTCGTCCCTCCCGTGCGCAACTCGGCTTTTCTGTCGCAGAAGGGTTTCCCCTCTAGCGCAATCTGGCGACCTGGCTTCTTTTGACTTTCGTCTTTCTTTCCCCCGTCGTCGTTTTTTCGGACTGGGGTCGATTTTTTTGTTTTGCTCGAAGAAGGGGTTTGTCACCGCTCACAGTGAGCAGTAGCGAATTCAGATTCCCCCACCCCCCTTTGCCCGGACTTTTCTTTCCTAGTCCCCCTTTTTTTTTCTTCTGAGCCATAGCACTGTTTTGCCACTTGAAGTCTTTCTTTTTTTTTCCTCTTTTTGAGATTCGCTAATGTCTTCAGCTGTGAGCGAGTGCCCAGGCTTTTCTCACAGATTCACTACTCCCGTCGACGGCTCCTTTTCAATTTTCCCCGAGCTCTCTTCCCCCCCCCGTGTAGCCCCCATTTCGCCCTGAGTGAGGAGGAGCCCCATCTGCCATGCTGCGCCTTGTTGCGCCCCGGGTGCGGTTCCTTCAGTAGGAGCCGTGACTAGCTTCGCTGTTTGTCAAAGCCTATCTTACAGAGCTGTTACCCTTCTCTTTTCCTTCAGACTTTTCTTGACCCTGGGCCTCCCCTTTTCGTGCCTCGTCCGCCTCGATCAGTCTTCTTCCAAGTGTTTGTTTTCTAGATCCCCCCCCGGGCTCCGCGGCCTAAAGGAAGATCTCCGGACATGAACTCCCTTTCGGATCTTCCCCGTTTTTCCAATTCCCTGTTCTCGCCGGCAGTCAGCTCAAGTTAAGCCGTATGTGTATTCGCCCCCCGACGGCTAGGGGTCGATTTCCACTTCCTGTTTCCTTCAGGGCAAGGGCGTTCGACTCATCGATTTTTTTTTCCGAACTCTTCCCTCGTCTCTTCGAGCACTCTGTTTTATCCCGCCCTCAAGACTTTTTTCGACCTAAGCTCCAGGCGAGCTCCTTAAAACAGAGGTTCAGTTTCCGAAACTTCGTCTCTTTCTTTCGGTCGACTTTCCCCCCTGGCGCCCCCCCTTCTTCTTCTAAGGAGGAAGTCATTTTTTTTTTTTTGCTTAGGTCTCCCTCCCCCGTCACTGTCCCGAATTTTCAACTGAATGTTACCTCGTTTCGCGCTTCTTCTTTGCATCCTTTTTTCCACCATTCCCCCCTCCTTTCGTCGTCATACGTTTCGATCTAGCGCTCATTGATGCCCTCTTACCAGTAGCGTCGTCTCCCGACACCACACTGTTCCAGCCGATTTTCTTGACCTTCCCCCCCTGCAGTCGACTTTTTTCCCCAATAATGTTCCTTTTCCCCCCTTCAGCGGTATTCCCGGTCGCCCTCATGAGATGCCCACCGCCTCAATCCCCACGCTCGCAATTTCCTTGCCTGACAAGGACAATAGCAACGCTTCTTGCTCCTCCCCCCCCCGTTACTGTACCCTCCCCCTTCCCCCTTAATGTCTGGCCCCCATCCATCCGTGCTTGTAGCTGTTTGGGGCGGTGTGAAGCCGTGGGTCCCCCCAGTGGCTTTTCCAAGTGGGCAATAGAGATCAATCCCCTCTCTTTTTTTTTTCTCAACTTCCCCTTGAAGCTTTCCGTTTGCGCAAGCGCCCCTGCCGGCGTAGGCTTTCTTTCCCCGTGATTTCCCTCCCCTCAGGGATGATTCCCCCACCTCTTCGATCTGGGGGAAAGGGCGTCCGTACTCTCTTCCCTTTAGTTTTCCCCCCCCCCCCATGGATCCTTGTGCGCACAAGGAGCCTCTCATCCCAAAGCTTTTCTTCGCCGCCAGTGACGAGCGCATCCTCCCCCCAGCATCAGGTAGTCACCCTCCTTAATTTTCCAGCTCCCCTTTATTGTGCGGTCGTTATCTGGGATTTGTTTTGGAGTACTTAAAGGCCTCGACTTGCGTCCCGAGGACCAAATAAGCCGTGTGTCCGGGAAGGTGAGCACCCAGCGTGCCCTCTTTTCCTTTTGGAGACGTTTTGGAGTCCCCCTTCCCCTAATTTTCATTGGGGTCCGAGGTTTTCAAGTTTCTTTTTTTTTTCCAACCTTGCCTTCGACATTGTGACGACGAACGTTGACTTGGAGCTCTTCCTTTTTTTTTGTAGGAGCTTGTATCCTTTTTCCTTCTAAGATTTTTCCCTCCTTCCCCCCTCCGCGAGAAAGCCCCTAGGCTTTTCAAGGACTCTGCTGATTGAGTACGGTTATGCGGTCCCTGCGACATGCCAGATGGTGTCCAGCCTTTTCGGCAAGGCTCCCCCCATTTGGTTTTTTCTTCTTTTTTTTTCTTACTGCTTCCGAGTGCTCTATGTTTCCCTCCTTATGCCCCCCTTCCGTCTGAGATCCAGCGCAATCGTTCAGCTTCATTTTTCGTTGTCTGGCACCCCCCGCCTCAATGACGGCATGCTCCACAGGTCCGCGCTTCCTCTCTTTTTTGTTTTCCCAAATCTTCCCCCTTTGTGGCCCTCCGTTCTGAGCCCACAAGTATTCTCACTTGTCCCAGGGAGCTATGCAACTTCCTTCCAATTGCTTTGCGCAAACCTGAGCGGTTTTCTTCCTTTCTAATTTTTTATCGTAACTACAAGCAGCTTTCCCCCTTTTAGTCTTGACTTCTTTGTGAGACCTTTCTGTCCAATCCCCCCTTTCACCGGCCGGATGGTTTTTTTTTCTTACGTTTACTCCAGGGCTCAATCCCCTCGGCCTCCGTGACTTTCTTTCCCCCCCCGAGCGGAGCGTTTTTTTCCAGGTCCCGGCTTTCCTTTGCATACTCCTTTCGTTCGACCCCTTTAATTCGGCCTATGAGAAACTTTTGTCCTGGTTTAGGAGCTTCCCCCAAATCCCTCCTCTGACTTTTTCTTCCATTTCCTTTCCCTCAGCAAGGTACATCACCTGTCACCTTGTTTGCACCTTTTTTTTTTTCCTCGCGCCCCCAACTCAATCCCCCCCATACGTGACGGCTTCCCCGATCTGGGTCGCCACTGCTTAACGTTTTTTTTTTTCCCTCTATTTCTTTTCACTCCCTCCCCCCCTAAGAAGATCGCCCCCCCTTGAAGGGCTTCCTTCAGGGTCTCGATCCTGTGTCAGCCGGCGCTGACCCTCTTGTTTGACGCCTTTTTTTCTTTTGATCTGCCCCATGAGTACGAGAAGGTGAGACTTCCCCAGCACCGAAATAGCTCCCCCCCCTCCCTTTTTTTTTTACCCTCCCAGCAGTTTAAGACCAGTCGGCGCCACTCCTCCTTTTGCCGTACCCCAGTTCCGGATATTTGCGGCAGATTCGTCTTATTGATGTGCTTTCTCAGTTTCCCTGGCTTTCCTCAAATCCCCTTTCTACAGGCCTGCGCTTGTCCCTTGAACCTGTCCTCACCACGGTGATCTTGCACCAACCATGACTAGTTCCTCTCTTTCTTCTGATCCCCCTAGCCCTTTTCCCCTTTTTCCAACCCATCGGAGCCTTCGAGGCCTTTCCTCCAGAATCAACATGATTTGCGAGCGCCCAGTCCTGACCCGTCACGCGGTCTGTCTCAGTCTTTTTCTTTCCCCCTTAATGTTCTCTTTGTCCTTTTTTTTTCCAGCCACAAGTGTTGGCTTGATGAAGAGCCCCCGTTTTAATCGGTTTCCTACGCTCAGACTTCTGTCGTCTCTCTCCTATCCGACGGCTCCCGGCGGTTCGTCGATCCAGATTATTTTTTTTTAGACCCGCGCCTTGTGTCCCTCGACCTCCCCTCCATTTACACAAATTGCATATCTCATGATGCTTCTTGGGGAGAGCCCTCCAGCAAAAGTCCTTTTTTTTTTTTGTTCCGACCCTTACAGTTCCCTCCACTCGATCGCGGTCCTCTTTACGTGAGCAAGGCTCCGCGTTTAAGATTCATAGTTCGGGGGTCTTCTCTCTGCATTTCACAATTTTTGTGTCAATCTCTTCATGGCTCCAGGCTGCACTCTCCCAAAACCGAATCTAGGCTTGCCCCACTTGATCGCTGGGTACATGTTTGTCCCGGATACCACTTTTTTCGACGATCGGCTGGCGTTTCTTTCCGATGGCCACTGATTTCCTTTTCCTACTTTTCCCCGTCTTGTTAGTGTCTTGCTTTCTTCTCGATGAGAATTCGCCCCCTTCCTTCTCACTCTCATCGGTCACTGACCGGATTATAGGTTTTCCCGAGAAGTCGGCAGAAATCTTCCTCCCATCCTTGTCTGGTAACCTTTTTCCCCCTTGACTCATCCTAGCCGCTTAAGAGCAAGCCTCCTAAATCCCTCTCTTTCCCTTTGTTAGAGATGATTGCGGATTCATCTGCCTTACCGCGGTCTCGACTTCTTCCCCCTTTTTATGGGTCCTCTCGTTTCTTTTTCTTTCCGGCCCCCCTCTCTTTCCGGGATTTATTTTTTTTTGCGCTGCCCCAAAGATTCTCACTTTCGCTGCGCTATCCATACTCCTTTGGCAAGAACCCTAAAGCGGTTGCTTCGTAACATCCCTTCCCCCTGTGGCAGCTCAGTTCGGCCATGACCCGAATATGAGAACCTGTCTCATTTGTCACAGCAATTTACCCATTGACCGGGTGGTGAACGCCCCTGCGATTTTTTTTTCACCCCTTTGTCTGTGTATCTCTCTTTTTCCTCAAGAAACCTTCGTCTGGTCCGGGTTTGCATGGTATAGTCGCGGCCTCCACCGAAAGATCTCCCTCTTCCCTTTTAAACCCTTCCCCCCCCGATTACTGGTAGTTTGCCATCGCAGGAGACCATAAGCCAATCACGGACCCCTGTGATGTAATGGCTCATCCCCATAAGCCTTATGCCCCATGATTTCCTTTTCTTCTGCATGAGGCTCCCCTGAGATTTTTGTGTTTCCACTTACTGTGCGTCTGGAATCGATTTCGAAACTCCGTCGGCAGACTTAGGGTGTTTTATTTTACATCCCTTAGTGGTACCGTAACCCTTTGAGCAGGCTTCCCCCCCCCCTACTAGGTTTCTTCCCCCTTTTTTGTGGCAAAGCTTTTCCGGTGGACAGTCTCTCAAGACAATAATGCTGCTCTCCCCCTCCGCGCGACTTCGGTTTTTCATTCTGTCCTTGACTTTTCCCCCCGGCCGGCCTTTTCTTCTCTCTCCGGTTTTTTTTTTCCCCCAGCTTTAGGTGTTTCAGCATGGCGCGGATGCCATGCCGGTAGTATTCACTATTTAGGGTTTTCCCTTTTTCAGCGGCTTTTTTTGAGTCCCTAGGTCGTGATTCAAGATTTTTAGATTTTGAACCTTTTTTTTGCACGGACTCACTGGCCTCATCGACCCCATACTTGCACATACTTTCGAGGGCGACCCCCCTAATAATCTCTTCAAGATTGCACTTTTGGTCACTGCCTCATGATCGGCGTCTCTATTTGCATTCCATGGTGGGTTTGCCATGGTACTTCCTTTCGGAGCTATTCGGTGCTGGTTCTTCGCATTTTCCCTGGCCTGCTCTCCCTGACCCGTGCGCTTTTAAGAGCGAACCACAGGCATTTACGTCCCTGACAAGCTCGTCCTTTTTTAGCTGGGTGCGCTTCTGAGCTTTTCCCCTCGCTTTGAAACTTCGCACGACAGCTTGCGGAGTTTTTATGTCTGCATGAGGCTGGCTCCCCTCTTTTCCCCGGCGTAACTGACTTCCCCAGTATGGGATTTTCCCCCCCCTTTTGCTTACGATTTCCCCCCTTGTTCGTTGATGTCCTTCTTCTTTTTCAGAGGGAGAAGGCAAGGCCGATGATGTTTTTCCCGCTCCTTACCAGGTCCTGTTTTCTCCCGCTCGCAGACGTCGTTTTTTGAACGCGTAGCTTCCCCTGTTCCTTCCCCCCCCTTTTTTTCTCCGTCCTCCTTCCTTTCCCTAACCTCCATCGGGTGGTCGTTTAGCCCTTGTAGAAAACGCAGCCCCCCCACACATACGGGCCGGTGTGTTTCCCCCCTTCGCGCTCTTTTTTCCCCCCTGACCGGATCGTTTCAAAAGGACTCACCTGGTTCATTGTTCTCCTTTTACTCCACAATCACGGATATTACTGTTGTTTTTTTCGAAACTCCTCTTTGAATTTTCCTTATGCTCAATTTTTTCCCCATGTTAAGCTGGTGATAACTCTTTGTTGGGAGTGTTGGCCATTGCCTCAGTGCCTCTCGCACCCCCGGCTTTCTTTTTTTTTATTGCCTTTCTGCTGTAAGACTTTTGGAACTTTATATACCCTTTTTTAGCTAGTATCGGCGAGTTGTAGATTGCGCATGGCGAGTAACATCTGCGTGACTCGAGCTCTTCTTTCCCCCCCAACCCCTCACGACTCCCCAGTGCGATTTTCCCCCCCTTTTGGCCCTGTAGAATCTCTAACCCCTCCTCCCAGCCATCTCCTGGAGACCCTCGCCTGGAATGACGTATTCCGTTCTCGCGGAGGGGCAGATGTTTTCCCCCCCCTCTCTCCTGACCCCCGGGCATCCTTTTTTCCCTCCATGTTCAAGCGCACTTTTTCTATAACTTTCCCCCTTTTCCAGTCGCGACCCCGGAAAGTATGTTTGAGCCACCAGTTATGGATCTCTCCTTTACCCCATCGGGGGCGTTGCCCCCTGCGCTCTGGAAATTGTCTTCTTCTGCTTTTTCAAACCTTCCCGCCCCCCCACAGAGCTGACAAGTGTCCCTTTTACCCCGCGGACTCATTCTTTCGGCCCTTGGGTTAATTTCCTTTTCTTTCCTAAGCCACGCACACGCTTTGGCTCCGCTTGCAAAATAATCTGACTCCCTGGTGGGTCCGGAATACGATGGTGTTACCCCCCCAGGTTTCGCCTTGCATCCTGGGTGAGCCCGCACGGCTCTGGCCACGCCCGACAGTGGGGCCCACCGCTTAGCCTTTGGTTTTGTAAGATGGCGCTCTTTACACCCTCGATCGTACCACTCTGCATCCATCCTGAGGTGGCGGAGATCACCTTTTCTTTCCCTGGTTTTTGGCATCAACCCCCTCCGTACTTAAAGGAACCCGTAAGGCGCGTGTCCCCTACGGATGCGCCTTGATAGCGAGGGCTTGCTGTACCCTCTTCATCCAATTCGTGGTGCCCGTATCCCTTCGCCCGGGCGCGCCCCCTTCCGGTTTAGAGCAGCTGTGTCTGAGCTTTCGGGCCTGGGTCAGGACCTCTTTATATGAGCTTGTTTTATTTTTTTTTCCGCTCCGATATACCTTCTTACTGGTGGCTCCGCTGGAGTGGCGCCCCTTTGATTTTGTCCGAGACAATGGGAGATGCGGTGCGCGCCTGTGGCCCGAGCTGATTGGCTTCCGCAGTGTTTGGTTGGTCGACTCTCCTGTACCCTCTGCTTTTTCTTGCCAGAGTCGCCGACGGGTCCTCTGGTTTGTTTTCGCACAATCTCCCTGCGCGAAGCGAGGGCCCTTTGATTAAGGTGATTTGTCCTCAGGCGGCGGAGCTTTTCGACTTGATCTAACTCATGGTTTTCTCCCTATTTCTTTTCCAGGCTTTTCTATCGTGGTTAGAGTCTTTTCGCTGTATCCCTTTTAGGAATCCCTATGTAAGAGAGCTCTCTTGCTATGGAGTTTCGCCTGGGTTTTCTTTTTTACCCCCGATTGTAATCTTTTTTTTCGTACGCTTCTTGTTGGTTTCGTTGCGGGCCCACGAAGCGCCTCTGGCAGTCTCAATACGCCCTGCCGGCCCATCTCCTTTTGCCCCCCTTTTTTTGGGACCCTTTTTTTTCCTTTTTGACCCCTCCGGATCTCGAAATGGGTCTCATGAAGCGTTTCCCTTTGAAGTGGGTTTTTGGTAGTTCTAACTTAAGCGTACCGGTGACCGATAAGCCCCTTTTTTTTCCCGCGTTCCTTCGGATGAGATCTGTATTTTCTTTCCTTAGCGCGGAGCCTGGTTTACGCCCGCCCCCTGATCTGAGATGATAGTGACTCCAGTCACAAAGTGCTGTGCCTTCCTTCACCCCTTGATTGTCCTCCCGCTAGACTATGATTCCCCACCGCTAAGATACCTTTCTGCATCACCGTGCGCAACTCTGCTGCTCTGTGACCTTTTCCTCTAATTTTTCCTGGGGCTTTTTTCTTCCGACACCTCCTTCCCTCCTCGTCGAGGACGTTTGATCCGCCTTCGTCGTGCCGGTCGACTTTGTCGAGTAGTGACATCTGCTTTTTCGAAGACGGGGGCCTCGATAATCTGTTAGCCCTCTTTTACAATACCCCCTCCTCTTTGAGGAGACTTCTTCTAGGAATCTCTTTCCTTGTTTTGAGAGAGTGCCTCGCAGAAGAGGACGGTTCTCTATCGGAGCTTTTGTTACTTGGGGTGCCTTTTCTCCTGCTCAGGCTGGTAGCTTTAATCTTTTTCACTTCCAACCTTTCCGAACCTCTCCTGCGATCCCTCCTGAAGACGCTCCCCCCGGCCTGTCGTCACGCCCCCTTTCTTTCCGAGTTGAGGATTTCACCATGATGCGACATGCTGAGTCCCTGCGTTTTTTTCGACTCTTCTCCACTTTTTTCCGCTGTTTGTCCCTCTCGATCGGGGTCCCTCCCTTCGAGACGAGGTCAGTTCCCCTGTTGAGAGTGCCTGGCAAGAAAGTTGGTACGTGTCTTCACCGAGCCGTATCCTTCCGGTTTACTTTCTATTCGCACTTCGCTTTCCCTTGAAGATAGATCGAGAACGTTTTTGGCTCGTCAGAGTCCCGATTCTTCCCACGCTGCCTATCGTTCCCCTGGCCCCCTCCCCCCATTTTCCTGAAGCCCTTGTTTCGAATTTTCCTAACACTAATGGCGCCCCCCGGCGTTTGTGGCTTCGGCAATTTCGATGCACCCTGCGCTTCTGCTTCGTGCCCCCATCTGCGGCGCTTGCTGCGCGCACTCTGGTTTGCTCCATCCTACCCGAAGACTCAGTCTGAACTCATCTCCTCCAGGCTAGCTTCTGTCACAGGAGTTCTCTACCATTTCTACGTTTTTCCTGGTGCCGCGTCACAAACCTCGCTGTTTTTTTTTCCATTTTCCTTTTGGCCACCAGTTTGGCTAAGGGAGGCCGTCAAGTTACCCATTCGTCGACTCCCCCCACACCTTTAGCGTCTTCCCCCCTCTCTCCTATGGGTCGAATAAAATTTTTTTTTCCACCCTCGCCCGAGGCTATTCGGTGGTTTAGATATAAGCGTCTACAGGACCTCCTTCCCTTTTTTTCCCCCAAACTTGAGTCCCCCTCCCGCGCGGAAAAAGGAACTAAAATCTCATAATTGCTTTTCCCTTTTTCAAAAACACCCAGGGCCAGGCAGCGTCGTCAACTTCTCTTTCGATCGGTAGCTGCTTTTCGAGCCCCCGTCCCCTCTCTTGCGGCATGACTTTTTCTCCCCTGATAGACCTTTTCTCCCCCTCTAACTCAGGTAGTCCATTGCGCCAGAGTGTTTTACCCGGCTTGTTTCTGTTTCTTGCAGTTCCAGTAGCGTCCAGAACTAGGATCCTGAGAACTCTTTTATGCTTACGTTCTGAGTACGTTTCCTACGTTGAGGACGACTCGGAGTTCTCCAGTTCTGTCCCCCGCCGACACCACTGATGATGGCAAGGAGTGTAGCCCCTTGGGAAAGGAGACTCCCTGGCCTCCCCCCCCTTCTTTTTTACACTTTCCTCGTTCGCACCTCCTTTTTCTTTTTTTTGATCCCCCCGATAAAGCCCCCTACCAGGAAGTCGACCGGAGCGAATCACCCCCCCTCATTAGGACTGGCCAAACCAGGTCCCCTTCAGTAGTATCTTTGTTCTGACCCCCTTTTAGGTTCCTTTCTTTGGACGCCTTCCTTATTCCAGGAATAGAATTTCCTGCTTGACCTGACCAATCAGCCGTGTGGGCTTTCAGGTTGAGCCCACAGCTCGCGCCCATAGGATGCCCTTCTCGGAGTCAAACGCGGCAGTTTTAGCCCTTCCCAGACTGTTCTGCCTTTTTTTTACCCATCCCTTGCCCTGGATTCTTTTCACTTCTCGATACGATGAGCTTGAGTCTGGGAAGAGCCTCCTTTCTTTGCCGTTCCAGTTTTCTGGGACCTCCTCTGAATCCCGCGAGAATTTTCCCCGAGAAGCCCCCCATTGAGTGATTTTTTCGAGTGTGCTGATGAGATGTTATGCGGTGCTCTGGTCCCGAAAGAAGGTGTCCATCCTTCCTGTTCGGCCCCTCTTCCATTTGCTTTGTTGTCATTTTTTTCCCTCGCTGCGAGTCCCTACCTGTCCAGCGCCAATCTTCGCCATCGCCGATACTCGATCAGTCCCCTCAGTTGATCCCCCAATTCGGAGTTTTCCCAATGATGTCCTTCTCACGGTTTCCGTTTTTCCGCCGTAGGCGCAACCCAGGGGGCCCCCCCTCCCGAAAAATCTTTTCTCCCGGGCTGAGACACGTTTCAAGCTGAGCGCGGCGATGAGTCAAAAACGTGGAGAGTGTTTTCCCTTACCGTCTCCGTTTGACGTTCAAAGGCGGCACAGTCAGAGTTGACCCCAGTGTCGTCTTGCCGAGCCGTTTCTCCCCCTTGCTCCTTTTACACCTTCTTTTCGTGATCTTTTTCACGGACTGCTCCCTGGATAGCGGAATTCTCTCTCGAACGACTGGCTTGAGAGGGACAGGTCCGCTTCGCCGGAGCCTCCAGACCTTTCGTGCAGGAGTCTGCTTTTGGTGCTCCGTGGGGCTTTTTTTCTTTTCGACACCACTTCCTTCATTGCTATGACCCAACCCATGCCCTACTTCCCACCCTGCTCAGGAAAGTTGTTTTTTTTTTGAGGTTTTTGTCAAGCCGCTTTCCTCCCCCTACCAGGTCAACCCATTTTCCTGGTCCCCCCGCAAGGTCCCCCAAAGTGAAGACCCCCATACGTGAATGTTACGCCGATATGGTCGCCTTCGTCCCCTGACACCTCCTTCCCATGGATCTCCTTTCCCACGCTTTCCGACTAATCCGAGCGCCCCCATGCTGAAAAAGGCGTTCCTTTCAGGAGCCGACTGTTGTCTTCGAGAGCAATATTCCCTTCAGGTAGTGCCCCTCTTTCGCGGTCTTCTTGAGACGACCACCCTACCTGCCTTTCCCAACGAAAGTACCATTTTTTACCCACCAGTGGAATGCCTGCCAGAAGGCGTCCCCAGTTTCCCTGGCAATTTTCCCCTTTTAGTTCTTGCGAACTTTCTGCCTTTCGTTGTGCACGATGTCATGTGTAGAGATATTGGAGTCTTCCTCCCCCCTTCCCTCTTCGCGTTCCTTTTTCCACACCTATTTGTCGCCTCCCCCCTTTTTCGATCCCTAGATTTACCAAACCCCGCCCTTTGAAGTACCCTACCGGTCATTGTTCGCATGATCCCCCCTTTCCAGCGCACCGTTACGTGAGCCTTTTCTTGCCCGCTTTTATCAATGCTTTTACGTCTGCTCCCAGTCCTTAAGTTTTTTCCCTTGCGCGGTCTGGAGCTCTCTGCTTGCTGACATTTTTCAAACTAGTTTTTTCCCAGCCAAAATCGTCTGTTTTCGAGCCGAGTTTTTTCTCGCGCCAAATCGCTTCAGATTCGTAGCGAGTTTACTATCCCCTCCCTGCCTCCCTTCTTCAGTTTTCCGACTCCTGGGAGTGGACCCCCTCCAGCCGAGACGGTAGTGCTCACCTCAGTCCAAGAGATCATTCCATAACCCTTTCCTTTGTTTTTTTAGGGTCTTTTTCCAGGTCCGTTGAGTGGGCTCCTCCCTTTAGGTCTTTTTGACCCGATCCCCGACACGATGCTGGTTACCGGTTTTGATCGGAGCCCTTCCCCTTTTCGAGGATTTGGGTCTCCCCCTTACGATCCAGATCCCCACGTTGAACCCCCCGTGTTCTGAAAATAGATTCCTGTCAGGCGCAATGCCCTTTTCAACCCCCTTCCTGCGTTTCTGGTTTGTTTTTTTACTGTGCACCACCAAGGGATCGATTGTTTCCCCTGCTGTTTACCTTCTACCCCCCATTTCCTGGATTGTCGCTGCCAATTGCAGCACAAGCGGTTTTTGCTGGCCTAAGACCACGCTTGTTCTTTCTGCCTCTTATTCGATTCGATTCTTTTCAACTCAGCGGAATTCGGCGTCCCCCGCGAAAGTCCTCTTTGAACCTCTGTCCCTTTGGCCACACCTGATGAAACGCATGAGTCGCCGCGGTAAGGCCTCCCATCTCCCTCTCTTCCCGACCTCTTCTGAGAGCTTCTCTTACCGCGTTTCCTCACGGCGTTCATCAGTTCTTTCCCCCTATTGCGACATTGAGTCAGCTCCGGCCGACGTCGCGGCGCAGAGAAGGCCTTGTAACTTTCGACCCCACACCCCCCAGAAGTCATTCAGCGTATCGCCAAATCACTCCCCCCCTAGGTTCTCTCCCAGCAACTGGAAACGCAGGGTTTTTTTTCATTGGAATCTCAAGGTTTAGTATTTTGGTTTCCGTGGAAACAAGCATGTACCCCAGCGATCAGGGTGGTGAACGTCCCCTGCGAATTTCGGGTTGGTTTGGAAACTCTTCTTTCCTGCATGGAGAATCCTCCGCCTCCCCCGTTGTTCCCCCCCCATGGTTCACGGGTTTCTTTCGGGCCGTCGAGGCATCCCAAATAGATTAACTTGGTCCAGGTTGCTGTCTAACTGACTACTCCTTCTATACGAGGTTAGGCAAGGTCGTTGCTCGAATTTTTCTTCCCACTCATTGTGCTCCTTTCTCCCCCTACAAGACCTCCAACGATAGGTCAATGTTTGTGGCCCATGATAGCCGGTTGCTCTCCCATCTCTTTTTAGCTTTTGGCCATCCTAATGATGCTTGTCCTTCTAAAGGCGAACTAAGTCCCCGTGCCTTCGGGATCGTTTTCTGCGACATCTGCGTCCAGATTCCTGGCATCACCCCCCCCCCCACTCCGATTGGGTCTTTCCTGCGGCAACGTTACGGTGGATTCTCACGCACTCCCTGCTGATAGTCTCCCCTCTCTGACTTTGAAGGCTTTCGTCAAGCTCTTTCTATTGACTAGCGGGAATAGGCCCTGCAGGGCTCCCATCCCTTTGGACGTTCTTTCCCTCTTTCAGGGGTTGTCAGCATGCATCCTCTCCCCTAGGGAGTTATTCTCGTTGGTTGGAGAGATACAGCGCGACCGTGGTGATCCTCGTTCTGCGTTCCCCCCCCTCTCGGTTCTTTGAGGCCAGGTCTCCCGAACCAATTACCCTTCGTTCAGAAGAAGCGCAATGGACGCCCCTATTGTTGATCTTAGTTCGTTCACTTGTCATTCTTTTGGCAAATGTTCTTCCATGGTTCCTTGTTGGCCCCTTTCATGTCTTTTTCTCTTGTTATACGCTCCCTCCCGAGCTACTATTACTGGTTCAGGCATAGTACTTTGACCGATCGCATATTTACCGCGCTCTTTGAAAACCGGATTCTCAATTTCAGAGGGTGAGCGGTTCCCTGCCGGGTCCCTTCTTTCCGCCTGAGCGGATAGCGGTGCGGCTTATTTCCTCGCTGCGAACAAGTCGGGTAATTGCCGTCACGTATTCTTATTTTTTTTTGCCCTCGCCTCCCATTGGGTGCCTGGTTATTGTAAATTCCTCCTTTCAGAGGGCTCGTGCGCCTGATGACGGGTGTCGAAAGAGACTACCGACACCTGTTTCTCCCATCCTCCCTTCCCTGGCTTTCTTCTTAGACTGAGCCGGCTCCTCCGTTTGGAACTGTAAACTTCCTTTACGAAGGTTCTTCAAGTCAACTCTCCCCGGGAGAAGTTTTTTTTCTACCTGGAGACCTTACAGATTTTTTTCCCCCCCATACTTCCTTTTTTTCCGTCTTCTCCTCGCAAGACGACCTTTTTCCCGCTGTGATTTCCTTTTACGATACACAATCCGCAGAATCTTATGTTTTTCTTAGCCGCCCTTGTTTGTTTTGAGCCCCACCCCTCTTTCTCGAGAGTTCTCCAGGGACTCTCTGCGAAATTATACTCCAGGTGAACTATTTTTCCCCTGTGATGTTTCATCAGTCGCCGCCGTCGGACCGTTGCGCCATGATGTATTGATTATTGACGACCCGGGCCCTCCCTTGTCGCTTCTTCACGTGGCGCTAGTCCTTCTTCCTGAGCTGCCCGGTTTCCTGGTCAGATTGCGCTGGTCTCACATTTCTTTTGTATTCTTTAATTAGCCCCTTGGTACGCCTGGCCACCCTTCCCCGCTTGCTAAAGGTCGTCCCCGAGCAAATGCATACCCTTTCCTAATAAGCCCCCCTGGCGACCGCCTTCATGGATGAGCGCCCCTTGAGCTTTTTGGCCCCCCCCACTACTCCTTTCTTTGATCCCCTGTTCTCCGCATAAGCATGGCGCCCAATTGAATCTTTATTCCGTCACGGCTTCCCCTCCCCCAAACTCCAGCTTAGTTCCAATCTTTGATAGATCCTTCCACCCACCCGCTTTCCTGGCTCGCGTCGTTTGCCTCCGCGCTTGCTGGCATACGATGGGCTTCCTCGTCTGTTCCTTACCTTTTTTTTCTTTGGACCTAAGGCGTCTTTCCGTAAGATTAATCCTCCGGAGTTCGGACGACTCACAGATTTGGCGACGATTGGCCCTAATACCTTCCTTTCAGTGGACCTGTGGGTCAGGCTGGGTGAGGTAGGATGCGATCGGTCTCAGAGGGTTCCCATGCCCGCAATCCCTTCCTTTTCGCACTCTCTCAGTTGCGCACTAACCCGCTGTTCTAGGCTGTTTCTGGCCAGTCCAGATGCCTCTTCAAAGCTTTCTCCCCTACTGCAGGTTCCTGCTGAGTCACCGTGGTTCTTTTCCCCCTCAACGCATGTGGGCGTGGCACTAAAACTTGAAATTGACTCCCTTACTTCTTCTCTCTCCACGCGCTGCGCCTTTGATCGCTTCTGGCTGACTCGCTTGGGACCCGTGCTCCCCTAAAGAAAAGTTAGGGGGTGCCAGAACGCTGGACGCGGTCTCCTTTTTCCCTCTGTTCTTTTCCTTTTTTTCTCTTCTGGCTTTGACCTGGTACAGCGCCCATTCTCTGAGAGGTGGTCCTTCCTTTTTATCTTGTGCTCGCGTTGCCGGCCGAGACAGATCTACGCTCCTTCCGGGCGACCGCTCCGTATTCTCCATGATTTCTTTTCCTGAGGAAGGCATTTCCTTTTCCGCCTGGATCGGGCTCGTCCCCTTTTTTTGGGCCTAGTTCTCGCCTTATTGTACGGAGTTCATCTGAGAGATGCTATCGAAACAGCCGAGTTCTTCCCCGACCTCCTCTTGAGTTTTTTTTTGAGGTTTCTTTCGAGCTTCGACTATTCTTTCCTTTGCTTGGCAGCCCCCGGCGGTCCCATTTTTTCAGAATTCCTTCATACAGTAGCCGTCTGGTGGCGCCAGCTTTCTTTCCCAGGGTCATCTTTTTTTGGCGACCTTCCAGTCCGATAGTTATCCCCTTCTTAACTCTGTTCCGCGAGTAGAATGATCTATGATTTATCCACTGCGGGAAGGTCTGGATACCAAGAGTGCCCCAAGCCCTCTTTTTTTCCGGACCCTCTTTTCTGTCAGGAAACCTCCCTCTCAGTTTGTCAGTCTTTTTAAGCTTTGCCTCCCCGCCACATCGCAGTTGTAGCACACGATCGTTTCTTCTGGTCCGTTTCTGGCTCAGGTCCCCTGTCCATGAAGATGGTCCTCGCTTAACGGAGTTCTATTCACTCGCCTCCGGCACAGTCTGGACGATCCGAACGTCCTTCCGGTCGGATGATTTGTTTCTTTGCACGGCTTTTTTTTTCTCATAACCTCGGACCTTCTCGAGCGATCGTGATCTCCTTTCCCCAAAGTTGCTGTATTCCTCTCCCAAGGGTCTTTTCCTTAAATTATAGTAGCGCTTTAAAGATATAGGTTTAAAAACAGCCTGCCACAGGCCCCTTTTTCCTCTACCGTCCTTCAACTCCCGGTTGCTTTTCCCAGACTTTGAACCTTATCGACACTCGGCGACAGGGGCGTGATCCCCCTATTACGAAATGCGCTTCAGCGGAGGACTTTCTGACCATTCTTCTTCACTTTAGATTTTCGTTTCGGGAATTTTTTCTGGGCACTCCCCTTGCTGACGACAGTTCCCCTCCTTTCTAAGGCTCCCCACCAAAGCTCCGATAAGACCCTTCATCTTCTTCCTGCATTCATATATCCTCTGTCCTCGGGGTGTTGTTTTAGATCTTTCCTCTCCTCTTTTTTCTTTCGCCCTTTCTTCTTTGGACCCTTCCTGCTAAGTTTCTTTTTCGTTCACAGACTTTCTCGTATCAGCAGAACGACCCTTTTTTCTTCCTGTCTTTTTTCACTGTCTCGACGCTTCCGGCCCTACTCGGTCGCTTTTCCTCCGGTCGCCGATTTCGGTAGCAACTTTTTTCCCTCCGAGATCCTGTCGTGACGAGCTTTTTTTCAGCCGTTGCTTCTTCTTTTCAAGCGGGACCTCTTTTACTCGACGTGAAGGCAGAAGTCCCTTGGTGAGAGGACATGTCCCTTTGGTCCCTTTTTTTCTCCTGAATCTTTCCTTTGGTGTCCCATCCCCTTTTGGTGATACTCCTTAGGCTCGCCTAACCAGGAATGCCTGCTCAGTCCGACCTGAACGCTATTGCTTCTTACCTATGTCACGCCTAGTACCTGTCCCCTGGTCTTTTTTTCATGACTCCCCTTTCCTCCTTCGTGTTTTCTTCGCCCGCAACGAACTCTAGGGGGAGTCCACGGCGATTTTTGGGATCTTTCAACGTACCTCCTATGAGTTTTTCCCTTCGACCCCACCTGCTGCTTTCTTTTTGACGAAACCCTCTTCTGCTTCTGCGAGAATGGAGGTTAGCAAGAACCCCCTCAGTAAGTCTCTATAGCTCCAGCTCTCTTTTTCAACATCGTCGGGTCCTGGGAACTTTCACTATCGGGAATTGAGCCGAACAACACTGATAGACCGACGGGACACCCTGCCGCCCCCCCCCTGTTCCTTCTTTTCTCCCGTCTTCGCCGTAACCTTCCTCACCACTGGAATCAATCTTCGCGCGCTTTTTTGGGCTCTTCTGCCTCAACTTTTGGCGCCACACTTTTCACCATGATTCGTCGGAATATTCGGATGGTTTCTCAGATCTCCTTTTACCTGTTAACCCTTTTTTCCTTTCCCCAACCCGAGAAGCGCCCCCTCCTTGCACCATATACTCCCTTCATCTGACTCCCCTGTTATTGCCCCCGGCATTTCTTCCTCCTCATGCGTATCTCGGTGCGGATGCAAGACCAATCACTCCCCATGCAATTTCTTCTTACCCCACCCCCACAAAGTTTTTTTCCCCTTTTTCTCCACGCTAGTCTCTTCCTACCAGCGGCTCGGCGGCCTCTTCTTTCCACCCCAAGAAATCGTTGCGTTAGGCGCCGGGCCCGTAGAGGTCTCCTGGCCTTTTTCCAGTTCTCGTGGCTAATTTGAGCCTTTCCCGTGCCTGAAGTCGCTTTCCCCTTTTTTCTTCCTCTCCCTGACAGGTCTGTTAGGAAAGCTCGAAAATTTGATATCAGCCGACATCATTCTTCTCCCCACTTGTCGATTCTTTTTTCTCTGAAGGTAGCATAGAACTCTTTTGAGGGAATCCCTCTTGAGCAAAGAAGATATCCCAAAACCCTTCCCCTGCGAACTTCAGTCGAAACGAGCGCATTCTTTAACCCCCATTTCTCCCACCAGTTTCACCCCAGGATTATTTTGCCCTCCCCCTCCCCCCTTTTTCCGGAGCTCGGATTGAATGAAGACGTCAGCTCTTTTCCTCTCGCCCGGTTATTAACCTCAGCTTGTTGGTCGGTTTCTCCAAGCTTAGCTCCCATCGGATGCAAGTGCGGAGTACAAAGCGTCCCCTCCCCCCCCCCCCCCACCTCTTTTTTCTGGCTCGAGATGCCTTTTTTTTATACAACCTTTCCTTCTCTCCGGTAGACTCCTTTTCTGATACAGATTTTTTTTTTCCATGGCAGCGCTACGAGTTCGCGGCCCGTTGTTCAGGTAGTTTCTTATTAGCTGCCCTCATCTCGGAAGAAACATTTCTGTCTTTCGGTCTTCTTTCTGATGAGGTTGATGAGGTGATCTGCGACCCGGGGTCCCTCCGCGCCTGCCCTCACTTTTCCTTTTAGTAAGTTTTTTCTGTCACATCTCTGTTACGTACGCTAATTCTTCACTCTCCTGATTACTGTTTTCCCCTCCTCCCATAGTGACTATTTAACGAGCATGGTCTTAGCGCGCGGCCAATCTTCCACTCTTCTCCCCCCAATTTTTCCGACAAGCCCTCTCCCCCAGGGGTTTCTCCCCCCCCCACACTAAGACCAGAGGGTTAGTCATTTGAGACAATATAAGTTCTTTCCTCCCCTGACCCCATCCCTCTCCAATTCGCCCAAAACACGTGAGCTTTTTGCCACCGCCTTACTCTTACTTTTTTTCGTTAAAGGCGGAAAAGAAGATGAACGTGCGGTCTACGTCTCCCTTTTGACGACCTTTCTGAAGGTTTTTTTTTTTTGGTGGTGGTTTTTGTTTTGTTTGTGTGGGGGGTTTTTTGGTGGGGGGGGGGTGTTTTTTTTGGTGGGTGGTTGTTTTTTTGCCTGGTCTAAACCTTTTATAGAGGAAATGACGTGATTATGGCTCACTCCTTCGAGGGCTTTTTCCTGGTCCCTCCTCAGGGATTAACTTTAGTTCTAACCAGGGTGGTATTCCCTTTTTTCCCCCCTGTCCTGGTCCCCCCCCAGTCATCATCTCTTGAAACGAGACCTCTCCATTCCTCCCTTTCCATCCCTTTCCCCCCATGTGATGGACAATGAACAGACTCGTACGACAAAAGTTTCAAGACCCCATACGTGACTTTAATCCCCCTTCCTTCGTCCTTCCCTTACTCGCACCGATATTTTCGTTAATGGTTTGACCTCCCTCTTGCCCGCTCTTGCAGAGCGCCCCACAAGAACAAAACTTTCTTAATTTACTATCTGTTTCCACGGCGATTGCACTACTTTTTTTCCTTCTACCTTGAGATGCACAGTGAGATCGAGGGAACTTGAGCTTCAACACAGCACTGACTCCCCCCTCAGCTACCCCTTCCCCCCAATTTTAAAGGGAACAGTCAGCAGGAAGAGACATGGAAGTGCGCATCAAATACTGCCAGAGGGACATCCTATTTTTTGAGGCCGATTACGTCTTTTATTCTTTTTTCCTCTTAATGTGTCTCTCTTTTTAGTTTTTAGTAGCCTCAGGGTCACTTAAGGACCTTCGCGTGGATCACCTGCCGCCCCCTACCTCTACCTTTCTCGTCCCCTAGAAAGCCATTGATTATCTTTCCCGCGCTTCCCTTGACAACAAAGAACTAAGTTCCCTGACCCCCCATCTGATCCCTTTTCTCTCCTTCATACCTCCTGAGTGCCGGGAGCGCCAAGGAAAAAAGTCAGCGCCGCGAATAAGTGTGCTAGAGAATGTCCAACGGGACCGCTTCCCCTCTCTCAAGCCCCGGTGGGTATGAGCCCGCCCCGTCTTCCGCCAATTCTCTCAGCTTCGCGAAGGCCGCCCCCTCCTTCTCCCGGGATGACGGTCGATCCAGAAGCCTGCAGATTTCCCACCCCCTCCCTGCTTTTGAGCAATGCACGCACTCTCTTCCCATCACCCCCTAATGCTTTTTTTGATGGAGCTGCCCCGCGGCGGTCAGTCTTACGCCGTGGATTTGAACTCACCTCCCACCTCCCTAGCGGTTTTGATTTCTCAATTCCCTTCAACGCGGGACTTCTTTTTAGGGAGAGGGGGATGCCGACCCTCTTCCCGATTTTCCCCCCCTTTTTGTCCCCCTTTCCGTTGTTGCCTGACATCGCTACTTTCTCCTTCTGCCAAGCATCCCCCCAAGACCTCATCTTTTCACAAACGGGCTTGGGTAAATGCTGTTTCCGTTCTTTCCCCCCTTTTTTTTCAGGCTGGTCGCTCGCCAATGGCATCCCCTCTTTCCTTTTCTTGTTACTCGAAAAAGCATTGTTATTTCTTGAGAGACCCTTTCTTTAGCGTTTTGGAGCGCGATCCCCTGGTTCCCTCAGTCCTTTCAAGACGGCTTTCTTCGTAATGCTGGACGGTGACTCCCCTGGGCCCTCCCTTCTTCCCTATCGAGCCCATCCGCAATTACTTTCCCTTCCCCTTGTTGTTTGAGCCCTCCTCTCCTTTTCGGGCTCGCTCTTTACAGCTTCTTCGAAGTTTTCAATCAGGGGATGTCCGATTCTTGTTCGCTTACGCCCGACGTGTCCTTCCTTTCTCAGAGTCCGCCGTTTAAAGAGGCTCAGTGAGCCAGGCACATTCCCTAGTATCATCTCCTTTTAGCAAGAAATTTTTTGAACTTCTAGTTTGGCACAGCCCCCCACGTGGACCCAGCAGGTTTGTTCCCTAACTTGTCCCGACGATCCGGAAAGTGGTATTTTCCCCCCGACCCCCTATCCAGGGTGGTTTACAGAAGGGCGTAATCGGTTTTTTTTTGGTCTTTGGCTTCCTTTGGTCTTCGCCATTATCTATCAGCACTCCCGGAATGGTCCCCTTGTTTGGTGCGGGATCGTGTCTCCAAAAGTTCTTCATTACCGAGGTGAAAGGACCTTTTCTATCCTTACGTCACCACTTTTTCTGTCGTTGCCAAGAAATTCTGCCTCCCAATTGACTTGCTGAATGGATCCATACAGACGCCTAATTCGCTCCTGCACTTTTTTAATCTTTTCTGGTGCTTTCCATGATCCGACAGGCTCTTTTCCCTCCTTCTTTGCGTCTGCCTCGACCGTAGACCCTTTCTCGGGTGTTTTTCTTTCTTTTCCAGAAGTTTCCGTGCTTTTCTGACCACGCTCAAAAGTTGTGCATCATTCCCTTTTGCCCTTTGGCAAGCGTTTACGCCCGCACTCTGCTCGTCCAGACGTCGACGTTGGCGACGGGCCTAGTCCAGATTATTGATGCAGTCGCCCGGTTCCCTAGCCCTTTTCCTTGCGTAACGTAGCGTTAGTGTGTAAATGCTCCCTTCTGCCATTTGACCCTAGTCTTCAAGTCGGGATTGGTTTTTTTTCCCCTCGTGAGCGCTCCGGCGTGATCACGAGACTCGTAGAGGTTTTTCTGAGTTTACTACTTCCCGTCTTTTTTTCACCCCAGGCAATAGCGCGCTCGTTTTCCCATCATAATCTCGTCCTGCTGGCCCAGTAGTTGCTGCCGAAATTTCATGATTCGGCGGCTTGAAGTTCTTTCGTTGGGAGAGATTCAGTTTCGTTTTTTTGTCTCCGCGAGCTCGCCATTATGGTCACCATTTTTTCCGTCGATTTACCCCTCCTAGTCCCTTTTTCTGCAGTTCTGAAAAACAGGATTCTCGTCCTTTTTAGTTTGGTGGCTCTCATGCGTTGTTCCCCAATATTTTGAGGCGGCTCCTCATCCTCGGATTTGTGCGGTGGTGACGGGCTGGCGACCTTCGGCTTCGGCTTCAGTTATTGGGTCTGCATTTGTGGAGTACGAGGGTCCTCGGTCCTCTGGGATACTCAGAGGGCTCTGGCTTCCATTCTCTGCCTGATGACTTGGTGTCGCTCTTCCCCGACCAACCCTGTTACCTGTTAGTTGGTTGTATTGCCGCGATCCGGACTGTTTTTTGCTAGCTCCCCCGGGGCCCTTTTTTTTAGCAACCCCTTGAGAACGTCAAGCCTCCCCCCATCCGGCTTTTCGGATTTTTTAAATGACACACTGGTAACTGCTTCCTCCTCACTGCATCTCCCGTCACGTGTTTTTTTTGCGTAAGACGAGTGGTTGCCTCGAAGTTTTCCCAGTGTGCTCCTTTTCTTTAATTTGAGTCTTGTGTCCTGCCCCAGGAGTCCGTCGACCCCTTCCAGGTTGAGGCTGATTCCCCTTGTAGCAGTTTTTTTTTGAAACGCTTTAACGGGGATGAGCTAGCCCTCTCGCGCTCGCGCTGGCTCGAACATATTCGTGACTCGAAGCTAGTAATTTCTGAACCAACCAGCGCCGTACGTTTTTTTTCAGGTGCAGGTCGCAGAGCACCGCATACCCCGTCTTCTGGCCCTTTTGCTGATAGTATTTTTCTGATTTGCAGATCGGAAAGAGGCACGCAAGAATTGATACAACGGGCCGTCGCCTTCTCTTCCTCCTTTTCTCTTTCAACGGTTCCGAATAGATTTTGCCTTTTTTGATCTGAGAAGCGGAATTTTTTCTTTTCGGGGCCATGGTCTTTGAAGAGTTTGCTACTCCTCTGGCATCCGATGTGCCCCTGTGTTGCCAACCTGGCTTGACCCGGACTAAGTCTTTCTACCGACGCGTCCTGTCACTTGAGCCTTTTGCTCCGCACCCCTGAGTTGGCGAAACCCGATCCCTAATACTAATGACTCATTTTTTTCATATGCTGGGGTTGGAGCGTTTTCAGAGCTCTAGTGTATCGTTGTTGAGAAACGCACTCGGGTCTTGTGAGAACCCCCTCCTGATCAAGTGGGGCAACATTCCCCCTGGCTATGCTTCTTTGGTCCTCTTCTCCTATCGACACTTTTCTTCCTTCATGAGTCTCGTCAATTTTTTTCCCCGAACTGCTTGTCCTCACTAACTTCAGTTTTTTTTTTAGGCACGTAAGGCGCGTTATAGGACCACGCGATCCCCCCCTTTTTCTGATTCTGCATGTACCGTATGGTTCTCCTCCAAGCTTTTTTGGTTTTCGACGAAAAGCCCGAGGCGTTAGAAAGGCTGTTAGATTCTTTTTCGAGCGTTTGCTATGTTTCCCTTCTTTTCTATGTTGTTTTGATTGTTCTGGCAGCTCTCCTCCAATTAGGCCGGTACGACCGCTGAAGTGGGCAATGTCAATGTCTTTTCTTGAGTCCGACTGCCATTTCGATGGTGTCTTCTCCTGTGTTTCGCAATGTTGTTGGTCTACTTGCTTTCCGCCCTCTCCTAACCGAAAGTCCGACGCTATGTTCGCGGGTGGCTCCCCCCGTTATGCCCTCTCTAAATCTTTTGTCTGTTTTGAGTATGGGGTGTTCCTCCGTGACGTGTTCCTCCGAATGGTGGTCGCCAGATGGACTGCGGTATATAGGTTTTTGCTCGGGACCTTATCCCCCTTTCCCTTCGAGTTTCTTTCGTGCTCCGTCCTTTGGAGCCCTCCTTTGAGCTCAGCGTTCGTACGAATCTTTTAGTCTTGGCCCAGTCTCGGGTCGTGCAGGACTTCCCTTTCGGCCGTCGAACCTCCCCGCCCTTCTCGCCCCGAGGCGTCGTGGTCTCTCTCTCCGACTTTCCTCTTCGCAGCCCCACGAGGACTACTTGCAAGAGAATTCTGACAAGCTGGACGATCCTCACCTTCGTAGGTCGATCGCTTTCCCAGGCGCGCTCCCACCCCTTTTGGCCGCCGACCTTCCTTTGGGATCTTCCCACTTTTGGCAGGTTGCATCTCCACCAAGGGACTTTTCCGTCAAACGTCTCTTTTTCGATTTTCTTACAGTCCCGACCTCTTTCTCCCCCCCCGGTCCGCACCCTTTTCTCGGTTTGTAATGGGGGTGCTCTCCTTCACTCGGCGACAGTTCCCTAGACCTCTCCTTCCCGCTTTTTCAGTGTCGCCATTGCCCCGTTCTTTTTTTCTTCGTAGTGATTCCCTCATCTTTGCACGCTTTCCAGTAGCGAACTCAGATGAACCCCATTAACACCCATCAGAGGCGACTTCTTTCCTGCTCTTCTTTCCGTTGTTCTATTTTTTCTCAGACTCTGACGGCGCCTTTTTGTCTTTTTTTGTTTCTGCTCAGCTTTTCTCCCGTGCCCCTGCAGATTAATCGACACAGTTTTTTCTTTTGAACGACGACGTTCCTCGATCAAGTAATCGACCCTCGCGGTCCTCACCCGTCGCCGATTTCTCGTCTCCTGCCCTGCCGCTTTCTTTGAGTCCGAGAAGAGAGCCGGTGAGAGATGAGATGTTTGTTTTCCCGCCTAGATCTTTTTCCGCGCTGACGACCCCGCCACCGAAGCCCTTAACCTGGACCCACCACGCCTATGCGCACACAGACCTTTTTTTCTGATCTTCCTTCCCTTAACGTGATATCGAAACTCCAGGAGAGCCTTCCTAAAAGGAAGCATCCCTTCCATGAACGCTCCTTTGATTTTTCCCGATTCGCTTGCATTCCCTCCTCTTTTTTTGGTCAGACCCCTCGCCGCCAACCCTGAACCGCGAGGGTATTGGATGTCGGCCCCCTCCCGACGGATCGGCAGCGCGACGCCCATTACACTTCCTCTGTTTGCGGCCCCTTATTTCTCCCCCCCCTCCTTCTTCGTGTACAGACACCGCGCTCCACTTGCGCACCCTTTTTTCTTTTCCCTCGCCCACCTCCTCATACAGAGTCGAACTCCATTCTACAGGAGCCGCGGAACAGAGTGGTTTCAAGGGATACTGAGCTTCTCCTTGACCCGCGACATCCCTCGGGACACTTCCCCCCTCTGAGCCTCCCGCCAGTCCGCCGTCACCCCTGCCAGAATAACATTATCTCGTCGCGCGCTCTGCTCTCCATCCTGGCTTTCCCCAGAGTGCGTCGTCCTCATTTCTATCTTTTTTTTGAACTACCGCCCCACCCCCCCACCCCCCCCCCCCCCCCCCCCCCCCCCCCCCCCCCCCCCCAAACCCCCTTCTTTTTTGAAGCCCTTTTTCCCTGGAATATCCCATTCCTAATTGCAGTCGCTCCCTGACAAATAATGGAAAGTTCCCAGGAAAGAGGTTTTTTCCCCACCTCCCTAGTTTCCGTTTCCTTTCCCACCGAATCACCCCACCGAATCCTTTTCCTTTTTTCCCCCCAGCCCCTTTTCTTTTTCGCAGCCTGTCGACAGACTTAGAATTAGAGACTGCGGAATGTTCGTTACCCCCCCCTTGTTTACCCCGTCGCGGTCCAAGTCCCCTCCTCTAGCGACTTCTTTTTTCCGGATGTCGCCTACGTTGCCTGAGTTTCCTCTTTTGAGCAAGCTCATGCCAGGAGTTCTTTTTCTTTGGGCCATTGAGCGACCTCCTACCTTCTTATGCCTATAGAGTTGGACAGGCGAATGAGTAACTGGAAGAAGCATAGCCCTCTTTTTTTCCCACTTTTCTCTCCCCCCCAGTGAAGTCTATGTCTCCCCCCCCAATCCCCCCTTTATCATCCCGGCGACCAGAAACCAGCATAGTAGGATTCACCCATCAAGTTTTTGCGTATTATTTCCCCTTGCAAACCCTTTTATCCAGTATCTCCAGAAAAGAACGCGTCGTAAGATGATGAAGGAATAGAATTGTCAGGTTCTCTTCCCACGGGGTTTTTTTCTTTTTCCCACCAGCTCTAGGCATCTGTCTCCCCCCCCAACGCTCTTCCCACACATGGTCTCGGTTTTTCGATAAAGCCTGGTTGCCCCTTTCTTTCTTCTTCCACGTCCCGACTCTTCTGTTTTGGTTCTCCTTACGTTGGCGGGAGTAGTTGAGCAGAATTTCCATCCGCTCCCCTCGAGAATTTATCATCTTTTTTTTTCTGATGATGAGACGGTTACTTCGGTGCTCTCTCTTCCATACTGCCCCTCCCTCGTTTTTTTTTGGTTTCCTTTTCCTCGATAGTCGCGAAGATATGTAGAAGAAGAAATCTTTCCCCCTACGTCTCCTGAGTTCCCCCCATCCTTTCCCAGAGATTTTCGTTACCCCATAGTTTTTTTCCCGTTTGTGTTTTTTTGCGTGGGGTTGGTTTTTTGGGTGTGGGGTGGATTGTTTGCCTGTCGCCCCCCCTTTTCCACAACTCCACAGATGTTCCTCCCGGGCTTATCAAAAGTATTAGAAATGTTGAGCATCACTGCCCGCTCCTTTCTTTGCGCACAAACCGTTCTGCCTTCTAATGTTTTTCTTATTCTTCTTTTGACCAGTGTCTCTGCCCGAGCCCCGGTTCTAAAAAAGAGCGTCCGTTTCACCCGTCATGGTTGTCCTTTTCTTAACACGCCGCTCCCTTTGATAGCTTCATGATTTTCTTTTTTTCTTTTAGCGTCTTGTCCAGGCCCCGGGCTTCGCGGGTTTAGAAACCTTCCCCCCATTTCGTTCTAGCCGTCTCTTTTCCAAACAGGTGTCCCTGGTAGGCTGTTGTTTGAGTCATCCTCTGTTTCCCTGTCTTTTTAAGGTTTTCACCCAATGTTTCTGCCCCTGCAGTCCCTCGTAAAAGGCAAGTCACCCATACGTGACAGTTTTCTCCCCTCTCTCCCTGCTCCAGCCGGTGCCCCTCATCCTCTTGCGGACCTTTTTCCAAGATGCAAGTCATTTAGAGAGAACCAAGTCCCCCAGGACTTCAGGGACTTGTTCGCCCTGCCTCACTTCGGTCCCCTCGAGTCCTTTGAGCTGCCCTGTTTAATATCTCGCGGGCAAGGCGGAGATAAAAGACAAGATCCCCTTCCCAAAACGCAACCCCCGACCCCCCTTCTCGCGCAGGCCTTTTTTCGATCTCACCTCACTATTTTTCAGTTCCCATCGGCGTTATGCTTTGTATCTTTTCCTTTTTCGCTTCCTATCTGAGTCTCTGTCCTCCCCGCCTTTTTGCGTTTTACATTTTCTTCCCGTCGTCTCTCGGGACGACCCAAACCCTCGATTGAGACCCGTAAGCTTCCTCCTTTTTTGACCAACCTCAATAGCTACGATTACCGAACTCAAAAAGTGATCTGCTTTCCCGAGGCTCCTCTCCTCAATCTGAGATTGTGGTCCACCTCTCCTTTTTTTAGCTCCCCTCTTCGTGTAGCGACGTCACCGGGTCCCGCCACTTTGCCACCCTAGTCGTAGGCAAGGCTTCCCTCTCTTCTTTTTTATCCGAGCAACGTTCATCGTTTTCGCCCATCTTTCTCATCTTTTTTCTCCTTTCGACGATCTCCTTGAACCTAACTGGAGGTTTGTCCCGGTAGATTAAAACGAAGCAGCTAGTGGCCCCCCTTCCCGTTTGTATGGGCTCAGTGCCTTCCCTCATCCACGTTGATGTCTCAGGCGCACAGTTTTCCGGGAGTTGTGACAGTCTTCCCTCGTTCGGCTGGCCCCTCTTTGCCCCTACCACTAGATTTTTGTAACACTATTACACACTGGGGCTGTCAACCACCATTTCTTCTCGGCTCCCCCTGCACCTGTATTGTAAGGTCTATAGTTCGGTGAGGCTGCCGCTTTTTTCTGATCCCCTCCCCGGTGACCATGTACACGCCGTTTCTCTCCAAATCCTGGATGTTTTTTTTCACACCCACTTTTTTTTTTTCCAGGGGTGAACCACCCTTCTCGCTGGGTCCCTGATGTTTCCTGACCCCCTTTCCCTATCGGTGGCGCTCCGCGTGAGATTCCCCTTTGCATCCCTGCTTCTTTACTCTTTTCCCCCCCGAGTTTCTTCTGCGAGACGATTATGAGTTAGCCTTTTTGGTCTCTCTCTCTTTGTTCCTCCAGGTCCCTCAAGGCTCCTTTCGTCCGCGCACTTCTTTTCACAGCTATTCCTCTTTTCCTAGGTTGCCCACACTGCTTGGAACGCCCCCGTCAGCGAGGTCATCAGAGAAAAATCCGCCCCCCCTCTCTACCTTTTTCCCTCCTTGTGGTTTTTTTGAGCTCCTCTTGTCTTTCGCCTTTTCTCAGGCTTTTTTTTCCCCCTAGGGTTCTGAAGCTTCCCGGCCAGACGTTTCTTCACGCGAGACAGCCTTCCCGATGGCTCTCTTGCAATCTAGCTTCCCAAGACCCGCTATTAGCGGTTCCCCTGCTCAACTTTGTTCCCCAGGACAACCTGGTCAAAAGAGTGTTGAGGAACTTGATTAAGTCAGGCTCCTCCCCCGCTTTCTTCAGTTTTTCTTGCGGGAACTCTTCCTCTCTCCGGTTTTTTTTCCCTGCGCCTTTGGAAAGGGATCCTGGCGCTATATATTTTAATCCCCAAACGTAACCCTTTTACCCCGGGTGGTGCCCCTTTTCTTTCGTCGCGTTCTCCAACTCCCCCTTAACCGCGGTGTGGCTGAAAGGTTCTTGATACCCATACTACTTTTCCCCAGTTATGAGTTGTCGGCCCTTTTTTTGTTTCCATCCGCCTAATGTTTCCCTGTGATTTCTTTCCTTCCATAAACAGATATAATTTAGAGATGAAAGTTTTTTTCAATGATGCCTTGCCTCTCCACCAGCGTCTGGGCACTCCCTTTTTGCCTCCTTCCCCTACGCCCCTTCCTTCTAGAATTTTGACTTTCCCCCCTTCAGCGACATGCTGAGAGAGAGTGTCGTCCCTATTTTAAAACCTCTCTTTTACCCCACTCTTTGTGGCTGGGCTCCGACTAGTTTTTCCAGCTGGTCCCGGGTGGGAAAGTCGCTCCTAATCCTGCTTTTGCTTCCCTCCTTCGCATGACCGCTCTTCCGCTCATTGCAGTTTTCGCTCGTTTTTCGCCCCTCCGTTCTTTTTAAATTGCTAGGTTCGTTGTGTTGGCAGCCTAGAGGAGGGCCTCGGTAGTCTTCTTTGGTTTTGAGTAGCGCGACGTTGGTGTGACCATATTGTTCGGCTTCCACGCGCCCCTTCTTTTCATGGAGTCCTCTCTGACTCCAGGATATTAAAAATACATAGCCCCAGGCAAGAAATCGCCCTCCCGTTTTCACCATGACTAATTCGTCATCCAGTAGTGGTTTTCCCCTTCGCTCATTTAATGTTGGGAGTCCTTTTCCGTTTTGACTGTGGTCGTCCCTGACTTGCAAAGCGATCCCTCTATTCCACTGGCAAGCCTTTCGTACTTACTAAGTGCGCAGTCCGCGCCGTTTCCCCCCCCCTCGTAGTCCTGAAGCCCCTTCCTTTCGTGCGCTTTCAATGAGCGGTTACAAATCGTGCAACGTCCCAGACAGACAGAGGTCTGGATAGCCCCGTTGTTGGCCCTGGTCCTTCGTCACTCGGCCAGGGGTTTCGTTGCTTTTGGCGCGTCTCTGTTCCTGGAATTTTCTCCCATTTGCGGTACCTTTTTTCCCCTTTCAGAGGTTCTCAGGCGCGTACATGCAGAGCTTATGACTGTGTCGGCACGTTCCCACACTCTCGCTTCCTGGCGTTTTTTAGAACTCCCATTTAGAGCCGGCGAATTGATACCTCATCTTTCTCGTCAATTTCCTATCCGGTGAGCATTTTTGGCCCTTTCTTATTTCACCCCCTTCTTCAGGTGTGCTTAACTTTTTTTCCCTTTTCCTGACACTGAAGCGGCTGCCGCCTTTACTCTCCCCCCTCCGGAAGCATTTTTTTTGATCCCGCGCAAGTTTGAGCAATCCTTTTCGCGCTAAAGTCGCTCCCTTTTCTTCGGAAATCTTTGTTTCCTCCCTCCCGGGTTAAAACATCTGGTTCGGTCTTTTTCCATTCCCGGATTTAGTTTCAAGACAGCGGACTTTTGAGATGACGTCATTGATCTTGTCCCTCTCAGACACTCTTGTTCCCGTCCTTCTCTGAG